>SDBT01021223.1_pt1 | contig 10155 bp, 11 predicted proteins | sample 2277101 | NCBI WGS metagenome assembly SDBT01 (sample SAMN10404973, study PRJNA504765) | marine sediment metagenome | isolation source: marine sediment core GS10_PC15, 103 cmbsf | place: Arctic Ocean: Southern Knipovich Ridge | collected 2010
AAGTAAGGCAGCACCGTTTCGTCCATGGCGCGATCCCGGCCCCAGTGGCGCACCTGCAACGCTCTCTCGAGGTTGTACACTCGGGCGGCGGCCTGCTCGAAATCGCCCCGGGTCCATTCGGTTCCGGTGCCCAGTTTGAACAGGTGGTACTCGATGTCCTGGCCTTCGAATTCGTTGCCGTCTATGTCGTGAAGGACGTTGCGGTAGTCCGTCGCCGTGCTGTTCAGGTGAAGGGGAAACACGAAATCGTCGGCCGGCACAGAGTCCTTAATAACGGGCCGGATCGTGTGAAAGTAACCCACTTGGGCCTTGTCTTTATAGCCGCTGTACGGGTCGGCGGCGGCTTCGGTGCCGTACACCCGCCTGCCGAAATCGCGCGCTGCGGCGAGCAACTTGTCCCTTTCCCCGGCGCTTTCCGCCTGCGCCATCTGGTTCATGAAAAACTGGCATTTCAGAGATCCGTGGCCCGTGGAAAACGGGTCCCGCGTGTCTGCTAGCCACTGCAGAGCCGAGGATAACCAGAACGGGTAAGGAGGACCGACGGAGTTTCGCCCGTCCCAGTGCGCAGCGTGGCCCCAGCCCGGGTAGTGGTTGCCAGCAAGCTCCCGGCCCATGTCGAGCTCATGGGCGGCCTGGAAGCCGCCCGTTGCCAAGGTATCGCCCAGACCTTCCCGGTACGCAACGGCGTGCAGGAATGTGTCCCAGAACCCGGGCGAGCTCCAGTTCATGGGCTTTCCATTGAGCTCTGATATAAGGCCGGATTTCTGGCAGGCTATCAGCCAGGGAACCATACCTACCAACAGATCGAACTGATTCAACCCGTAGCGATTGGCCAGCACGTTCATCTCGAAGGCTGCGTTGCGATCGAGATGCCAGTCGTAGATTTCCCGCAACGGCTCGCGGGTATCGTTTCCAAAACCCATCTGGCAAGTAGCGGCAACACAAACCCAGTCGCCGCTCCATCGGCGCTTGTGTACGCTGCCGGGCATGTCGCGAAGCTCGGCCTGGCAGGGCGTCAGGCAGGACTCCGAGCAGGCTCTGTACCGGGCCGTGCCGCCGCCCTCCCGAGCCAGCCCTTCGTTCAGCGCCTTCATGTCACCGCCTAAGCATTTGAACGGAGCGGCTATTTTAGCTATCTGCCGGGCCAGGTCGCGGATCGCTTCCGGTCTGGCAAGCTTCACCTCATGAGTGCCGGCGACGGAGATCGCTTTGAGCTTCTTGGATCCCATGACGGCGCCGAACCCGCCCTGGCCGCAGGCGGAGCTGGTACCCGTCTGGATCGTTGCTATATGGCTGAGATGTTCACCGGCGGGCCCGATAGCCAGGGAGTGCAGCTTTTTGCCGTTGAGCTTCGACACCGCTTCCAGGGTGTCCATGGCGTCGACTCCCCAGAGGTCATCGGCCGGCAAGATCGATACCTCGTCGTCCACGACGAGAATGCGTACCGGCCGCTCCGCCTTGCCAGTAATTACCATGCCGTCGTACCCGGCCCGTTTTATGTTCCCGCCGATCCAACCCCCGATACTCGAGCGCGTGAACCAGTGATGCGGGTAGGCCTGGGGGCTGAAAGTGCAGACCATAGTACGGCCGGAGTAGGGCGAGCGCGTGCCCGTAAGGGCCCCCGGAAAAATCATCAGGGGATTGCGCTCGTCGAAGGGATCGATCGGTTGCGGGTACTCGTCCCAGGCAATCTTGGCCGTCAGCCCGCGGCCGCCGAGAAAGTCAGGGACATATTCCGTTGATTCTTGGGAACTAACCCGCATGGAAGACAGGTTGATCCTCAGAATGCGGTTCATCCAGCCGAAGCCGGATTCGACATGGGGAACCTTCACTGTTATAGTTTTCATTCGCCGCTCCTTTTTTTAGTCATCAGTATAGCGTATTCGCTCAGACAGCGTAATATTCTTTTCGTCGAAGGTCCCCAGTGATTTCGGTACAACATGCTCAGTATTGAACGCAGATTCGGCGTTTTCTCGTCTGCAGTAGATACAAGTCAACTCTCTCCTGTGTTTACCCCACCCTATGACACCGAATGGACCGTTTCATGGCAGATAGCATAGTTTATTGTTGCTCAGTCAACGGGTTTCATCAAACCGCCGCCGAAGTATCCCCGCGTGGTGCGGGTTTGCGGAAAATGGGGCGCAGTTTTTTAGGATGGAGAAACAAAAACGCAGGCCTAGCTATTTTGTCTTAGTTATGGGCATTAACATTGCTGGAACCGATAAGCGTGCAAATCCAGTTGCTTTTAGACAGTATTGCGCGCTTTGAGCCATTTTTGAAATGATTTTTGACTCTCATTAGAAGATTTTCCCTCCAAGAGGCCACCAACGCTGATATCTTCATCAAGATCTGGCCAGTGTATTCCCGCTCCTCGACCTATCAATTGCCAGTTGCTACGTTCTTGAGCAGATGCGCTTGACAGCCGGGGAAACCAACCTAAAGGCACAGAAATCGTCCTTCCATCGCTAAGATTGACAGTCAAAGTACCTTAATAGCATTTTCCGGTTCTTATCGGCAATTGTCAAGATTTTTCTGATTTCCTTCCTTGAGAATCCTTGGCTGCTTTGGAGGCGAACAGGATCAAGCCAAATCTTGGCCGTATTCTCACCTTTCTCGATATGAATATGCGAAGGTTCAGGTTGGTCACTTGAGCAGAAAAAAAATCTATATCCTTCTTTACGAAGTACGGTCGGTGTTTGCAGTTAGAATACAGCGTGAATCCGCTGGATGTAAATAGATTCCCATCTGGGAGAGAAGGGCAATCGCCCCTGGGACTGATTTTATCAAACTCTTTGCCCAAGTATCCCCAATGGGTGCGGCTTGGCGAAAAAAATGATCTATTATTCTGTTCAACAGGATTCAGACAAACGCTTTTGCTGTCTTCCGTCTTCCCTATCTCTTCCCCGCAAATAAATTCGGTTGACTTTAATTCAGAAAACACATAACTTTCGCCTTAAGACTCTCAGTAGTGGGCTTCCTGAAGTCAAATTCGAATAAAGAAAAAGAAACCCCAGTCATTCTAACCTTGCATATTGTACCAGAAGGAACAACCGACCAAATAGTGGTGTTAGATTCAAATCCTACCATGTTCTGCTCCTTTAGCGGTGAGTATCGAAGGGTGATGATGGAAATAAAGACATTCTCTTAGGAGGAGAACATGAACAAAAATATTTACGTTGGTGGCTTGTCCTATTCTGTCACCGATGAGCAGCTGCAGAATACTTTCTCAGCCCACGGGACAGTGGAGTCTGCTAAAGTAATAACGGACAGAGAAACGGGCAGCTCACGTGGTTTCGGTTTCGTCGAGATGAGTACTCAGCAGGAAGCTGAAAAAGCCATTGAAGCGCTCAATGGCACAGAGCTCGATGGGCGGACTTTGACTGTGAACGTGGCCAAACCACGGGAGGATCGCTCCCGCGGAGGTGGGGGCGGTAACAGAAACCGCTGGTAACCACAGACCACAGATAAATAGTAATCAACAGGGGTTAGGTCGGTTTACCCCTGTTTTTAAATTTTACACGGATAAGATGATTCTCCTACAAGGTGTTGCTGGTGTTTTTTTCGGTCTTGTTTCCTAAAGAGCACTGGGATTTACGAAAACCAGCAGGCAAGTTTACCTGACTGTCGGCTAATGGGCCGTACCTTGGCGAAATCCTTTTCTGATGCAGTTACAGATCGGCTGATTCGTCGTCTCAAATGCCAAGGACTCATTCGTAATGGGTCCACATCCGCAACACTTTAACTACTTTCTCTTTCTCGAACACCTGATAAACGAGTCGATGTTGGATGTTAATCCTGCGAGAGTAAGCTCCCGCAAGATCTCCAAGAAGCTTCTCACTGCGTGGTGGACTCTGAAAGGGGTTTTGCTCGAGGATCTCCAGAAGTCTTAGGGCAGTCTTTTTCAGCCCCGCCCGCGATATCTTTTTTGCATCACCTTGGGCCTGTCTTGTGTAGACGAGTCGATAACTCACCACCGAATTTCAGTGTCACATTCTTCTACAGGAGTCTTGAGGCCCTTTCGTATTGAATCTGCCATACCCGGAATAGAATGCAGATAGAGGGTTTCCTGGATTGCGTGCCAATCATCTTCGCTTATCAAAACAGCTGAACTTTCCTTCCCGGTTATGAGAATTGGTTCATGCGATTCTCCAACCTCTTTAATGAGCTTGTAGAGGTTCTTTCTGGCATTTGTGGCGTTTATAGCACCCATAATAACATTCCCCGTACGATATAACGTACGTCTAACATATTCTAATATTGCGTTGGTCGTCAAGCAAGATTCCAGAAACAATAGCGAGCGTGATGTTGCCGAAGGAGCGGTGCCTTGGCGTAAAACTGTCCGTCATTGTTGCTCAGCAGATAAATTTTAGCAAGTTTTTACCGAAGTATCCCTACTAGGTGAGGGTTGGTGTAAACAGACTCAGCTATTGGCCTATTTTTCAGAATGGACGATCTAGCCGGTCTTTGCTATAATCAGATCTTGGGAGAAACTTATGCCACCAACAACCATAAAAGCCAAAATGGAGCAGCTGATCCATAATTTGCCAGAGAAGGCGGATTTTGAGGACGTTATGGAGAAGATTTACCTTCTCTACAAGATTGAAAAAGGAATTCAACAAGCCGAAGTTGGCCACACCATTTCTCATGAAGAGGCCAAAAAACGACTAAGTAAATGGCTCGAATAATATGGACTTCCCAAGCTCTTGACGATGTCGAGGCAATCTGCAAGTTCATAGCCCGCGACTCCAATCATTATGCCCATCTTTTTGCTAACAAGATAATTGAGAAAGCAAATATCGTAGAATCATTTCCTAATGTTAGCAGGATCGTTCCAGAATCGAATCAAGAGAGTATTCGTGAAATTTTGTACGGCAACTACCGAATCATATACCGCATTTTGGGGGATGAAGCTCAGATATTGACAGTCCACCACAGTTCGCGATTATTTGATCCATCCAATATCGAAGTTGGCCAATAGCATCCGAAACGTGATTTAGCGGAAACCGCGTGATCTCTTATTGCTCAGGGCACGGATTGTAGCAAGTTTTTACCGAAGTATCCGCACTAGGTGTTGGGCGTCACCCGTTTTCGCAATGAGCGGTTTTCCGGGAGCAAGAAAAACGACAAAGGGCCATGATCGGATTTGCGGAAATGGTCGCTAATCGGATGTTCTCCGGCCCCTCGACTTGAGGGCAAAATTTGTGACCTCAAGCATTTCTTCGTAGAAATTACGGTGGCACGGGCCTGGGCCTGGCCATCAGCAAGCGACTTTCAGAGATGATGGGCGGAGAGATCGGGGTCGAGAGTGAGCACGGGAAGGGAAGCACGTTTTACTTCACCGCTCGGCTTGAGATCGGTGAGGAGGAAGAACGAGCAGTATTGGCTGCCCCGGAAGATCTGGCGCGCGTCCGTGTCCTGGTGGTGGATGACAAAGAGACGGCAAGGAACGTATTAAGGGCTTATCTCGAGGACTTTGAAGGAGGCACAGGCGGTTCTTGATCGCCTTTTGGAAAAACAATGGTGTAGAAAACTGCGACTCTCGCGCTTGGAAGGAGCTTACGCCCTTCTTATTAACTTGCCAGTCTACCAGGCATAGGCCTCTGGTGCTTCCCCGCCGGGGCCCGGCCAAATTTCATCGAGTTTTGCGAGTGTTTCATTATCTAGTTTGAGCTCCAAAGAGCGCGTGATTCCTGTAAGCTGTGCCATTGTCCCGGGGCCGATAATCGGAGCTGTGACAGCCTCGTTCCCTAGCAGCCAGGCCAAGGCGACATCAGCCGGTTTCTCGCCAACATTTTTGCATAGCGCTTCATATGATTCAAGTTGGGATTTATGCTTTTGGGCCACCTCACCTAAACCGGCCCGGCGGCCTGTTTGTGCCTTTTCTAAGGCGCCGCCAAACAAACCACCACCCAATGGGCTCCAGAGAACTAAGCCCAGGCCATATTCACGACAAGCCGGAATAACTTCCAGTTCAATCGTGCGGTTGTACAAATTATATACGCTCTGCTCACACACAGGCCCGAGAAAATTTCTTGACATTGATTTTTCACAAAGCTGAACAATATTCCAGGCTGCGAAATTACTGCTGGCACAATATATTATTTTTCCTTGTTGAACCAGAACTTCCAGGGCCTGTAGAACCTCTTCCCAGGGAGTGTTTTTTTTTCGATGCGCTGGCCGATATAGATCTTGTTCCGGCATCTCGAAACCCTTTTTTCCGGCAGGTGTTGCTTCACCGCCATCGACATGATGCATAAAAAAAACATCGATATGATCAGTTTGCAGCCTCCGTAGACTATCCTCACAAGCCTTGCGAATATGATAGGCTGACAGCCCGCGTTCATTAACACCGTGGCCCATCGGGCAATGCACTTTAGTGGTCAGCACAATTTGTTCTCTGCGTTTGCCGTCCTGCGATAGCCAATTGCCGATAATTTCCTCACTTAATCCTTGCCGGACAGGCATGCCATAAACATTGGCGCAATCAAAAAAATTAATCCCCACCTCGAGCGCTTTGTCCATCATGGCAAAGCTTTCCTGCTCTGAAGCTCTCGGTCCGAAATTCATGGTTCCTAAACAGAGCCTGCTGACAACCAGGCCTGTTCTACCTAAGTGCGCGTATTGCATAATCTATCCTCAAAAAATATTTGATGATCTTGATACTCTATCCTTTCCCCCCCCAAAAGGCAATACGGAGGATCAACGGTATTCGAGAGAGAAATATGTGTGCTGATCAAGGCTTCCATTCATCCTGTGCAAGTTTTTTCGATTGCGCCGGCCTTCTTATGGAAGTCAACGCGCACGAAAGAATTATCATCAGGATTACAGCTGAATATGCGGGCGGTCGGTACGCCGAAGCGGGCCATCCGGCGGGCGATGTATTGGGAGAGGCTGCGCGTCGCAGCGGCGCACCGCCCGGAGCCTCCCGGATCTTGGCGGGTTCGGCGGGGATACGCACCGAAGCACTTTCAGTCTCCTTCTCTTGTAAGGCTTGATTCGAGCAATCTCGCGCACAAGGGCCACGTGTTCTGCGATCCGTTCGTTCGAGGATACCGCAAGCTCCTTCAGACGAGCCACGTTCTTTTTCGATATGTGTGATTGCCGAAGGTAGTTAGAAATCTCTGCTTCCTGCTTGATGGCCTCCCACTCTTCCTTGGGCATCAGAGCACAGTCCGTGCATACATGGATCTGGTGCCTTTTTGCCGAGAATTTCTCGTTCGGCCTCCTGCGACCGCAAATCCTGCAGTAATGTCCGTTTCGCTTCTTCACGGATCGGCATATGCAGCGGCGATGGGCCGAGTATCCCCAATAGGTGTAGCTTGGTCAAAAAACTCAGGCAAATGTATTGACATAGTACATACATTTCAATAAATTAATGTTGTGATCTTCGATTGGGATTCCAAAAAAAATGCTCAGAATGTCAAGAAACATGGGATTTCTTTCGAGCAAGCGAAGGAGGTTTTTCTTGATCCCTTGCATCTTTCGATCCTTGACGAGAGATTTAATTACTTCGAAGAACGATGGATAACAATGGGAGCCACTCAGGCAGGCGAGATCATTGTTGTGCTACATATATATTTCGTTGAAGAACCGGAGGAGAGAAACCGTATAATCTCTGCTAGGCATGCAACTCCTCGTGAAAGGAAGCAATATGAAACGATCGGATAACAAATACGACATGAAGAAAGAGTATGATTTTTCCAAAGGAACCCGTGGGCGGTTTTATTTTCCTAAAAAAATCTCAACCACTATTCGTCTTGATGATGACGTTCTGCTCTACTTAAAGAAAGTCGCCGGTATTAAAAAGACAGGATACCAGACACTTCTTAATAGCATTCTTAGGGAATATATGCAGAAAGTCGTCCAGTAAGGCAAAATGCCAATCGGAGTATTCCTAATTGGTGCATGTTGGCGAAATCGAAATAACGTCGTTGATATCTCGCGCGACCTATTGGATATACAGTATAAATGCTGTATATTTGAATGGTGACAGGCCGTGAGTTGATCAAATTGTTGAGAAGGCATGGATGGCAGCTCGACAGAGTTGCTGGCTAACATCACATCCTGAAGAAACAAGCAAAGACACTCACAATACCCGTTCACGGAAAGAAAGATCTGCCAAAAGGAACGTTAAGCAGTAATTTGAAGGAGGCAGGACTGAAATGATCGCTTATCCGGCCATTTTCGAATATGATGATGAGGACCAAGTCTACAACGTTCGATTTCCAGACCTTCCTGGCTGTCTTACGTATGGGGAGACGATTGAGGTGGCCAGGGAAATGGCGAAAGAAGCGCTGACTGGTTATCTTCAGTCTATTGATGCGAGAAAATTGAAGATACCGAATCCATCGAAACCTGCAGGCGATGAGGTGGTTTTTATTAAGCCTGAAACTCCGGTCGCATTTGCTATATGGTTGAGAAAACAGCGAGAGATACTAGGACTTTCGCAGTCTGATGTAGCGAGGAAACTTGGCATTAAATATCAAACATATCAAAGAATCGAGAGCCCCACGAAAACAAATCCAACGCTTAAAACGATTATGAAGCTTGAGAAAGTCTTCAATCAGAAGCTTATCAGGAATATATGATCGATCATTACTGTGAAAAGCTGGGCATCAATATACCGGTGCTTGAGAATCTGAAGGGACACCGACAAGCCAAAACGTATTCCCTATTGATAGTCGCGCTGCTCGAGCGCGGCGGTCCCATGACGCTGATGGAGGTTGCCAACCGATTCGCCGCTGCTGGAATTGCCCCCGCGGACTTTGCTTTCAGCTCGCTCCAGCGCTGCAGACCTGCGCGTGTTCCTGTTTTCCGAGACGGCAAATACTACGCCCTTGATCTGCAGGACGAGGAGCTTGATTTTTGGACTTTTCGACTTGGATTGCGGCGGCCGAAGATCGAGCCTGCCAAAACCAAGAAACCTGTGGTCGAAGCCCTCCCTGGGCCGGAAGTACCGCTGACGGTTGATGAGCTGGTAGAAGCCTGGCAGGATGCGGCCATCTACAGCTGGTCGGCGTTGCGGGTTGCTCTCTCCGTTCTGGACGCCCACGGAGAGCCCATGACACCGGCCGATGTGCTTACGTTCGTAAATGCGCACACTAGAGGGCATCTGCTTTCGAGTGAATCCGCGCAGTACTGGGCAAAGGGTGCTGCGATCCGCGTCCGCAGTGATGGAATGTGGGAAATGAATACCGAGCACAAGGCGCTGCTATCCGCCCGAACTGCTGTTCGGAAGCGCCTGGAGAACATCCGCCACCGTGAGGCTGAGCGTCCCGATCCGGAAGCAATTCGAGCCAACATTCTGGCCTGGGAGCGCAAGCGTGAAGCTCACGCCGCAGAGCTCGCCGAACTGCGGCGGGTTATTCTCCACGGGTTCCCCGCCAAAGGTCCAATGGCCGTCGTGCTCGTCGATGTCGGCGCTCGCGAGATCTCGATGTATCTCGGTCCCGAGCTCGACAAGGCCCGCGCGCGGCTTGCCGACTACGATGTGATCGGCGCCTTGCAGCCACGCGCGTTGCTCAAGGCGCTCGATTTTGACCTGGGCAAGCGCCGGGTCGTCGATCTTGGTCCACCGCAGAAATCGAAGCAGCTCAACAAGCGCGGGCGTAAGCTTACGATAACTACGGCCATGCTGATTCAAGGCTCCTGCGGCATCAGCCGTCCATTGGGGGAACAAAAAAAACTGCGTGAATACCTTCGTCAGGGCCAGACCACGCGGCTACGCCGGAGGCTCGAGGCCGACGCTAAATCGCTCTTCGCTCTCTACCAATACGGACGCTTACATGGTGCCGTCCGCCTGCGCTGGGGCTTCCTCGACGAGATGATTCGTGCGCCGTGGGTTCATCGGGATGAAGTGACGCTCTACGGCCTGATGCGCCTCAGCGGCAAGTTCTCCCGTATCGAGCATGAAACCAACCGGGCATTGGAAAGCGGACAGCTGGTCACCCCAGCGCAGCAGCAAAAACTCTTTCAAAAAAAGGAGTTTGTCACCGCCTGTAATGACCTCCGGGTGGCATTGCACGCCATCGATTTTTTCCCCCCTCAAAATCAGGATCACGTATTGCTGATAGACGACAACCCGAGCAAGCTCGATCTATTGCAACTACAGACAATATTTAAAACATTACTTCCAGGCTTCAACCTAAGGATATG
>SDBT01021224.1_pt1 | contig 10155 bp, 16 predicted proteins | sample 2277101 | NCBI WGS metagenome assembly SDBT01 (sample SAMN10404973, study PRJNA504765) | marine sediment metagenome | isolation source: marine sediment core GS10_PC15, 103 cmbsf | place: Arctic Ocean: Southern Knipovich Ridge | collected 2010
TGAATGCCGGAACGACCGTGTCAATGATGAATCGCGCAACGTCCGTCATGGCGTTGAGCACGACAGTGAGGGAAGGTGCCAGCACTTCCCCTACAGCGATCGCTGCGCCCTCAGCCGCAGAAACGAAGATCGTCCAGGATCCAGCGAGGCCCTTGATTTGGATGTCTGCCAGCTTCTGGGCCGCACCTCCCGCATTCGTGACTTCTGCCGTCAGCTTCGTCAGAGCATCGGCGCCCTGAGAGATCAGACCGGCCATGCCTGGGCCGGCGCGGAGACCGAATATCTCCATGATGTCTGCTGTCTTGTCAGCATGAGGTTCGAGCTGCCTGATGATGTTGTCGAGCGGAAGTAGACGGCCCGCCGAATCCGTTGCGACGAGCCCAAGACGGCTCATTGCCTCCTTCGCCTGGTCTGTCGGGCTCAGCAGTCTAACGATGGCCCCACGCAGTGATGTGCCTGCCAAGGTGCCTTGGATACCCGCGTTGCCGAGTAGCCCGATTGCGGCGGACGTCTCCTCAAACGAGATGCCAGCAGATCGCGCGATCGGCCCAACGAACTTGAATGCCTCACCCAGCTGCGACAGGTTGACATTACTGGACGTGAACGTCTGAACGAGAACATCGTTGGCATGCCCGAGCCGCTCCACCTCCAGTCCGAACCCGGTCAGAATGTTGGTCGTGATGTCTGCCGTCTCGGCAAGGTCCATCTGTGCCGACGATGCGAGGTTCAATACCTCTGGCATCGCGGCAATGACTTCATTCGTCTCGAACCCGGCCATGGCGAGGAATCCCATACCCTCGGCAGCTTGGGACGCTGAGAACTTCGTCGTCGCTCCGAGATCCTTCGCGGTCTCCGTCAGTTTCTGAAGTTCCGATCCTGTCGCGCCGGTAAGACCTGCGACTTTGTTCATGCCCTTCTCGAAGCTTGCGAACGACTTTGCGGCAGCCGCGGCCATCGCAACCATGGGCAAGGTCAGGCCAACAGTCATTGCCTTGCCAGTGGCTGTCGCCTGAGACCCGACCTTCGTCATGTTCTTGGACGCAATCGCCAGGGCAGGCGACATCTCGTCCCGAAGCTTCAGGATCGCCTGAATCGTCCCAACGCTTACGTTCGCCATCAGCCCTTACCCTGCTTTGCCTTGAATCGAGCTTCCGCCTTGGCAAACTCGTATTTCTGCACGCGCTCCATCATGGAGTTGCCCTTCCATACGTCCAGTTCCTTCTTTTTGTCCGCGTGGTCGAAGGCGTGCTTCGCCTCGCTGTAACGAAGAAGCTGCATACAGGAGAGGGAGAGGCGCTCGGGATCGTCAAGCAGATCCCGAGCGGCCTCGGAAGGCAAGACGTGAAACGTGTCAGCAATGACCGCGATAGTCCACAGCCGGCTGACTTCTGGGTCGTCGGGCGTCTCGTCATCTTCCTCTCGATCAAGGAGCTGATGGAACGCCCTCAGCCTTTTACTAGCTCACCCTCCACATCCAACGGTGGGAGCGACATGTCGAGAATCTCGCGATGAAGCTTCTCGGCAGTCTCCTCGTCGAGGTCTTCGACGCCATCTTTCACCTTGACCGGCGCGGTCCACGAGTCGATGCCCTTTGTCAGGATTTCGTCTCGGTCGTACAGCGCGTACTGAGCCTCGCGCTTATCCTCGGCAGCCTTGGCCTTCTCCTCGGACGACAGCTCCTCGGGTTTCTTCTCGTCGCTGGCAACGCCTGCCTTCTGTTGCGCGTCCTCTCGAAACACCTTGATGAGTTCTCCGCCAAGCTCCTTCGACGCCGCCATAGACTGTCTCTGGCGCGTCTCTGCGGCTTTCGTCAGGATGCGAGCGGACAGCTTTCTGATGGTGACGGAAACAAGGCTGTCCCCGTCCTGAATCTCGACCTGCTTCTTTACATTGCTTGCGAACATATCGTCCTCCGTGGACGGCGGGAGAGGCTCGGGAGGGAGCGAGTCGCCGCCGTCGAGTGAAAAGGGTTACGTCTCTAAACTTCCGTGACGGCCGCCGAGGCCTTCAGCGTTGCGGTCCAGCGCGTGAGCGCGTTCCGGTCCGCCGTCCGGGTGTACTTCGACAGGATCGTCTCGACCGCTGTCGTCTTGCTCCCCTCCCAGGTGACAGTCAGGGTCCGCAGGACGTTCGACGTACCGGGGTTTTCCGGGATGCGGTCCGCAAACAGCGCGTCCGGACCGCTTGCCGCCGTGTCGTCGTAGAGCCCGGTCAGCTCGATGTCGGCCATGCGTCCGACGCCGACGGGAAGGTGCTGCTCCCATGCGGTCCCGAACGGATGCATCTCCTCAGTGATGCCCTCGACCTCGATGTCGTTGATCTCCAGCACATACTGCGTGATGTCGACCGGTGTGCCGGAGCTGTTGTCGTATTCGATGGTGATGTCTGCTGGTGTGGACTTGTTGCCCATGTGTCTATCCCTCCAATGTATCCAGCTTGCGCCGGAGTCCTATGACGTGGCGCTGCAACGTGCGCGCCCCTTCTATTGCGCCGGGCTCCGTAGCGTCGGCCAACTCGCGGTATACGAACCGCTCGATCACTCGTACTGCGTGCCGCACCACTCGAATCCGGTCCTCTCTCGTGACGGCATTAGCCTCACGCTGGACGATGGACAGCGACATAGGGCGTTACCGTCGGGTCAGATCCGGCGCCCTGGAGGGTCCATACCAGTGCCGTGTACCGTTGCACTTCTGTCAGGACTGACTTCCGCTCTGCGCCGATAGCGGTCGTGGCGGTGAACGCCACCACGTCTCCGTAGGTGATGTCGTCGTCGCTGTCACGCAGCGTGAATGTGAATGAGTCGTAGCCACCGAGCGTCAGCTCCAGCACGTGAAGATCTGCCGTGCAGCCAGTCGAGGTGACCTTCTTCGCGGTCCCGACCGTCCCGCCGACGGTCACGTTCTGGACGACCGTGAAGTTCAAGGTGTCGATGACAGTCACGACCTCCTGCCCGTTGATGTCGGGAGTCGAGCCGGTATGCCCCGCGATGACGACCTCGTCACCTGTGATGAGCCCGTGTGCGCCGACGCACAGAATGTTCGTCGGGTTCGCCACGCTCGATGACGTGATCTCGATCGGGACCGGGTGCCGCGAGTCGTTGTGATCGACGGGCGTGCTCTCAGTGTCCCCGGCGGCGGTCTCCGACGTTGGCCCGTGGACGATCTGCGCTCGCATGTGCTGGGCGTCGATGGTGTGCTCGGCATGTGCCTTCGTGAGCGCAGCCACGTCTGCAATCCGGAGGAACTTGACCGCGTAGCTCCCGTCAAGGATCACGACCTCGGCACCGACGGCAACGCCCTCCTTCCCGTACGACACGATTTGCCGCGTGCTGCTCTTCTCGCCGTAAGCGTCGAGGGTCTTGCCGGTGGCGGAATCATAGAACCCGCCGGACGCTTCGAGTGTAGTCCTTGCGAGCCCGACCGGGAGATGCTCCTCCTGTGCGCCCCCGAACGGATGCATTTCCTCGGTGATGCCCTCGACCTCGTCAGTCATCTCGAACGTGTCCGGGGACATGTCGAGACCCTGGACGTAGATGAATACGTCTGCCGACCCGTGCTCAGTCATCGGTCACCTCGCTGGCTTCCTGCGTCCTCCGCCTGGCTCGGCGGCTCTTGCGACCCTCGAGGCTCTCGCCTTCGAGCACAGGCTCCTCTGCGGATCTGGCAATGAGCCCACGCGCCACGAACCGCGAAGCCCCGGGCTCGGCAACGTCGATTACGTCGCCGACATCGCGCTCCACGTGTCGGTCCCCCTCGCGCTGGCTGATGCCCTTCTTCATCACCTTGAACTTCATGACGCCTCCTTCCGGGGCGGGTGCGTCTCCTCGAAGACGTAGGCGCATACGTTGCAGATCGTCTTTGAGTGCCCACCGAATCCGTCCACCTTCTCCTGGTGTTTCGCTTCTGACCCACACTTCGGACACGAGTCGTCCGGCGATATGGCCCTGCCACTGCCGTCTACGATCACGATGGCTCCTTCTCGCAGAGCGCATTGAATGCAATATGCACCCGGCCTCTCTCGTCGCGTTTCATCTCGAAGGGAGACTGGCGCGGCGTGATCATGTTGTAATTCGTCCCGCTAAGCGCCTCTCCCTGAACCTCTGACAGTGCATTCCACGCGGTGGCTGCCAACGCTCGTGGTGTTGCATAGTCGTCTGGTACACCGCGACAAACGACCTGCACTGACGGCGTTTCAAACTGGATCCCTGCCACGCCGAACCCGTGGTTTGGAGCCAGCCCTGGGGGCTCATACAGCGTGCAGCAAGCGTCTGGAGCGTCAGGCATCCTTCCGACGAAGATGCTCGTAGCCACGACCCCAACGCCGTTGGCCGCCAGGTACGTCGCGATCTCGTTCAAGAACGGCATCAGACGCCGAACGTCCTCATCCGCACAGACACACGCGACGGCATGTGCGGCGCGCTCTCGTTGATGGTGGACTCCAAAAACTTCGCCCGGCCTACAGGATGGTCGGCCTCTAGGTTTTCGTGCACGTGTACGGCGTACCCTGCCGCAGGCCCACCCACGCGGATCGTGACGGATATGTCTCTGCCCTTATGCTCGGGCCTACCGGTTTCATGCGACCCACGAAGGGCACCAGTGTCACGAGGTGTGCGCCGAATGGACTCCTTCGTCTCGATCAGTGCCTCCTCGTATAGCGCTCGCCCGAATGCAAGCGGCATCTTTGTCGCAATCAGTGCAAGCCTCGCCCGAACCTCGGCCGTCTCGAAGGTGAACTCAACAGGAGCAGGCATATCTCACCCGCCTCCCTTGCCGCCAGTGTCCCCAAGCGCTACCTCGTAGGCATAGGGCAAGCCCGTAGACGGATCGGTAACTCCCTTGATGGTCAGGATCGGTCCTGTAGTCCCGTCAGGCAGCGTGATCTTGTCCTTGACGTTGATCGTCACTGGGCCGACGAACGTGACCACCGCGCGCTGAAGCACCTCTTGCCCGCCAGGCAGCCTCATCAGTCGGTCCTTCTGCTCCACAACGGCCTGACGAGACACCCCGGCAGCAAACGAGCCGCTCCCATAGACGACAGCAACCGACGACCATGCCTCATGCGTCACCGTGACCTGTAGGTCCGCAGTGATCGTGTTCGCAAGCGCCACGCCCGATCGGATGACGTCGTCGAGTCCCACTCACCACCTCTTGATTGCGCGGAAACCCTTGAGCCTGCCAGACGGCGACCCCCACCCCTCGGGGATCAAATTGACGACAGCGTCAGGTACCACCTTCGGCCAGACCGAGTCCTTGAACTCCAGTCCGATAGACCCAACCCTGAGCGACGTGATCCCCTGTGTTTCGATGTCAGAGTCGGCCGCGCGATCCGCGGCGATCAGCTGCCGCGCGAACTCAGCGGTAGCGTCCTTCAGCTCGTCAGGGATTACTGTGGACTCGACGAAGTAGCCTGACCTGTAAGACATGCCACTGCGCGGCCACAGCAGCGCCTGGGTCTCCGTCACGACGAACCCGGTCCACTCCCACATGGCGTCCATGAGCTTCGTTGCCCAGAGCAGCGCCTTGTTCTTGGTGGCATCCGACGCGTCCGCCCAGGTCGTCCCGGCAGCCGGACGGTCCACGTGAAACTGCTCAGCCTCAACAAGCGTCAGGTAGACATTCGCATTGCTGGCTCCGGGCGTGGCTACAAGAGTGCTCGTCGCCATTTCAGGCTACCCTCCTGGGCCGAGGTTTGTAGGGAAACGTCTTGCCCTTGCTCCAAGGCGTTCGGCCAAGGTGTGCCTGGCGGTTCATCTCGTTTGCCTCCTCGCTGTGCGTTCGGCCACGAAACGGGCTGGGCTGCTTGGCTCGCGCCTCACGAATCTGCGCGAGCATGGCTTCGGAGTAGACGCCCGTCTTACCCTTGTTCCAGGGCTCGCGCCCGAGGCTGTAGTTGTTCCCGCGGTGAAGGGCAGAGAGCCTAGCTCGGCCGTCGGCCGAGAGATTGTCTCTGCCCAAATGTGCCTCGCGCTGTTTGTTTCGCCAGGCGTCGGATCGCGGAGGCTTCGGGATTCCTTTGCAGTTCCTTCCGCCACGTCGGCATCCCTCCAATTTGGCCTGTTCGGCGGCTTCGGTTTGCATGATCTGCCCAGCCAACATCCGGAAGGCTATCAGGTCCAAAGGATCGCGACGCTCCAACCAGAGCTGCCGATGGGCGCAAGCGTGCTCCTCTACGGACAGCCACCGAAGGTTGCCTGGATCGTCGTCTCCTCCGGCATGGAGCGGGACAACGTGGTGCCGATGAGTAGCCGTTAGAGAGGCAGCGCTTCGCCGTCCGGCCCGTGATCTGCGGCGGGTTCGCCACGATGATACGGGGCCACGCCTGTGCGCCTTGCCTGAGCAGGCCCGCGAGCAGAAGGGTTGTCTTTTGTAACTGGCCGTGAAGTCAGTCCCGCACGCCTTGCACGTTTGGGCTGGAATCGCCGCCGTGCCTTTGTTGTGCGGGTCCTTGCCCTTCATGGCTGCGCCCCGGCAAGCGTTCGAGCAGAACTTCTTCGGGCCATGCCCCCGGGCGACGTTCGGCCCGACCTGGCGAAGCCGGAACGTCTCGCCACATTGCGGGCAAACGCGCTCCATGCAAAGGGCGCAGAACTTTTGGTGCCCTCGCATTGCTACTAGCTCGCCGCACTGGCCACAGCGTTTCAGGGTTGCCATCAGATCACTCGTAGGCCACAACGACGCTTGCGTTGGCGTCAGTTACCGCTAGCGTCGCGCCCGTGAAAAACGGGAGATCAAACACGACATGAACGATATTGGCGTTCGCTGGCAATGCACCGCTCGTCCACAGCACGGTCCCGCTCGCGGTCACGCTATCGTAGATCGTGACCACGGCGTTATTCGAAACTGCGCCCAGCACTATGTCATGGAGCATCCCAGGCGAGCGCTTCAGGACATGACCGGCTTCCTGGCCGACAGCGTGGTAGTAGCTGGTCGGCTCAGTCGTTGCGCGACCGAGGCGGACGATACTTGTGTTCCATGATTCGATCGTCGCACTCGTTGTTCCCGAGCCTGAATTGACAGCCGTTATCGTGATCGGCGTGCTCAGGGTTTCAGTGAAAGATGCCGTCGTCGGAAGGCACTCGTGGATGAGGACGTCGTCGATGAAGAACCATGCTCCCATGGTGTAGTAGAGGATCTCGTAGGCGTGGACGTTGGTATCGACGGCGTACGATCTCGCCTTCACATCTCCGTTAAACGATCCGCTGGGAATCGAAACCACGACAGCGTCGCCCTTGACGGTGACCACTGACAGCACGCCGGCCTCGTCGAGTTCGAAGTAGTGGCCATCCGCCGGGACTTCGGCAGTGCTTGTGAACGCACCCCAGCGCCGAGTGCTCTCAGCCACAGTCGTGTCGGTCACGAGAATGGCACCGCGCCACAGCATCGGGTGCGCAAACATGAATCGTGCGGTCTGGACGCTCTGAAGCTGTCCGTAGCCGCTATTCGCAGTCCCGCTTGAAAGCGTGGCGATCCCAGCCGACTGCGTAGCCGCAGCGCCTGCCCCCGACGTCGTGTAATTCCAAAAGTGAGTGTCGGCTGCGGCGCCCTCGAACGTGATGCCCACGAGCCGGTACAACTCAGCGACCTGAAGGTTCCCGGTCGGGGACATGCGCGTATGGAAGTGCGCCCTGTCAGACAGGATCACGTCGCGGCGCGGAGCCACCTCGACCTCTTGCGACCAGACAGAGGACGCCAGAGCCAACGCCAGAATTGGAACGAATACCCTCATTGCCGCACCCAAATGGTCACAGTCCCGACGTTCGATGCCCCGGCGTCCCGCACCCTCAGGCCCAGGCTCCCAAACCGCCCCGACTCGTCGTGATAGTAGCCGGGAGAAAACACAACCGTGTGAGACACAACATCGTCCAGATTCCTGCCCGTGCGCATCAGGGCGTCAACATCAGCAAGCGTGTCCAGTTCAACGTCATGCGCCCTGTCCGGCATCGTTCCGCCCGTGGAAGGCGAGAACTGAACCTGCGAGATGGTCCCTCGCCGGATGTCGATCCTGTTCCCACTCACGTTTCCACTCGCATCTGACGTCCAAGTGAGAATGTAGCGCGTGACGCCCTCTTGGACGTCGGACTTCAAGACAGCCACAGATCCCGCCGCGTGAATCGGCGCAGCACACATGGCAGACAGAACCGCAATGCCAAGTCCTCGACCCAGAAACTCGCGCGCTCGCGCAATCCGTCTCCATACGGCTCTCACTCGCCGCCTCCCTTCCTACCGTTCATTCGCTTGATGTCGAGAAGGTGTTGAGTCACTGCCTGAATGCCCTCCCCTAGCGCCTTGTGTTCGCCGGTATTCCGACGAGCCTCCCTCTCGACACGCTCATTCAAACCACGCACCTGTTCTGTGAGCCCGCGCATTTGCTTGGATTCCTCAACGAGAAGGGCCATCGTTTCCTCCAAGCGCCCTACACGCGCCGGAATGCCGGACTGGCGCCAGAGCAACCCGACCACCGCCACGATGAACGTGACAAAGAGGGGCGCGAAAATCGCCGCTAAGATCCAAAGCTCTACGGTCACGCATGTCTCTCCTGGGGTGCGGTCAGGTCTACCTCGACCCAGCCGGTGTTGTGGTCCTCTGGGTCGAGCCCGCTCTGGTCGCCGTCTGTGATCTCGAGATATTCTGAGTTGCCTCTCTCGAAATCTGCTCCATAAGGGAGCGTCACGGCCCCCTCCGCCACTACCTCGCCCGCCGACGTCAGCGCGGCCGAAGTGATCGTGGCTTCGGTGACCGTGGTTCCGGTCGTCTGCGCTGAGCCTAGGATGGCTACTAGGAGCAGCAGGCCGAGGATGTAGCGGATCCTCACGTTACCTCCAGGAGAGGCTGACGGTGCCCGAGTACGCGATGGTTCCCGTGACCGAGCTGAGGCTCTCCAGGCGGAGCAGCGCATCATCCCCGAGAACTTCCAGGTCGATGCTGGCCTGGATTGGCAAGAGCACGTCCATCTCTGCCAGCGTCGTGTCAGCGTCCATGGCTGCGCTCACACCGATCCGTGCCCAGTAGGCTGTGATGCTATTCAGCTCCGACGTGGCCCAGTCTGTCGGGAGATCCCAGGTCATCTGGCCGTCCACGGCAAAGGTGGCACCGCCGCTCGCGGTCCCATCCGTGCCGTTGCTCAAGCTCTCCCACGAGTCTCCGTCCCAGTACGTCATGGCGAAAGTCGCAGCGTTTCCGTTCACCGTGGTCGAGTCCCAAGCCACACCCATGCACGGGACGCTCGTGCCCACGACAACCCAGTCTCCGTTAGCGATCGTATCCAGGCTCGACAGGTCCACTACAGTCCCTGCGGAGTCGTCGGTCGCCTCAGACGAGTAGTCGGTGTAGCTCGAGCCGATATCGGTGGTCTTCTGGACCTTGACCGACGATAGATTCTCCAGCCTCGGCCGGGTGTAGGTCACGGTCGACGCCCCGCCCACGCTGCCGCTTGAACCGCCGTTTCGAGTGTAGGGACGGAACGTCAGCACGGGATCGTCTGCAAGGGCGGTCGTTCCACGGACAACGATGTCAGTGAAAAAACGAGCCGTCTTCGCCCGGTCGATGTTTGCGTCCCACGACGCATCCGACGCAAGCGGCTGAATCTGCCCGTCGAGAGCCGTGATCGTTCGGTGCGAAACCGCCGTGGTCGGCTCATACACGTCCGGCTTCCTCGGCGCGATCTGGATCTGCGCAAAGGTGCCCGTGATGCCAAGTAACGATACGGCGACTGCGAGAGCTACGGTCTTCATGGCTTCACCCATACCGAAATGGTGCCGACGTTGCTAGCGCCAGCGTTGGACACGACCAGGTCAAGCGTGATGATTGCGTCGTGTAGATACCCTGGGACGATCCGCCCGATCTCTGTGGTCCCCTGCGGCAGGTTCGACCCGAGACCGTCGAACACGTCCACGCCGTTGGTCTCGTTCAGAACAACGTCGTAGAGATCGTCTGGCTGAGTCCCACCGCCCGAAGGTACAAACTGAACCTGCGTGATCTCGCCACGCTTGATGTCCAACCGATTGCCCGAAACATCCCCGCTCCCGTCCGCAGTCCAGATGATCGTGTAGCGAACCATGCCCGAACCGACAGGCGCAGTGCTCACAGACAGCGACCCGGCCGCATCAGCCGAAGCCGCGAGGCATACGGCGAAAAGGGCCGCCCCCCATTTCATTCT
>SDBT01021225.1_pt1 | contig 10155 bp, 7 predicted proteins | sample 2277101 | NCBI WGS metagenome assembly SDBT01 (sample SAMN10404973, study PRJNA504765) | marine sediment metagenome | isolation source: marine sediment core GS10_PC15, 103 cmbsf | place: Arctic Ocean: Southern Knipovich Ridge | collected 2010
AGATCAATTTGCATCGATTTAATTATCTGTTGAAAATCAGTCGTATGACCTTTTATATGAATAGTATCACCAGCTTCTAACTTTCCTTTTTCGATCTCAATTCCGGCGACAGAAATTTTTCCAAAGTAATGTGAAATCACACCTATTTTCTTTTCACTCATGATAAAACTCCTGTTTTGGTTAATTATACAACAAATTAGTCGCAATAACTTATAATTTCAAGTTAATAATATTATTTAAAATTCTTAGGTTACATCTCCAACCGATACATTATTTATATAGAAATAACCATTCGCATAATAGATTAGATATTATTTTAAAATCGTCCAATATGTATTTGCATAAATTATTAATAGAATGATTGATATTAATCCGATCTTCCACCCGGCTTTAAAAAAATCCTTTGCTTTAACAAATCCGCTGGCATAAATAATTGTACAAGCCGGAGCGGCAACAGCTGTAAAATATCCAAAAGCCGATGAAATCGCCATTACTAATCCTATGTGAGTTGAATCACCGGGGAGGTTAAGAGTAATAGGACCAAGTACGGCAACTGTCGCAGAACTCGAAAGAACATTAGCTAATAATGTGGTCAGTAATATTACCAAACTATCAGTAAATATTGGTATAGAAGACATCATCTCACCGCCTAATTTAATCACATTATTCGCTAACCAAACTGCGGCACCTGTATGATTTATTTGAGCTCCCATAGAAATAGTTGCACCAAACAGTAAAATCACACCCCAATTAACATGCTTGTGTAAATCCTCCCAAGTTACACATCCTGTAATTAGATACATTACCACGCCGGTCAAGGCGATAATACCCAAACCAACACTATCGGATAATATAACCCATCCCAAAAACACCATAAAAAATATTATAAGTGCGGTCACTTTTTGGAGAGTGATTGTATCAGATCTTGTAACTTGTGCTTTAAGACGACGGATACCTGTATCTAATCTGGAGTATTCCGGCAGAAAAGTTTTCCATAATATCCAAGATACAATTGGAATTTGAATAATAATTAGCGGATAGGCAAACTTCATCCATTCCAAATAGGAAATTTCCGACATTCCGAATTCTTGCCAATAATGTAATAAAATTACGTTCCTGCCACCACCGGAAGGGGTTCCGATCGAACCAATTAAACTGCCGTAAGCAATTGAAAATAATAAATAGGCCGCTAAGTTTGTAACTTTTTTAGGATCTTTTGATGTAAATCTTATCAATGTGAGTGCGATTGGCAACATAATAGCAGCAACCGTATGTTCACCAACGAAGGAAGCTAATATTGCCGAAATTGCCGCAAATCCGAAAGCTACCCTATGCGTTTTATTGCCGGTCAGCCAAATTATTCCTAAAGCAATTCGCTTATCCCAACCTTGTCGGACAATTGCCACAGCCAGCATCAGAGATCCCATAATGAAAAAAACCGCATCATTCATAAATGATTTTGCAATGCTATTGGCATCGCCAATCCCAAAATACACCTCTAATATAATAATGATAAATGCGATTCCCGGCAGCGCAATCGACTCAGTTATTATCAACGTTAGTGCAATAAACACTATAATTAATATTCGATATCCGGAAATTGATAATCCATTTGGAGCAGGTAAAAAGTATAATATCACAGCAACAATAAAGGTGAAAAGCAGCCAGCGCTTTTGCGTTAGCCAATAAATTGTTGAGTTTAATAACTTAGGAGATTGCAAAGTAATTTATTGAACAATTATGATTGGGCAACTGCATTGTTTCATGACATTTAGCGGTTTACTACCCTTAAAAAGTTTGATTATTGGATTCAATCGCGAAACACCCATTACAATCAAATGGTTTTTCGTCGCTGTATCAAGGACTGTTTTAACAGGATCGCCGACTTTCAACATACTTACCGGTTTAATGCCAACTTTTTCAAAAGTGCGCAATGCTTGATTATGCGCCCCCATATATCCTTTACCAAATGTATCTCTTTTTGAAACTGTTAAAACATCCGCGGACAATTTGAATGCTTTAGCAATTTGCGAACCATATTCAAGCGCCTTGGCAGTTCCTTTGGAATCATCTACCGCTTGCAACAAGCGATATTCTTGATGCGGTAAAAAATTATTCACAACGAAAATGGAGCTATCGATATACTGTACTAAATCGTGCGCCATACGCCTCTTTTTACTGCCACCGATAATGGTAATATCGTATTGCCCTTGATGAACTTCGTTCCGTAATTCCGGAATAATATCGCCGCGGCGAAGAATAAGATTTACGTCTTCACAAAACGTTCCTTTCAGAAATAACTCAAGTCGGTTTTTCCCTCTATCAATTAAAGTGTTTTTTTGAAATCCCGCTTCAACTGTCTCCGAACTGAAATATTTATGATCCGCTAAATAATTGAAGGCCCACTCAAGTACTTTAACTCCCGGGCGATCTATGCCCCACTTGGCAATACTTTCGTGCGCTAAACCGATATCGTTTGTTGCAAAAGCGCTGATCTTTTGCCCAACATAAGCGATTGTTACGGAAGCATTAAATGCTTTGGCAACCCACATCCCGACTTGCAAGGTTGTTTTAGAATATTCTTTACTGCTAATAGCTATTAAAATTTTCATAATTACTATATTAATTATTGATGATATAGTGGAATATTAACCATTTTTTAGTATTGTAGGTTATTGGATATTGGATATAGGGAATTGCCGGTATTGACAGGTTTGTCATTCCCGATTACCAACTTCCGATATAATACTTTACTATATTAGTAATATATTCGCTACAGGTATTGACATTTATATCTAAATCCTTTTAATCTTAATGTTGATTTTCTTAAGACAAATGACAATAACCAAATACAATTTAGAATTTTAATGGCTCAACTTTTTACAAAAAAAGCCAATATAATTCCACTTTATTTATTATTAACTGTAATCCTTATCATAATGTTTATTATTGGAGCATTTTGGTATTGGGGCTCGCCTTATTATACTGATGTTGGCTATCAACCGGAGCAACCGGTACCCTATAGTCATAAATTTCACGTCGGTGAACTGGGTATGGATTGCCGGTACTGCCACACAGGTGTGGAGAAATCGGCAGTTGCTGGTATACCTCCAACGCAAACCTGCATGAATTGCCATGTTATGGTAAAACCAAATAGTGATTCATTAGTAGTCGTTAAGGATAGTTGGGACAACAAAAAGCCAATTAAATGGGTACGTGTGCATAAATCACCCGATTACGTTTATTTTGACCACAGCGCTCATGTTAATATTGGCGTCGGATGTACAAGTTGCCACGGACGGGTTGACCGAATGAACGTTGTGATGCAAACCGAACCACTTAGTATGAGTTGGTGTTTGGAATGCCATCGAAATCCGGAAGAACATTTACGTCCGTTATCGGAAATAACCAATATGGAATGGCTGCCGGATGCATATCATGAAGAATTTGCTCAACAAATGATGCAAGATTTATATATAACACCGCCAACCGATTGCCAAGGATGCCATCGATGAGTGTAGATAAAAAAATTATTGAATTAACCGGCAAAACATATTGGCAAAGTTTAAAGGAGATTTCTGATAATCCTGATATCCTGGAATTAATGCAGTCCGAAAATAAGGACGATGATAAAGGATTTTCACGTCGAGAATTCCTTGGACTGATGGGCGCTTCAATCGCGTTAGCCGGGTTGGCCGGTTGTCGTCGCCCGATCGAAAAAATTATACCTTACGTCGTTGCTCCGGAAGAAATTATACCGGGCATTCCCAATTTCTATGCTACTTCCATGCAGCGCGGATTGGATGCAATCGGGTTTGTCGTTGAAAATCACGAGGGACGTCCGACAAAAATTGAGGGGAACAAGCAACATTCATCTTCCTTGGGGAAAACCGATTCATTTGCCCAAGCTGAAATTTTAAATTTGTATGATCCTGATCGATCTAAAAATGTAATTCGTAATGGTGCGCCAGCGTCAATTCAGGATTTTATTACTACTTGGAGCGAATTATATGATAAATATACTAATACCGGTGGCGAAGGATTAGCAGTTATTTCCGAAATATCGGTTGCACCAACATTCACTCGTTTGAAAAAAGAATTTCATAAAACTTTCCCAAAAGCTAAATGGATTGTATATAATCCGATTAGCGATGAAAATATTGTGAAAGGAAACGAAATTACAACCGGAAAAGCTGCTGTCCCGATTTATGATTTTGAAAAAGCAAAAGTTATTGTTGCTTTAGATTCAGATTTTCTCCTTTTGGAAAGCGGCTCAGTAAAAAATTCTATGGGTTTTGCCAATGGACGCCGAGTAAAAAGTGAGCAAGACACGATGAATCGATTATATGTTGCCGAAAGTGCAATGAGTGTTACGGGAGGAATGGCAGACCATAGAATTAAAATGAAAAATAGTGACATCGGTAATTTTGTTGCCGTAATCGCAACAGAAATGAAAAAGCAGGGAATCAATGTACCGGGAAGCGGTTCGCTTACTTCTAAAATTAATTTTGATAAGAATTTCGTTAAGGAACTTGTTGCAGATTTAATTAAAAATCGTGGTAATAGTTTGGTCGTTGCCGGACGTACTCAACCCACTCAAGTTCACGTTTTAGTAAATGCAATAAACGCTACTCTGGGCAATTTCGGGAAAACGGTATCATTTTATAATATTGAAAAAGGATTATTTCCAAATAGCGCGGATTTAGTCGATATGACAAAAAGTAGCAACACTTCGACTTTAATAATAATTGGAAATAATCCGGTTTATTCCACTCCAAAAAATTTGCAATTCAAAGAATTTATAAAAAATATTGAGCATACAATTCAACTTAGTTCTCATGTTGATGAAACATCGGAACATGTTGAGTGGCACATTAATCGAACACATTTTTTAGAAGAATGGAATGATACGCAATCTTCAGACGGTACAATTGGTATTACCCAGCCTCAAATTCTTCCCTTATTTAATGGACTTAGCAATATTGAATTATTAGGTATTATAATTAAAGGTGAATTGACAAAAGGTTATGATTTAGTCCAAAATACTTGGGAAAATATTTTATTAAATAATTTTGATAACGAATGGAATACAACACTTCATGATGGAATATATTCCAAAAAAACCAAACTACCACAGAATCTCACTGTAAATATTAATCGGTTAAATAATTCTTTAGTTGCAAATCCTCCTTTCAATAATAATAATAAAATTGAATTGGTATTTAAACCGTCAGCATCAACTTTTGACGGTAGTTTTGCCAATAACGGATGGATGCAGGAAATGCCTAATCCTGTATCTAAACTAACTTGGGATAATGCTGCGCAAATGAGTCATCGCACAGCGAAAGCGCTTGGTGTAAAAAATGAAGATGTAGTTAAAATATCAAATGCTGATGAGTATGTTTTACTGCCGGTTTGGATTGTACCCGGTCAAGCCGATGATTCAATATCAGTAGAATTAGGCTATGGTCGAACTAGGGTTGGGAGGATCGGCAATAATGTTGGTCAAAATACTTATAAACTGATGAATTCGAGCGGCAATTATTTAGTTAATAATATTTCAATTTCCAAGATCGGTACTACTTATGCATTAGCTTGTACGCAAGACAGCCATGGTATGAATGATGATAAATTAGCCGATAATGCGATCCAAAAACGTTTGCCGTTGCTAATTCGTGAAGCTACCCTGGATGAGTATAAGCATCATCCCGATTTTGTGAAACATGCTGTTCACCATCCACCATTAAAATCAATGTGGGAAGAATTCGAATATACGAAATCCCCGCAATGGGGAATGACAATTGATCTTAATGTGTGTACCGGTTGTAATGCCTGTTCAACAGCCTGTCAAAGTGAAAATAATATTCCGGTAATTGGAAAACGAGAAGTACGCATGGGACGTGAAATGCATTGGATTAGGTTAGATCGGTATTTTTCCGGTGATCCCGATGATCCCGACGTTGTTATTCAACCGGTTGCCTGTCAACATTGCGAAATGGCTCCCTGTGAACAGGTCTGCCCGGTTGCTGCTACTACCCATTCTGAAGATGGTTTGAACGGAATGACGTACAATCGCTGTGTTGGTACACGCTATTGCGCAAATAACTGTCCATACAAAGTACGTAGATTCAACTTTTTCAATTATACTAAAGATATGCCGGAAATTGTACAAATGGCGCGCAATCCCGATGTAACCGTTCGATTCCGCGGAGTAATGGAAAAGTGTACCTATTGTGTACAGCGAATCAATTCCGCAAAAATTCAAGCGAAAAATGAAAGACGCAAAATCCAGGATGGTGATGCTGTTTCCGCTTGTCAACAAGTTTGTCCGACCGATGCGATAACTTTTGGCAATATTTTAGATCCTGATAGTAAAGTGAACAAAGAGCGACAAAACAATAGAAATTATGCTTTGTTAGGAGAGTTAAATACAAAACCGCGCACTTTATATCAAGCACGGATTAGAAATCCAAATCCAAATTTAGAGGAACATCATTCTTAGAGTTATTTGATGAGTGATTCAATTAAAATATCTGAAAATTTCTTGGATGAACCGTTAATAACCGGTAATCCTTCCTTTCATACCATTACCGAAAAAGTAAGTTCAATTTCAGAAAACAAAGCCACACGTGATTGGATTTTAGCTTTCGGAATTGCAGTATCTGTTTTGTTTTTATTATTAGGCGTAATTTCTTATTTAGTCTGGGAAGGAATAGGAATTTGGGGTCTAAATAACCCGGTTGGTTGGGGCTGGGCTATCGTGAATTTTGTATTTTGGGTCGGCATAGGTCACGCCGGAACGCTTATTTCGGCAATTTTATTATTATTCAGACAAAAATGGCGTACGTCAATTAATCGGTTCGCAGAAACGATGACTTTATTTGCAGTAATATGTGCTCTATTATTCCCCACAATTCATGTAGGGAGAATGTGGGTTTTACATTATTTCATTCCGCTTCCAAACCAAATGGGTATGTGGCCTAATTTCCGAAGTCCATTATTATGGGATTTCTTTGCTGTAGGAACTTATTTTGCTGTATCACTCCTATTTTGGTATACGGGATTAATTCCCGATTTAGCAACATATCGAGACCGAGCAGTTAAAAAAATAAAACAAAAGATTTTCGGTATTTTGGCGCTCGGTTGGAGAGGTGGAAACAGACATTGGCAACATCATGAAATTGCAATTCTTGTCTTGGCAGGATTATCAACACCATTAGTTCTATCGGTGCATAGTATCGTAAGTTCCGATTTTGCTACCAGTATAATCCCCGGCTGGCACACAACAATCTTCCCACCCTATTTTGTTGCGGGTGCAATTTATTCTGGCTTTGCTATGGTTTTGACTTTAGCGATCACCGCCCGAAAATTTTATAATCTTGAACATATTATCACTGTAAATCACTTTGATAAAATGGCAAAGATTATGCTGCTTACCGGTTCAATTGTTGGTTACGCTTACATGATGGAATTTTTCATTGCTTGGTATAGCGGAAATATTTATGAAGGATTTACGTTTTTAAATCGCGCCCTTGGTCCTTATGCGTGGGCATACTGGATAATGATAACTTGCAATGTTCTGGTACCGCAATTCTTCTGGTTTAAAAAATTACGAAGAAGTGTAGCCTTCTTATTTTTAGCTTCAATTTTGGTAAATATCGGAATGTGGTTTGAGCGGTTTGTAATTATTGTATCGAGTTTATCCCGTGTCTTTTTGCAATCAAGTTGGGACTATTTCTCATCGTCATTATTTGACATTTTAACATTGGTTGGCTCATTCGGATTATTCTTTACCGGATTTTTATTGTTTGTTAGGTTTTTACCAATTGTGTCAATGGCCGATGTTAAAAACGTATTACCGCAAGCTAATCCACATTATGCTGATGATGAAAAAAAGGTAGTAAATAATGGTTAAGATACACGGATTAATCGCTGAATTTGATAGCCCTTCTACGTTGTTAAAGGCTGGTACGATACTGCGTGATAAGGGTTTTAAGCAATTTGATTGCCATTCACCTTTTCCGATTCACGGTATGGATAATGCAATGGGTTTAAAGCGTTCTCCGTTAGGATATATAATAGCTTTTTTCGCCATAATTGGAGGATTAATCGGTTTAGGGTTGCAAACCTGGGTTCACTCAATTCAATACCCACTCGTAATTAGTGGAAAACCATTTTTTGCATGGCAAGCTTATATCATAGTTACTTTTGCTTTGACAATATTATTTGGTGCTTTTGGCGCTGTTTTTGGTATGTTAGGTTTAAATAAATTACCGCGTTATCATCATTATCTTTTTTACTCGGATAAATTTAAAAAATTCTCCGATGATGGTTTTTTTGTCAGCATCGGAGCAGATGATAAAATGTTTGATAAAATCGGCACAACTGATTTTCTACATTCAATTGGCGGAAAAAATATTGAAGTTCTGGAGGGTGAAGAATGACTATTCTGAGAGCTTTAATTTTAACTTTAGTTTTTATTTTAATGATTGGTTGCCGTGGTGACCACTCAACAAAACCACCTATTCATTTAAACCCTAATATGGATTCGCAAGATAAATTCAAAGTTCAGTCGGTTAATCCATTTTTTGCTGATAGTTCTACTATGCGTTTACCGGTTGCGGGAACAATTGCACAAAACAAATCATTTGGTAATTTAAAATATAATTCAGGGAAAGATATGAACGATGATTTCATACATAGTCCCGAATTGCTTACAGCTGAATTAATAAATCGCGGGGAAGAAAGATTTAATATTTATTGCGCTGTATGTCATGGTACAAAAGGTGATGGAAAAGGTAACATTACAAAATATAAATACCCTATTCCGCCTACAGCATTCCAGCAAGATTGGCTGATTGAGAAAAAAGACGGATATTATTTTGATGTAATCACCAACGGAATTAGAACAATGCCGTCATACAAACATCAAATTCCGGTCAAGGACCGTTGGGCGATCATTAGTTATGTTAGAAAATTACAGGAATCCGAAAAATGAAAGTAGATCCTAAATCATATCTATTAAAAGAAAAAGGATCTTTGGGTAAATTGGCATTGATTATTGGTGTTCTTGGGCTATTACTTTCGACTTTTGGTTATTTTGGCAACAATAAGCAATTCTATTTCTCATATCTCACATCTTTTGCATTCTGGGTTTCACTTGGTTTGGGTGGTTTATTCTTTACGATGTTGCATCACATCAGTGGCTCAAAATGGAGTACTGTGTTAATTAGAATTTCGCAAGCAGCGATGTCGGTTTTACCGATGATGCTAATTTTCTTTATTCCGATATTTTTCGGAATAAAAGAATTGTACAATTGGAGTAATCCGGAAATTGTTGCGGAAAGTCCCGTTTTGCAAGGCAAATCAGGATTCCTTAATATTTCGTTTTTTACAATTAGAACAATAATTTACTTTGCAGTTTGGGGAATATTGACATTTTTAATTAATAAATATTCACAACAGCAGGATGACGGGAAAAATACTGCAAAACGATTGAGAATTGTAAGTGGACCAGGAATGTTTCTATTTGCAATAACAATTAGTTTTGCGGCTTTCGATTGGTTAATGTCACTTGATCCGCATTGGTTCTCAACGATTTTTGGAGTTTATTATTTTGGTGGAAGTTTTGTTATCATTCTTGCTTTTTTGATAGTTATCGCAAATTATTTGAAATCCAATGGTACTTTAAATAATGAAATCGGCCACGCTCATTTCAGCGATCTTGGCAAATTACTTTTTGGATTCATAGTTTTTTGGGCATATTTAGGTGGTGCACAATATTTCTTTATTTGGTATGCAAACATCCCTGAGGAAACAGTTTGGTTCTTAGATCGGTGGAAAAACTCCTGGAAAACTGTCAGTTTATTATTGATTTTTGGACATTTTTTAATTCCTTTTATAGCACTGATATTCTTTAATACGAAGAGAAATAGAAAAATCCTCGTGTTCTTTGCATTTTGGATGTTCCTATTCCATTATGTGGACATGTACTGGCTTATTGCACCGGCATTCCATCATGAATCCGCTAATATTTCATGGCTGGATCTAACAACATTTTTAGGAATTGGCGGCGTATTCATAGCATTATTCTGGAATAGATTTACAGCTAAAGCAATTATTCCAATAAATGATCCATTTTTATCTGCTTCATTA
>SDBT01021227.1_pt1 | contig 10154 bp, 9 predicted proteins | sample 2277101 | NCBI WGS metagenome assembly SDBT01 (sample SAMN10404973, study PRJNA504765) | marine sediment metagenome | isolation source: marine sediment core GS10_PC15, 103 cmbsf | place: Arctic Ocean: Southern Knipovich Ridge | collected 2010
CCCATTATCATCCGTACTTAGATATGCCACAAGATGATAGAAATAAAGTAATGGAAAGTTTTAGATATGGAGAAACACGCGTTTTAATTACCACCGATATTTTATCCAGAGGTATCGATGTTCAACAAGTATCATTAGTAATGAATTTCGATATCCCTAATGAAATTGAAACATATATTCATCGCATAGGAAGAAGTGGAAGATTTGGACGGAAAGGAATGGCCATCAATTTAATTACTAATTATGATTGGGATCACATGCAACATGTTGTAAAATTTTATTCTACACAAATCGAGGAATTACCGATGAATTTTGATGAATATCTTTAAGTATATAATTATCAATTTATTCGTAAAAAAAATCTATATAAAAAGTTATATAGATTAATAAATCAGTATGACTGAAATATATTTAACACCCGATTTATATATTAAAAAATCGATTACTTATTATAACGACGATACAAAAAATAAAACCATCACCGTCAATGCCAATAATTGGCATCGATATTTATGTGAATATGGTTGGGAGAAATTGGATTATGGATGGATTAGACGTTTAAATCGTTATAAAAAAGAGAAGGAAAAAAATTCTCGCTGGGGTGTTTTAGATTGTTGCGGAGGAAATGGTGATTGTTTATTTAGTGTAATTGCTGAAACTATTGGTGAACCTTATTCACAAACTATTAGAGAACTTGCTGCGAAAGAAATAACTGAAGAGAATTTTTTAACGATTTTAGAAATTTATCGTTTAGCCTATGATAATGATGATTTTGCACATGAATGGAATCCATATCAAGTAAAAATCATTGAAGATTTGCAAAATGAGTTAACAAAAGAAGGTAATAATTATTGGGGTGATCATATTGTTCTCCAATTACTAGAACAAGCATTAAAAATAAATTTTATTATTTTGAATAGTGAATATGAGTCAAGAGGTTTTATTCCTTTGAATAAACGATTTACTATTCATAGTATTGGATCGGAATTTTATCCCGATCGAAAAACTATTATCTTATATTACATTGATTCGGTCCACTTTCAGTTAGTTGGACATTTTACCAATACATATATGAGAACATATTTTGACCAAATTCCTCAAGAATTATGGACATTATATCGTGAAGATTGCAGAATGAGATAATTATCACATTTTTTTTCTAAGTTTAATTTTCAATAATATATATTCTTAATATATATTAATGGAGTATGCTTTATTAGCCGCTGTCGTTGGTTATGGATATTATTATCATCAAACTAGTCAAAATGTACCGTTAATTAACAAAGAAGAACCCAAAAATATTTTCGAATCCAAAAGAGCATTAAAAATCCGTCAAGATGAACTTAAATATGGTGATCAAGTATATAAAGAACCAAATCGTATTTTTGCGGGTCCTCCTAAACATGATAACAAACCAGTATTATTCAACAAAGTTGATTATCAAAATAATAAACTTCCGATAGAATTCAATTCATTCGACAAAAATGATATATATTCCGAAATTAAGGTAACGGATCAACCAAATAAACCGATAAACCAATATGATTCCAATTTTCCTATTGCAGGTGGATGGTATGGCGTTTCATTAAATGGTGAACCGATTGATCCCAATACTTTTAAACATAATAACATGGTTCCCTTTTTTGGTAGTACTGTTAAACAAAATTTGGATGAAAAAGCAAACGCAACTAAATTGGAAACCTTTACTGGCAATATAAATTATTATGAAGAGAAAAAAGAAATCGGCCCACTTTTCCAACCTGAAACGAATGTTAGCAATCCGTACGGTATGGCTAGTTTTACTTCTTATGAACAAAATCGATATATTCCTTCCAAAATTATGAATAATGTTACTCCAGTCGAAAGAGTCAGAGTTGGCCCAGGTCTTAATCAAGGTTATACCGCACAACCTTCCGGAGGATTTCAACAAATCAATGCTCGAGATTATCAATTACCCAAGAATGTGGATGAATTACGTGTCAAAACGAATCCTAAATTGACATATCATGGAAGAATCTTAGCTGGTGTACATATTGGCAAACCAGGTAAAATAGGATTGGTACAGAAAAATCGTCCCGATAACTTTTTTATCAATACACCAGATCGTTGGTTCACTACGACTGGTGCACATACTGCTGAAAGAATGAGACCTAATATTGTCTTAAAAGATAGTAATCGAAAGACCACAGTTCTTAAAAGACGTCTTGGTCCTGCTGGTCCAGCTGCGGCTGGTTTCAAAGAAAGAATTAGAAGTAAAGTTCGTAAAAGTGATAAATGTCAATTCCGTGGTTTTGATATTAAACCTGCAGATATGACCGGAAGATGGACAATTCCTGGACAAGAAAATAATTTACATGATTATGGTAAGCACAGCATTAATATCAAAGACAATAGCAGAGTTAAAACTGGCAAATGCAATTATATTGCTCCAGTTTCTGTATCTGAAGGCAAAGGCAGACACGCAGTTAGAAATAACCAAAAAGCCAAAAAAACTCGTAAACAAGGTTTGGAATGCAATCCTCGCCCGGAAGGTTATATCAAGGGTGATAGGATGAGTGGCCATGTTAAAGACCCGATGGATATTGCAAGAACCACAATCAAAGAAACTCAGATCGATAATAAACATGAAGGTTATATGCAACCTCAGAAACCTTCCAATACTCCTGCCTATGATCCAAACGATGTAATGAGAACTACTATTAAAGAAACGCAAATCGATAATACTCATGAAGGACATTTCAAACCTGTTAAACCAGAACATGTTCCTGTTTATGATCCAAATGACGTAATGCGAACTACTATTAAAGAAACTCAAATAGATAATACTCGAGATGGAGATATTAATCCTCAAATGCCTGCAGCTCCGCCTGTTAAAGATCCATCGGATGTGCCGAGAACAACAATCAAAGAAACCCATATAGATGATAATCATGTGGGTGTTGCAGGTAATAACGATATGCATCGAGCTCCAGTATATGATCCAGATGATGTCTTAAAAACAACAACTAAAGAAACAACATTATCGGAACAACCATATGGAAGTGCCCAAGGAAAAGAATGTGGTGGCTACCAAGTGACAGAAGTAACTGCGCCAAATACCATGCGACAATTTACCACTACTGAATATACAGGAGGTGCCGCACCAAGTGAACATGGAGAAGGTGGATATAAGGTTGCCGATGTCAAAGCGCGAAATACAATGCGACAATTTACCTCAGATTACGAATATTCTGGACCAGCTGGATCGACTGTTAGTAAGAAACCAGGCTCATATGAATATTTATATAATTCAACAATTAGAAGTTTGCGTCAAGATATTTCACAAGGGCGAGCGCCTTCACGCATTGGTCCTGTGAATCATCAAACTGAAGTTAATATGACAACCAAAAGAGTAGGAGATATTCAAAATTCATATATCAATGAAAGAGGATTGGCCCCAACCAGGGTATACAATAGTTTGCCACAAAAACAGGCTTGCAGTTGGACTAAAGATAGAAATAAATTACCAAACGAACCCTTGCAAGACAGATTGGATGCATCATTATTGGATGCATTTAGAAATAACCCTTATACACAGTCATTGGCAAGTTACGTCTTTCCATAAAAAAAAGTGATGGGTAATTTATTCTATTTTTAATTATATAATTTAGCGAACATGCCTACCATGCCTAACATGCCTAACCTGTACAAACCCGGTGTGGATCCTCCTGACGGAGTGAATCCCACACCCCCACCGTATAAGAACTGCAAAACTAACAGGCCGGCCGGCTGTGGCGGCAATGATCGCCACGTACAGGACAACGACGCGATCTCTAAACGGGGACACGATCCTGAACGTGGAGAATGTCCACCAAACCCCCCTCATACAAAACACGAAGACAACGGCAAGGACCGCAAGGCCGGCCAGGGAAGAAAGGGCGGCAATGATCGCCAGGTAAGAAAGGGCGGCAATGATCGCCAGGTAAGAAAGGGCGGCAATGATCGCCACGCGCAGGACAATGACGCGATTGCTAAACGGGGACACGATCCTCGAGTGAAGGTGTAGACACACCACCGAACATAAAATGCTTTCAAAATATAGACCTAAAAATATTTATAAAAAGATAAGATAATTTGAGATTTAATCCGAATTATGTTAAAGTATTTAAAAAAATAAATAGAATAAATATTATAAATGGAAAATCAAAATCCAACCGTAGTTTTAGAACGCAAGCAAAACAAAATCGTTAAAAAACGTAAAATCGTTTTTCATCAAAACCAATTTGTTGAACGACTCAACGAACTAATTAACAATCAGGTATCTGAAGTTCGTTTTGTGTTGTACAAAGATGATGATTATATCGAAATTGATGATGATGAAGAACAAGAAGAATTGTACATCCTTTCTTCTGATAAATATGGAAAAATCTTTATTACTAACCCTGAAATCCAAGAATTAATTGATCTCATTTGGGATAATGACTATATGGTCATTCGAGCTATCAATTATTCTGATGAAAAAAGAAAAAAACTTATTGATACCAAAGAATATCAAGAAATTTATGATGATATGAATGTGCCAGTGTTTTTTGAAAAAAAAGGATGGTTTAGCACAATATGTGAAGATCGTTTACAATTGCAAATTAACATTGATTATGATCTTTTCAATTAATTGCATATAATAATGTCCACTCTTTAGCCATTTTTTCATATTCATTTTTATTATGTTTGTAAGTATCCGCAATACTTGGAACTAATGGATCATCCGGATTCGGGTCCGTTAATAATGAACAAATTGATAACAAAACTTTATTAATTGTCAAGGCAGGACTCCATTCTTTATTTAAAATATCTAAACAAATACTTCCATATTTATTAATATTTGGATGATATATTTTAGTAGTAAATGTTATTTTTGGAGGCTTGAATGGATAATCACTTGGAAATCGGATATCTAAATAAAATAATCCACCCGTATAGGCACTATCTTGTGGCCCAATAATTGTTCCAGACCAATGATATAAATCATCATTAATTGGACCTGCTGAACAATTTGCAGGAGCATCTTGGATTAAATCTTTTAATTCTTTTTGAATACGTTTGTGTGACATTATTTGTTATTAGCAATATTTGTTTATATATATTTTTAGATAAATCAAGTGCGTTATTCAAAAATATAAATTTTGTTTTGAAAAAATATAAAATGGAAGAATTAAGCATCAATATTTTAGTTGAAGCCAAGAATGAATATACTAAACAATTGACCAATATTCTTGTACCACATTTTTACGATGGCATTTTATCTATCTATGAGGATTCTAAAGAATTTTTAGAAGAAAATGATGAAAGTGATGATGAAATGTCAATTCTTAAAATGTTTCAAAATCTTTTAAGAAAGGTTCCTAAATGGAATCAAGATATGATTGATAAAGAAACACAAAGAATTTTAGATAATTCGCAATGTATTTGGTTACCGGATTTAATTACTGCTGTGTTTGTCAGCAATACTAAAATTTTAACTGCTGTTCGCGTGGTTGAAAATAAAAAAAAAATAAATCTCATAATTCCTAAACTAGGAAATTTTATTCATAAATGTTATATTGAATGTGCTAGAGAATTTTATAAAAATCCATTTTTATTAGAAGCAGATGGTATTAGTAATACAGAGAAACAAAGAAATTTACGAGAATCTTTACAAATAATTGGCCAATGCATTTGTGACGCCATTAGAAGACAATTGCCTTTCCAAGAAATATTAAAACAATATTTGGGAACTGCTTTTGGTGATAATGATTCAGATATTGGCGAAAATAATTTAGCACATACCCCCATTCTTAAAAATAAATTAACCCAATATTTATCCAGTGCGGAAGAAAGTGACGATGATGAAGACGATGATGACGATGATGACGATTTAATTGATGAAACTGAAGAAACTGAAGAACAAGTCGAGAAGAAAGAAGACAAAGTAGAAGAAAAGGTAGAAGAAAAAGTAGAAGAAAAAGTAGAAGAAAAAGTAGAAAAGGTAGAAGAAAAAGTAGAAGAAAAAGTAGAAGAAAAAGTAGAAGAAAAAGTAGAAGAAAAGGAAGAAGAAAAGGTAGAAGAAAAGGAAGAAGAAAAAGTAGAGGAAAAAGTAGAAGAGAAGGTGGAAGAAAAGGTAGAAGAAAAGGTGGAAGAAAAGGTGGAAGAAAAGGTGGAAGAAAAGGTGGAAGAAAAGGTGGAAGAAAAGGTGGAAGAAAAGGTGGAAGAAGACGAAGACGAAGAGGAATCAGAAGAGTCATCTGAATCTGAAGAGCCACCGGAACCAGAACAAATCAAAAATATCGTGATCAACACGGAAAGAAAGAAAAAAAAATCATCAAGGAATAAGGAAAGACCGAAGAAAATGATTTTAATTCGAAAAAAAGTAAAAAAAGAGAGAAAACCGGAAAACGTGGAAGAAAAAGTATTTTTCGAAGACGCTGGAGAAGATTCTGATTGAATGAGTTAAATTTGGAATTTTATTTTCTTTAATGGGTTTATAAAAATGCGGGAATATTTGGAATGGGTTAAAAATCCGTTTGTTGCGGGATTAATTGCCGGATTAGTAGTAGTTATTGTAACATTTATTGATAGTTACTACAATGAAAAATATACAATGAATGATACTTATCTGAAAATATTTTTGAGTTCAAGTATAGTAACAACAGTTTTAGTATTTTATGCTAAAAGTAGTTTAGATATGTCAGGCGGAACGAGTGAGCACCAGCATCATTCTGGTGGAAAACATTATGAAAGGGTTTATACAAATAATCCGGACTTTTAAAAGAATTTGCGCTCTCGGAGCTAACGCTCCTTTGGCCCTCAGTTCGCTAATGCTCACCTAGCATCACATTGACAATCACAAGGATACCCATTACATTCATTACAAATATCACATTCACGACAATGATATTGATCGCACCTGTGACAATTCTTAAGTGGTGCAAACTTCTCCTTATATTCACAATATTTACAAAAAAGAATCTCAGAATAACTAACCATTTCTCGTAAATTTCTAAATCTTTTTGAAAAATATTTAGAATTAGATTTATTTTTATTTATCTCGCTGGGGCAATATTGAATCCAATCACTACAAGAATGAATGCAATAATCACAATAATGTTTATTACATTGGTCGCACGTTTTAATTTTCACACATCTTATACAACTTGGAATTCGACAATATAAACATCTTGTTATATCATCTTTATCAAACCATCCATCACATTTATCGCAATATTCACAAATTTTTTGCAAACACTCTATACTACAACAATATTTCCTACCATAAGGAAGATTATAAACAATCTCACTATCACTCTCTTTACCACAAATACATGTATCATCTGTTGGCGATAATTCTATTTTATCAAATAATTGTGAAACAACATTAACAGGTATTTGTTGATTAGTTGCTAAATAATAATGAAAAATATCTTTCCAACTTAGATATTGATTGATTATAAATTCTATATCTTTTCCAATTTGTTTTATCATGTCTTTTCAATCATAGATTAAAATTATTTCTTTAAGTTCTTTACAAATTGCAAGGCCCCAAATATTCTTTCAAGTTTTTACCCATTTTTAAGCTTTGTTAGAATTCTTGGTAATAAAATTAAAGAAATTTTGTGGGATGACGATTATAACCACGCAAAAAATTTATTAAGAGGAGGTTCTCCGTGTGCGTTCCTTCAACTAAAAATATTTATATTTGTGTTATATTATGAGCAACTTCAATTTACAACTAAAGAAATTTGATATGTCTTTAATTACTGATGACAAAGTTGTTGTTATGTTAGGCAAAAGAGGCACTGGAAAATCTTGGTTAGTTAAAGATATGTTATATTACCATCGTGATATTCCTGTGGGAACTGTTATTTCTGGAACTGAAGGGGCAAATCATTTTTATAGTAATATTGTTCCGCCCGTATTCATACATGATGAATATAATCCTGCTGTTACTTCCCATTTCATGAAAAGACAAAAGAGAATGGCTAAAAGAATTGATACGGGCGAAATGGATATCGATAAACGGGCCTATCTCATTTTTGATGATTGTTTGTATGATTCTGCCTGGACAAGAGACAAATCTATTAGAGAAGTATTTTTAAATGGCCGACATTATGGTATTCTTTTTATTTTAACTTCACAATTTCCACTTGGTATTCCTCCTATTCTTAGAACTAATGTCGATTATGTCTTTATTTTAAGAGAAAATATTGTCAGTAATCGCAGAAGACTTTATGAACATTGGGCTGGAATGTTCCCCACTTTTGATATGTTTTGCTCAACTATGGATCAGTGTACTGAAAATTATGAATGTTTAGTTATCGATAATACTTCTAAAAGTAACAAGATTGAAGATATGGTTTTTTGGTACAAAGCAGATAATCACAGTAAATTCCGTATTGGTCCCAATGAAGTTTGGAAATATAGTGATATTAATTATATTGATGACGATGAAGATGATGATATTAACATCAATACTTATACAAGAAATAATAGAAGAGGACCAAGATTAAATGTAAAAAAAATTTATCATTGAGGAATCGTCTGTTTTCTTGCCAATTAAACAATCCATTTTTGATTTATAATATTTTATATTAGAATATTATAAGATGTCAGATCGTTTTACAAGTCGAAATGGACGTTTATCGGTTACAATTGCTGAAGAACAAGCTAAAAAGGAACGAAGGAAAAAACGATTTCAAAAACTTAAAAACTATAATTGGGGTATCGGTTTAGAACACGAAATGCATATTTTTCATTTCCCTACTTTACCAAAAGATAAAATTAAAGATTTTATTATTTATGATAGTAAACAAGCGATTGAACTGATTTTGTCTGAAAATAAAATAACTCGGGCTGATAAAGAATTTTTAGAAATTACACCTTTTGAACCCACTGGCAGAAAATGTCACGGAACATGGTCTTTAAAAACTGCTCCTGCCAAAATGCCTGAATTTATTACGGATGGTCCCTTTTCTAATTTACGCGATGGTAAACGATCCATTGAATCCTATGTTAGTCAATTGATTCAAAAAGAACATCGATTTTATTCTTTGATGGATAGTAATGATAGAGTAGCTAAACAAGAAGAAAAATATGGCGAATTACGTCAATACCCTTTCGGTGCTACCAGTTATATAAAACATACAAAAAACGCTAATTATAAAAAATTAGATTATCATTTTGAAAAAGATAAACAAGGACATGATAAAGTTCAAACTGATTATTTAGGAAGTTATCATATCACTTTAACTCTCCCTTTTACTGAAAAAACACCTCTAAAACTTTTTATTGAAAGGCATCAAAATTTTGCTAATCAAATTCAATGGATTGAACCGCTTTTAGTAACGGCTTTCTTTTCATGTGATCAAAAGGCTGTCGGAACAACTGAGAAAAGAATTAAAGGATCATATCGCGTTTTAAGAGTTGGTTGGGGTAATTTTGCTGGAAGTGATATTCGTAAATTTAATCAAGGTATTGGGCGTTATAGTGATATAAAATCCTATTGGCGCGACGGTTTAGATTATTATGGGAAAAAGAAAACGGATTATTGTAAAGAATTATCTCCCGATTTGAAAAAAATTGAAACAGGAGCTATTGCTGGTTATAGCAGCAATTTTAGAACTTTCGGTAGTGAAGATCCATTACGTCCTTATCATCGAGAATCAGGTATTAGAATGACTAAACCAAATGGAATTGAATTACGCATCTTTGATCATTTCGATACAGGATATTTTAAAGAATTATGTCGTTTAGTTATTTATGTTGCTGAAAATAGTAGAATTCATCATACCAAAAAATATGTTTATCAAAATCCACATTGGATTAAAGCTATACAAAGTATTATGATGAATGGATGGAAAGCAGTCATCCCCAAAGAGTATGTTGATGAATTACGAAATGCATTGGGGTTAAAAATAAATACTAAATCTCTAATCGCATATAATGTTTTAATGCAGATCAATAAAGAATTGTTTACTAAAAATAAAAATGGAGATTATTCCTATTTGATGTTAGATTCTGGATATGAAAGTCCACCAAATTTACCACAAATTAATAGAAGAAGTTGGGAAATGGGTTTGATGATTAAATTACATCGAGAACCAGAATTACTCGAGAAATTTAATAAGATGATTTATAGACCG
>SDBT01021228.1_pt1 | contig 10154 bp, 10 predicted proteins | sample 2277101 | NCBI WGS metagenome assembly SDBT01 (sample SAMN10404973, study PRJNA504765) | marine sediment metagenome | isolation source: marine sediment core GS10_PC15, 103 cmbsf | place: Arctic Ocean: Southern Knipovich Ridge | collected 2010
CCCCCTTATTATACTAAATTCCCTTGAAGGAAAGCCCCTCCCGGTTTACGGTGATGGCAGGAATATAAGAGACTGGTTATATGTAGAGGACCATTGCAAAGCGCTTTGGTTAATAATGAAAAATGGAAAACGCGGCGAAACATACAATATCGGCGGCAACTGTGAAATGCGCAATATAGATGTTGTAACCAGGATTTGTGATATTATGGATAATATAGAGCCCAGTCATAATGGCAGACCGCGGAGAGATCTGATAACATTTGTAAAAGATCGGCCCGGTCATGATCTTAGATATGCCATCGATTTTAGCAAGCTGCAAAGGGAATTGGGGTGGCATCCTGATGAATCGTTTGAATCAGGAATAAGAAAAACCATTAAATGGTATATCGATAATAAAGGTTGGGTAGATAGAGTTAAAAGCGGAGAATATATGTCTTGGATTGAGAGACATTATAAGTTATAGTGAATTGATATTTTAATATTTTTAACGCGTTGGCTTTTTGAAAGCCTTGGGCGAAATCTCTGAGGGGCGACATAGGCGGTCGGGTCTTCATTCTTGACAAAGAGGCATTATGTTGTAAAAAGCAGGTGCCCCCGTGACTCGGACTTGTTAATTTTGAAGAATACCAAATAGCTTAATAAAAAATGGCCTTAAACAATTTTCTGAGAAATTTTGAGATTATTCAGACTTTTAAGGAGACGGGTCAAAAGCGTGTCTATTTAGCAGGGCATGGCAAGTATGGAGAAGTAATAGTTAAAATTGGGAAATCGCCGAGCAAACAGGGCATGAAAAGAGCAAAACGTGAAGTTGAAACACAAAAATCTATCGAATCCCCTTATTACCCCAAAAACCTTGAGTTCATAATTTTTGATGATCTCCACTTTGCCATAGTAGAGGAATATATAGTATCAACGCCCCTGACTGAATGTTATGCGAGGTTTTCAGATCCATTGTCTATCCTCAAACTTCTTCAGGACTTGGTTAGCGGCCTTGATCTGCTTTGGCGAGTTAGAATAACCCATAGGGATCTTAAGCCAGATAACATACTCATAAGAGATGATGGATCCCCCGTTATCATTGACTTGGGTATTATCTTAGCAATTGAACAAACTGACCTGACCTATTCCTTTGCTCCTTTTAGTCCATGCACACCCCGTTATGCCGCACCAGAACAGCTTAAAAATAGACGCGCAGAGATTGATCATAGGACGGATCAGTTTATTTTGGGAATAGATGTGATGGAGTTAATTGGAGGTGGTGTTCATCCTTTTGACGCCTCGGTTTTAGGAGGTGGTAATTCTATTCCGGAAAATATTATTAATGGCAAGTGGACTAAAGAAAAACTAGATTGCGCTGATTTTTTGCCTATCAAGGATTTTATTTGCAGACTATTAGCAACGGAACCTTATCTCAGATTCAGGAATACAGACATATTACAAAAAGAAATTAAGAGATGTTGCGAGGCCTATAAATGAACTTTAAAGTCTATCATCAATTAGGGCATAATTATAATTGGAACCTTGAAAGCATGAAAGATGATGGATGTGGAGATGGGGTAATCATCGCTCCAAGATTTATGAAGAAGGAATATGTCGAAAATTTAGACAAAAGAATAAAAAGGGAAGCAATATTTGATCCTCAATTTTTTTTGCCGGACACGCCGAAAGGAAAACTTGAGACATATAATTTTTTCCCCCACATTGCATCTGAGGGTTTTGATACGGACGATTATCCTGACACATATGCTTCAATATGTGCAAAGTGCTGCTTGGATTTTCAGATGGATAGCGAATTTTATCGTATAGTTATCCCAACCAGATATTTTCGAGGAACACCATCTGACTTTATTACCCAGCAAAAAAAACTTTTTGTAGACCCTTTCCTTGATGAAATACGAAAATCGGAGACATCAAAGCCAGTTCTGTTGCAACTAATTGTTAACGATTTGATGTTTAAAGATCCGGACTACATTGCAGATATATTGAATTGGATCACTTCGTTGGAAATTCATGGTGTGTATCTGATTAGTGAATCAGGTTCCAACTCTAAACAAATAAAAGATTCCGAGTTTTTGTTGTCTTTTTTCGATTTTATTGACGCGTTAAAATCGAATGATATGGAAGTGGTATTGGGCTATTTAAATACAGAGTCGATCTTATTAAGTTTAACAAATCCTGATATTGTTACTGTTGGGTCTTACGAAAACATGCGGTCATTTAAGATCAGAACCTTTGAGGAGCTTGAAGGTTCCATTCAAACAGGGCCTAATCCACGACTATATGTATCAAAACTTCTACAGTCAATTGAGTATCAGTATATTGGCGCTATTAAGAGAAAGTATCCCAATTTTGAAGATATATTTGATACAAATAGACATCAGGCCATTATGTTCAGCAAGACTTTTAAGTGGCATTTTACCAAACCTCAACTATATAAACACCACTTTTTGGTGATCACAAAACAACTTAAGGAACTATCTACGGTTAGTGGCAAGGATAGGTATATTGCAGTCAGAAATATGATAGATTCCGCCATGAAAAAATATGACGAACTTCTTAACAAAGGCATAGTCTTTGACGCTAATAGTGACGGTTCTCATCTTCCTTTATGGTTAACCGTTGCTAATCTTTATGCTGCTAATAAAGGTTGGAGGTAAAAAATGTCATATGCTACCGAACAGGATCTTTTTGATGTTGCCATCAATAGTCCTTTAATTGAGAAATTTTATGACCGTGATGTTTCTTGCATGTTAATTGAGCCAAAGGGGTTATTTGGTATCCCTGATCTTTTGATAGCAAATCAAGAAAAGGAAAAAGATGGGGAAAACTGTATTACAGTTATTGCATTTGAGATGAAGCTGCGTAACTGGAAGAGAGCTCTATGTCAGGCATTTAGGTATCGTGCATTTTCAAACATTTCTTACGTAGTTCTCGATCATGCTCACACAAATTCAGCTTTAAAAAACATTGACAAATTTCAGAAGTCTAATATTGGCCTTGTAAGCATTGACGCAGAAGGAGCTGTTCATTCGCACTTTGAGCCCTCTGTTGATGAACCATATTGCGATAATTATGAAAATCAGATATGGGCGTTGGCCGCTTTATGACCATCGGCCAAGTGCCTCCTCTTTTCTTACTGCTTTAATACACCAGAGGAATTTTTAAGTAAACATGGGTTATATGGGAGGCGACTATAGTGCAGCTTCTGTAATATGTTTGAAAAGGAGGTAGTGATTTATGAAACGGACACTTTGCTGGGCGCTGATTATAGGGCTGGTAATCTCCCTCGGAATGGTTGGGTGTGCTAAGGAGGAGAAGAAGGAAATAAAGATTGGAGTTATATCTTCTCTAACAGGGACTGTTGCTCCATATGGTGAAAGAGCTTGGGAAGGAATACAATTAGCGACAGATGAAATAAACCAAGCTGGAGGTATAAAAGATAGAACAATAAAATTGATCTTAGAAGATGATAAATCATCATTAAATGATGCTGTTTTTGCCTTTAAAAAATTGATCAATATACATAAAGTGCCTGTAATTCTAGGCCCCGTCGGTAGCAGTCAAGCCATGGCCTGTGCTCCTATTGCCAATGAAAAAAAGGTGGTAGAATTTTCACCTGCTGCTGCTACGCCTTTGTTCACAAATACAGGAGATTACACCTTTAGAAATAGAGCAAGCGCTGCTTTAGAAGTAGAAGTCATGGCAGATATTGCGTATAAAAATTTAGGTTTAAGGAAGGTTGCTATTTTATATATTAATAATGATGTTGGCGTGGGATTTTACCCTGTATTTAAAAGAAGCTTTGAATTTAATGGTGGTAAAATTATTGGTGTAGAATCTTTTGAACAAGGCTCAACAGATATGCGTTCTCAGCTTATTAAAATTCGTTTTCTTAACCCTGATGGCATTTATTTAATAGGACATGTAACGGAATCGGGATATGCCCTGAAACAAGCTAAAGAATTGGGAATTAAAACTCGTTTTATTGGACACCTTGCTTTGGAAGGGCCTGATTTATTTAAAATTGCAGGTGATGCAGCCGAGGGTGTGGTTTACACTGCAACAGGTTATGATCCACATAGTACCGACCCCAAAGTTCAGGAATTTGAAAAAAAGTATAAGTCTATGTGTAATAAAGATGGTGATGTTTTTGCAGCAACAGCCTATGACGCTGTTTATATATTGAAAAGAGCTATTGAAGAAGGTGGTTACAATGCCGAAGGAATCAAGAATGCTTTATATAAGATCAAGAATTTCCCTGGGGTAACAGGTTCAACAACTTTTGATAAAAATGGGGATGTCATAAAATCGATCATGGTTAAGATGATTAAGAACCAAAAGTTTATAGTAGTACAAAACCTTCAAGACCTGAAATAATATATGAAAGCTTTTAAGAAATTACAACTTGTTAATGCTTCTTTATCTCCCATATATATAGAATCATGTCGTGCCGGTGTCTTCCCGCCCATGAATCTGGTATCTCTTGCTACTTATTTAAATGAAAAAGGAGCAGACTACGAGATAGAAATTTTGGATGGTGAGATTCTGTCACTTGAGACTCTAAAGGCAAGGATAAATGCAGATATTGTTGGATTTGGCGTTAATATTCTCAATTATTCAACTACTCTGGAACTTGCCAAAGCAGCAAATGAAAGGGGAGCAAAAGTTATTTTAGGTGGTCATTTGCCCACAGCTATGCCTGAAGCCATACTAAGAAATAGAGGATATGTTGATGGAGTCATAATGGGTGATGGGGAAAAAGCTCTTTATCAATACATGGTGGGTGAGGATTATACAGCAATTAATAACTTGGCATTTCGTGATAATGGCAATATTAAGGTCAATTTTACTAAAAATCTACCCATTACTGAATTCCCTTTACTTAACTTTAATTTAATAGATTTGCAGCCTTATTTCAAAAATTTTCAAAGAAGATATTCCTCTAAGCCTTTCAAGAACCCACTTGCAGTATATTCCTCGAAAGGATGTTTGTGGCGAAGCAAATCAGGTGGTTGTGTTTATTGTGGAATTCAGAACAAGGGTTGGAGGCCGAAACCATTTGAAATTGTATGGAAAGAAATTGCACATTTGATTGATTCTTACGATGCTGATTTCTTCTGGGATGTATCGGATACAATCACTGCAAATAAAGATTGGCTGAAAGGTTTTGCTAAATCTAAGCCCCGAGATATTGCCCCTGCTTTCCACTTCTATGGGAGGGCTGACCAAATAGATTCTGAAGTCGCAGAATATTTATGCGAAGTCAACTGTTATGAGTTATTTATAGGTGCAGAATCAGGCGATGAGACTTGCTTAGCTAATGCGAATAAAGGTTTCCATCCTGATCAAATTATAAAGGCTGTTGAAATATTAAGAAAATATAAGATCAATATAGTACTTTCACTTTTATTAGGATTGCCTGGTGAGACAGAAGAAAGTGCAGAGAAAACATTGAGATTGGCTGAATCAATATTAAGTATTACCCCTATACAAGAAGCATTTGTTAATATTGTATTGCCTCTGCCAGGAAGCAAAGTCTTTGATATGATTTTAGAACATCCAACGTTGGGGGAAAAATATAAAAATATGGACTTATTTTCTCTTGAAGAATTAAGAAAAGATTGGATTAGTAATTTTTGTTCTATCACTTATAATCAGGCCCAAAAATATAGAGATAAAATTCTTTCTCTATTTCCTATAGGGAGTAGTTTCGGAAAGCCTAAGGGAGTTAACCATGAAACTGTTCAGTAAGATAATGTTAAAAAAAGCATGGGAATACTGGGTTGAAATTGTAATTATAATATATGTAGCTTTATTTTCTTCTTTTGTTTGGCCTCACCCATTAGGCCAATTTACGCTTATACAAGATTTATTGATAGCTTTAGCATTAGGAATTATATCTATGTTTATGGTTAAACCATTTAAATTATTAATTTATAAGTTTTTTTTAGACTGTGACACCTTGCTATCATATAAAAAATTTAATACGGCATTTGAGAAAAAAATTGTTTCGTTATTTCCAAAAAGATTTAGCAATAATGCAGAATGGATGATAGGAAAAACTAATCTTGAATTGGTTTTGCAAAGGGCAACGTCAGAAATTAAAATAGAAACACAACGCGCTACTGTAGAACAAGTTACGCAGGAGATTGATACCTACAAACCCAAAACAATTATTGCTACAAATACTTCTCCCCTATCCGTATGGTTTCACCATGCAATTACCACATATTTTGTTGCTCAAACAAAAAAATTGGCGACCCGAGCGCATGGGCTTGAATGTATTAAAAGATATTATTTAATTACGGACAAAAAACTGCTAAATGGCATAAAATATGCGAGTGAAAGTATTTTTGATTATTGGAAAGCTGCAAGTGAAATTCATCATATCGCCGATAAGAAACTGTATGTTATATATAAAGATGATTTTAATTTCTCCTTTCCTTCGATCCACAGTTCAAGAGAAGATGATAAATTGCTTATTTTCTTAAACAGCCGTGATGAAATTATATTTGTTCGGAGATTCATGACAGAGAATAATCAGTTGGCATCAGATATCGTAGACTCTGCCTTTTTCACGAGTATCAAAACTTTTATAGAAGGAATAGAAAATATGATTAGTGCTACTTCACTGGCAACAACAAGGCTGGATTTTTTGAAACGAATTAGTAAAGCTGATTCAAGTGTTATTTGGCAAGTTCATTAATAAGCAATTCTAAAATATTTGATTCACGGCATGAGAATAAAATTGGAGAGATTTTTGAATCATGTTTAAACAGCTACTCTTAAACGGCATCATTGCAGGTAGTATTTACGCGTTAATTGCGATAGGCTTTACCGTTATCTACCGCACGGTAAAGTTTTTTCATTTTGCTCATGGTGTGGTTTACACTGCTGGGGCATATTTTGCTTATACCCTAATTATCTCTTTACAACTCAATTTCGCCCTTTCTTTTTTTTTGTCCATAGTCCTGGCGGCCATTCTTGGCATTGCTATTGACAGATTTGTCTATTATCCCCTTCGACAACAGAATGCATCTAACCTTATTTTTCTCCTCGCATCATTCGGTGTGTTTATCTTCCTTCAAAACTTCATCCAACTTATCTACGGAGCACAGATTCTTACTATAAGAACCGGTCCCATCAAAGAGGGCCACCATTTTCTTGGCGCAGTGATTACCGATATTCAAATTCTTATTTTAGCAGCCTTGATCATTCTTATGATATTTCTTTGGCTTTTTATCCAGAAAACAAAGCTCGGTAAAGCAATGAGGGCTGTGGCTGATGACCCTATGGCAGCAAATGTTGTTGGTATAAATCCGGAAAGGATAATCCTAACTTCATTTGCGATAGGCTCAGCATTAGCCGGTGCTGCCGGGATACTCATTTCTTTTGAAACCAATATCGAACCCACCATGGGATTTAGTGCTCTCTTGAAGGGGATTATCGCCTCTATTATCGGTGGTATCGGCAGCATTCCAGGCGCAGTGCTGGGTGGATTTTTTCTGGGTTTAGCTGAAAATCTTGGTATCTGGAAAATATCGGCTGGATGGAAGGATTGTATAGCGTTTGGGATTCTAATTATTTTTCTTCTCTTAAGACCATGGGGCATATTGGGCAATAAAACGGAAAAGAAAACAATTTAACCGTATGGAATATTTCTTACATATACTTGTTATTGCCGGGATATACATAATTCTCACATTGAGCCTGAATCTCATTGTGGGATTCACGGGACTGCCATCGCTGGGCCACGCAGCCTTTTCTTGCATAGGAGCATATACATCAAGTCTGCTGGCATTAAATATGGGAATGTCTCCCTGGATAGGGTTGTTGATAGGGGCTTGTGTGGCAGCGCTCTCAGGTATTGTAATAGGCTATCCGGCAGTGCGGCTAAAAGGAGATTATCTTGCTCTTGCAACATTCGGCTTGGGGGTTATTGTTTACTCTATTGCCAAGAACTGGGTATCTCTTACAAGAGGGCCAATGGGTCTTCCTGGAATACCTGGCTTTTCAATCTTTGGTTTTGGGTTGTCAGGAATTTGGTCCTATTTATTATTGGTATTAGTTTTCGTAGTACTTACCATCTTTGTCATTAAGAGAATAGTAAATTCTCCTTTTGGCAGGATACTGAGATCTATCCGGGAAGATGAAATTGCCTCAGAGGCTTTAGGAAAAGATACAACCAAATATAAGCTATTGGTCTTTATTATCGGGGCATTCTTTGCTGGCATTGCTGGAAGTCTTTACGCACATTACATAACCTTTATTGATCCCTCGAGCTTTACTGTAATGGAGTCGATTACTATTCTCCTTATGGTCATCTTTGGAGGAATGGGGAGTATATCAGGCTCCGTAGTCGGAGCGGTAATTCTGGTCGCCTTGCCCGAACTTCTGAGATTTCTTGGAATGCCGTCATCAATTGCAGCGCCGATGAGACAGATGATCTATGGATTGCTTTTGGTAGTTCTTATGATCAAGAGACCTCAAGGTATAATGGGGGCATATCGGTTCAAATGAGTGGTGAAATCTTGTTAGATGTTAAAAATCTTTCTAAGGAATTCGACGGTCTTGTTGCTGTGAATAACCTTAACTTTTCTGTTCAACCGGCCAGTATAAACGCTCTAATAGGCCCTAACGGGGCTGGAAAAACAACGGTATTTAACATAATTTCCGGATTCTACAACGCTCACTCAGGAGATGTTTATTTTAAGGGTAAAAAAATTACAAATCTGCCGCCTCACAAGATAGCCAGATCAGGTATCTCACGGACATTTCAGAATATCAGGCTTTTTCCACAAATCACGGTTCTGGAGAACATGCTGCTTGCAACTAAGTATGACAACGGCGAAAGCCTTCTATCCGCACTTCTCCAATCAAAGGTTATGAAGGATGAGGAGCAGAGAAATAGGGAGAAGGCCTTCGAATATCTTGAATTGGTGGGCCTTGCGGACAAGAAAGACGAACTTACACAGAATCTATCCCATGGACAGAGACGACTCCTTGAATTAGCACGAGCACTGGCAATGGAAGCAGAACTATTTCTGTTAGATGAACCAACAGCAGGGGTTTTCCCTAATATGAGGATTAAGATACTGGATGTGCTCAAGGCATTAAAAGCTAAGGGGAAGACGGTTCTATTCATTGAACACAACATGAAAGTAGTAACGGGAAGCTCTGATAATGTCATCGTGTTGAACTATGGGCAAAAGATTGCGGAAGGACCTCCAGACGAGGTAACCAATAATGAGAAGGTTATAGAAGCCTTTCTTGGCAGGAGGCGGGAAAGTGCTTCTTGAGGTAAAAAACTTAACAGTATATTACGATGCCGTCCTTGCTCTGGATAACATTTCTCTTATGGTTAGTGGGGGTGAGATTGTAGCAATGATAGGGCCAAATGGTGCAGGGAAATCTACAGCACTAAAAGCAATTTGTGGTTTGTTAGAACCTCGCTCAGGAGAGGTCTTATTTCAGGGTGAAAATATAAACGGCAAGCAGCCATATCAGTTGGTTAAAAAAGGACTATGCCTTGTACCCGAAGGAAGAAGGGTCTTCAGTTCAATGACGGTTTTAGAGAATCTGGAGATGGGGGCGTTTATTAGAAATGATAAGACGGCAGTCCAAGAAGATATGGACAAGGTATTCAGCCTATTCCCGGTACTCATGAAAAGGCAAAAGCAAAAAGCAGGAACATTAAGCAGTGGTGAACAGCAGATGCTCGCTATTGGCAGGGCATTAATGTTGAAACCAAAATTACTCCTGTTGGATGAGCCGTCACTGGGACTTTCTCCAAATTATGTGGATACGGTATTTGAAATGATAAAGGAGATTAACAGAGAGGGAACTACCATTTTGATAGTGGAGCAGAATGCGAGAATGGCTTTAGAATATGCTGACAGAGGTTATGTGTTTGAAATAGGCAAAATTGCCTTTGAAGATGAAGCAAAAAACCTCCTTGAAAATGATGAAGTCAGAAAGTCGTTTTTGGGGGGATAAAAAGGAAAGATTTTCGGGGCTGATTTTATGAAAGCAGCAAAAGATTACATAGTGTTTTCGCTGGATGTACCTTCTTTAAAGGAAGCAGAGCAATATATTGTACTTCTTTCGGAATATGTTGGTATGTTCAAGGTAGGGCTTGAGCTGTTTATAAGCTC
>SDBT01021229.1_pt1 | contig 10153 bp, 11 predicted proteins | sample 2277101 | NCBI WGS metagenome assembly SDBT01 (sample SAMN10404973, study PRJNA504765) | marine sediment metagenome | isolation source: marine sediment core GS10_PC15, 103 cmbsf | place: Arctic Ocean: Southern Knipovich Ridge | collected 2010
CCCCAACAGAACCATGCGGCTCCTGCGCTGCGGGCGGGGTCGGCTCCGACGACGAAACCCGCACCCTCGAAATCTACCGGCCGCATGAACTCCTCGTCGTCGGAGCCGACCCCGCCCGCAGCGCAGGAGCCGCATGGTTCTGTTGGGGAGTAGACCGCGACGCCGGGACAATCACCGCCATAGATTTCTTCTACGGCACCCGCCTCGGCATATCCGGGTTGAAACAGAAACTTGTCACCTACCCGATCGTCAAATACACACCCGTCTGGTACGCCTACGAAACCAATAGGGAAGCCGCCGTCGTCGAAGACCCCGAAATCCAACGCGTCTTCAAAGATTACGGCGTCAACCTCGCCCGCCATACGACACATCACGCCAACCGGACCCAATCCGGCACCCGAATCATCGGCGTCCCCTCATTGAGTTTCTACATGCGCTCGAGAGTCATCCGGTGGCCTGCGATGACTAGACATGACAAAGACCGGATGCGTCTAGTGAAGGAACATTTCAAAACATGGGACCGGAAAGAAGCCCTCAACACCAACCGGACGTTGAAAGGGCAACCAGACGACCTCGCGATGGCTGCATGGGTCGGATTCGTTAAAGCCATCGAACTCCTCGAGAGGAGAAGCGGAGGCATAGCACGCACAATGCCTGTACCCGACTCGGTTAAACGACGGTGGGAACGCCACCAAGCCCGCAGCCGCGAAAAAGAGTACGAAAAAGACAAGAACAAGTACCGGCACGCCGCCCCAGATATGGCAGAAGTCGTCGCATTAGCAACAGGAGACGCCTATGACAACAACTAAACCGACATACCCGGAGCTGCGGCACGAACGGAACTGGTTTTACTTCGAGGGCGAACCCGACGACAGGCAGATGGTTATCACTAGCGCTCGGGAACGCGCAACCGGAACGCAATGGGTCATCACGTCTCATCACCCGGACGACGGACACGAATTCGGGATCGCCCTCACCACTACCAGCGTCACCGACGTTTGGGAAGAACTGGAGCCAAGCTACGCCGCCGCCGGCGAACAGGCCATGAAAGACCACATTGATGAAGAAGACGTCTGAACCGGATGATCCGCCAGAGATCGCCTGGGCGCCTGGTATGCCCGAACGGGCCTGGTATGGGACTCGTACCGATCGGGTCGTGATCCACAACTCGGCGGACGCCACCGAACTCCAACAGGCATACATCGGGAGTCTGGTGTGTCGACTGGCGCCTAACGGGATCCTGATGCTCACCGGCAAGGTAGATGAACGATGGCGATAACACTTAACGACATACGCGACGCCCGGGAATGGGGCGTCCACACCCACCGGCTATGGAAATCCCAAATACGGATCAACGACGCCACCGCCGCCGGGGATTGGCAAATCATCTGGGACGACGACACCCTCGACAGCTCAGACCCCTTGGTGGAAAACGTCTACTTGGGGGCGCTCGAGGACAAGATCGCTATCGCCTCCGCCACCACACCCAGCATTTTCGTCCCGCCACCCCCCAACACGTCAGAAGACCGCGGCGAAGTCATCGCCCAGAAACGGAAACGGGTCTACTCCACGTATTGGGACCGCAGCGACATGATCCGGTTGCGTAGGAAACTGTTCATGGACTGGTTCCACACCGGCGCCGCCTACATGACCCCGTGGACGAACTGGTTCGACGCCACCGGATCACCTATCCCGTCCAACCTGCGGGCCCCGTATCTCGTCAACCTCGATCCGAGGCAAGCGTTCCCGCTCGCGCATGACAACCGCGGGAACCTGATCAAAGTCGTTTTCATCCGCCAAAGGCGTGTCGCGTCGTTGAAAAACGAGTACGGAGCGAATCATTCAGCGTTCACCGGGCTGCAAGCCCACCGGAGAATCCGAGGCTTATCCGACGCTGAATTCTTGGAGGAAGTCTGGTATTTCGACTCCGACTATTGGGCCGTCGCCGTCGCCGACTCCTTGCTTCCGAAGGAGTGGCAAGGGCGTCAAATCCTCCCCGACAGTGTCGTCGACGAAGCCTCCGGATCGAACATCGAATGGCTCTCACCGCCAGTCTTCCACCATCTCGGCCGGTGCCCAGTGGTTGAAAATAAGCGCCAAACCCACGACGACTCCTACCGCGGCGCGATAGAAGACGTCATCCCACAGTTGAAAGTCGCCCAAAATTTCATGGCCCGACTTTTAGAAGACTTAGAGTCGAATATCGCCGCCCCCGTCGTCTTAGACAACATCGAAAACGCGGAAGAATACGGCCCCGGCGCCATCCTCAAAGGAACCGGCGACGGCCGAGCCGCCATCCTCCGCGACCGTCCCCCGGTGAATTTCGAAGCGCAACAAACTGTCGCAAACATCATGGACGAAGCCCACCGGCAAGCCAAGTGGCCGGTACAAAGATCCGGGCAACCCGACGCCTCAATCATCTCCGGGAAAGGCGTACAAGCTCTCGCCGGAGCGTTCAACAGTGAACTGGCGTGGGCGCAACAAGACATGGAACGAACCCTCAAAGAAGCGAACAGCATCACCGCAGCGTTCGACACGATTCATTGCGCCGGCGAAAAGAAAGTATTCGGCATCGAAGGCCAACAATCCTTCAGTGTGAAATACGATCCCGTGAAACTGTTCGACGGCGACTACCGGAACGAAGTCTCCTACGGCGACAGTACCGGCCTCGACGAATCCACAAGGCTCACCAAACTCGCCATCCTCAAAAACATGAACTCCATGTCCACCCGGACGTTCCTGGATAAGACCGGCGCTGTCGACGACCCGCTCGAGGAAGAACGAGAAATCGCTATCGAATCGTTGACGCAAATCTATCTCAACCTCATCCTCCCCCAACGCATCGAACAAGGCGACCTAGCCTCGTTGAAAGAGTTCGTCGAACTGATCGACACCGGGAAAGAAACCGTCCGGTCCGCCGTGTTGAAAACGATCGCGAACCTGACCGAAGGCGCCGCCGGACCATTGGCCGGAGAAGCCCAAGCCGGCGAACCGGACGCCATCCAAATGATGCGCTCATTAGCTTCCGGCGGGATCCCCGGCAACGCCGCCGGTCTCCCCGCACCGCCGACCGTCGGCCCTGAGCTGCAACGAGCTCTACCCGGCTCGACACGCAGGCTTGTCTCCGAATCAGCACCCGGCGGCACCGCCGCGTAGCAGGCACATCTCTGTGCCGCCCCACTAATGAAAGGAGTCCCATATGGGACGTATGTATTCAGCCGAGTTTTCGAAGGTGGCGGTCACGCTTGACCAAGACTTTTTCGAAATCACCCCCGCCGACGAGAAACCAATCGCTATCCATGCCATCTATTTGAGCCAATCATCCGACGTCGCTGATGCTGCGGAGGAGATTTTGAATATCAAGGTCATCCGCGGTCACGCCACATCCGGGTCGGTCGGAGGTACGAACTCGACACCGGCCGTACTCAACCCGCTCGACACCGCCTCGGGCGCCACCGTCGAAATCAACAACACGACAATCGCTTCGACCGGTACCGCCGTCGACTTGCATTCCGACTCGTTCAACATCCGAGCCGGCTTGCAACTCGTCTTCGACCCGGATATGCGGCCGAAATGTTCCCTATCGAACGGGATACGTCTCGTTGTCCGGCTCATGGAAAACACAGCCGACGAGTTGACCATTTCCGGGACGGTCTACTTCGAAGAACTCGTCTGACTCATGGCAACATCCCTCGTACTCACCCGGACACCGCACCGGGCGTACCGGATCCCGTACCGGCTCCAGCCGCCGCCGCGGATGGTGCACAAGGTCGCGTATCTCGTCGACCACGCACCCAAATACAGCGACGCGTCCGGGATCGACAAGTGCCGGTTCTACCGACATACGACGTCGACGATCCTCGTCCTCGTCCTCGGCACCAACCGGAGCACCGACGTCGGATTCAAAAAACTGTCGGAACCGTGGGAAACCGCCTCCGGCGTATTCGCCTTACCCGGCACACGCGCACACCCGAAAGAGAAAGAAATCTGTATCCAGAAGATGAACCAAGTATGGACCGACTTCCAGTCAGCGTCCCAGTCGGCGTTGACGACGGCGATGAACTTGGCTCTCAACCAAGCCGCGTATCAGCAAGAAGACGGGAGCGCTGTCACATGAAAAAGCAGAAACCGGAAGAAGGGATGGACACTGTCCGTAAACCCTCCGACGCGGAGATGGCGAAAGGTCCGGTGTATGGGCTACGCCGCGACGACTGGCGGTCCCACGACCAGAATTGGCACGGGCTCGACTATCCGGTGAAATTCCGTGGCGGATACGCAGAAATCTACGGACCGCATTACGAACGGTGGCTAGGCGACGAGAGAGCCGCCAAGCTCCGGATCAAAGTAACCAAACCAGGAAAGAACTAATGCCCAAATCAGATATTTCTAAAAGCCCTCGAGACGGCTCCCACGTCTTCGACGACTTTTTCGCGAACTCCGGAGTAGCAGACGCCACTACCGGGAAGTTGAATTGGGAGATCATCAAGGTCGGTAACGACTCGTCGTTGGCATACGTAGCGTCCCAAAACGGGATTCTACGGGTCACGACCGCGAGTACCTCCGACGGTGATGGCGAAGCGATTTCTCTCCACCCCGACGGGGTCACCCTCGGCGGGACGAACCAGGAGTTCTGGTTCCGGGTCAGTTTCCCCGACATTTCCGGGAACCTGCTCGTCGGTAACAATTTCCGGATCGGGTTCAACGACCTTGTCACTACCAGCGACCCGAACGTCGGTGTGTGGGTCGACAGCAACTCTGGACTCCTCGAACTTGATGTCGCGTCTACTAACGGCGACTGGAACGACGCCGTAACCGGGATCTCCACGCTCACCGCCGGGACGACGATGGTGAAAGGCACCACATACGACTTCCACGTCATCATGGACGGCACGAATGCGAACGGCGGCCCAGCCCGGGTTCGGCTGTTCGTAGACGGCGAACTCGGCGCCACGGTCGAAAGGGTGCTACTCGGCTCTACTGAGACGACGGAATTCTCGATCATCCACTGGCAAGACACCGGCGGCGCCGACAGTCTCGAACTCGACATCGATTACATCGAATACTGGCTACCAAGAAACTAAGGAGCTACCTATGCCCAAATCAGATATTTCGACCAGCCCAAGAGACGGATCCCACATTTTCGACGACTTTTTCTCCAACTCGGCAGTAACGGACGCCGCTGTCGGGACACTCGAATGGGAACTGACAGCTATCAGCACGACTTCGGTGATAACAATCGTGGCGGGACAGAACGGGATTCTACGCGACACGACCGCCGTCACTAGCGGCGACGGGGAAGCGTACACCCTCCATCCGGACGGTGTCGTACTTTCCGGCACGAACCAGGAGTTCTGGTTCCGGGTCCGGTACCCGACCATTTCCGGGAACGTGCTCGCCGCCAACAACTTCCGTATCGGGTTCTCGGATTCGGTGACGGCGACAGAACCGGCCGTCGGGGTGTGGGTCGATTCCGCTGCTGGGGTGATCTCATTCGACGTAGCCTCCACCAACGGCGACATCAGCGTCGCCGCCGCAGGAGTTTCTACCTTCACATCCGGGACGACGATGGTGATCGACACTTGGCACGACTTCTACGTCACAATGGACGGGACTAATACGAACGGTGGTCCCGACCGTATCCGTCTGTTCTGCGATGGTGAGCTCGCTGGGACGATCAACAATGCGCTTCTCGGCTCCGCGGAGACGATGGAGTTCTCGATCGTGCATTGGAACAGTTCCGGCGCGACCCTCGAATTCGACATCGACTACATCGAATACTGGCTGCCACGCAACTGATGCCACACGCAAAACGGAAAACTGGTATTCGCCCGCGTGCTAAGACGCGCCGGAAACTCTCATTACGAGACTTCGGGCGGTTTAGCGACCCTTCACCCTTTAAGCCTCGAGGTACCACCGCGCAACAAAGAGCCCGGCTATCCGGAGGCGTCCAGCCATCCAAAAAGACACGGAGACGGACCAGGAGACGTTAAATGGCGACCGAAGATCTAGTGCCGGTCGGGTTGCCGCAAGGCGGACGTCAACAGGTAAAAGCCGGCCTACAAGCCGCCGACTTACCGCTCGACAGCGAAACCGCGCCCGTAGCGGGTCTCGGACCCCCCACCAGCGCGCCCGCGGGTGTTCCTAATGCGGCGCCGCCTGCACGCCAACAATTACAAAACTTCGACGTCTTCGCCGACCGGACCCCCAACCCACAAGCGGCGCCACCGCGACGCGACGTCATCTTCGAACAAGGCCGCCAATCCGGGAACGCTGTCCTCCAAGACATCTACTCCCGGGTACCCGGCTTCAAGGACGACTAGATGCCTCACCCGGTCGATGACCGACCCGACGAAGAACCAACTGCTAACCCAGCGCCAACGAGTACTGAATCAGCCGTTCCCGCGCCGCCGACGTTAGGAACCGTACCGCCACCCGCCGCGCCCCTGTCGTTTACTCGAGGCGGTGAATTCGCCCCGGCGCCGCTCACACCCGAGTTCTTCCGCGACCGGACGCTGATTAACCAGTCGCTACTCACCTTCGACCCAGGGTTATCCACAGCGCAGCTAGACCGGATCGGCGGCTCCCTCGCCCAAGACCCCTGGATACTCGACCTGCTCGAACAGGACTTCGTCCGGCAAGTCACCCGCACCACCCTCGAAGAACTGGAAGAATCCGCCGCGCTCCGACTCATCCGGTACGTATCCGACGAGGAAGCCGTCACCCGCGCCGCCTTAGACCGTGTCGCCGATACGTGGGGATCAGCGTTCTCCGCTGCCCATATTTTCCGATCAGCAGAGACACAACGGGAAACGTGGACCGAAATCTACCTCGACTCCGCCGAGCGACGCGACCAGGTCGCCGACGAGTTCGGCGCCCAAGCCCTAGCCGCCGACTCGCCTGGGATCAACGAAGATGAAGAATCGAACCGGGGAGCATGGAACGCACCCGACACTAGGACTAACCTTTTCGGGGTCCCGCTCGGTCAGAAAGACGCCGAAGGTCGACTGTCAGGCACCGGCGGCACATGGGTCCAGCAAGGCAACAACCTGGCGATACGGTTCTCCCGCGACGGCGAAACGTGGGATGTCCTGATCCGGTTGAAGCCCGGCACCACAATCGAAACGCATCCGCAAGCGATCGCCGCCTTCTCGCTCGCGGAGCAAGGCAAAGTCGGTGTGATCGACCCGACATCAGACGAAGTACCCCGACGTCGTACCCGCCTCGGGTCGATGTGGAAAGGCTTCGACGACGCAATGGCCGGGATAGAACGACACGGCATATGGCAGGTCGCCGCCGTCGCGAACGGTGTAATAGCTAGCTACCAGTTCGATCAAGCCACTGGATCTATACCTGCGACCATCTCCGAAGAAGGCCGCCTCGAAGCGTCGATCACGGAATTGACCGCCCTGCCTGCCTTCTCCGACAAGACACGCCGCGACGCTGCGATAGCGCAAATCGCTCAAGCGTTCACCGTCGACGAAGATTCGCCGATGCGGGACCGGGTCGTACTCGCCGGCCTTGCCCTCCCCGGGATCGCCGCCGAAGTACCCGACCTTCTCGACCCGACCGCCGACATCAACCAGTTGGCGGAACGTATGGAAGCCGAACAGGACGAAACCTCCGAACTGACCAAAATTTTCCAGGAAGACGTTTTCGAACCGACACTCCAATTCCTCGAAACGTGGGACAACGCCATCCATTTCATGGGAATCATCGCGATGGACGTCGGCGCCGGCGGGCCGGACGATTGGATCAACGTCGTCAACGAAATCCGCGAGAACGGAGTCGGTGTCCTCTCAGATCCGGAACTGCTCGTATCGCTGATACCGGGCCTACCCGATCCGGGCTTCTTCTCCGAACAGTGGGAGAACATCCAAAACGAAGGGCTCCCGTTGGCTGCCGCCGCGTATGTCGAATCGGTGCAAGAGATCGGCGACATCGCCACCTATTGGGGTATCGACGAAGATTCCGCCTGGGCCGGAAGGGTGAACGCCGGAGCTTCCATAGCGTTCGACCCGGTCACATATCTCACAATGGGCGGCGGCGCATCCTGGAGACACCTACTCAAAGGCGTCACCACACCCGGCGGCGCCGAACGGCTCATCGCGTCCCGCCCGATGCGGTCCGCCGTTAAACAACTAGTAGAAACCCAGAACCCTCGTATTGTCGCCTCGCTCCGCGCCGGCGGGATGGACAGCGTCGACATTGCCCGGCTAGTGAAAATCAGTGTCACTGAATACGGCGACGACGCTGTCAAACACGCCGCAGCATCAGAAGCCAACGACGTTTTCCGCCACGCGTTGAATAAAGGGACTTGGCTCCCCGCCAGTCCCGGCCAAATCTTGCACCGCAAATCGTATCTCGGGCTCGCTGAACTGTCGTCCCGGTCCGCCCGCCTCGGCGGCCGCGACACGAAACTCCGCCGACTGTTAACCGACCTGCTCACCCGGTCGTCGCGGCACCGGTACGTGTGGCATCGACCTTTCCAATGGTCGGGCATGTAGTGCGTGTGTTTGACCACATCACGCATAGCGTTTTCGGGGTCGAACACACTTCCTTCAGGCTCAACGAACGCGCGAGACACGGCGAGCATGGCTGAAAACACAGCCAAATACCAAAACAGAGTTTGGTTGGCGATGACAAAGTGCGCGAGCACGGGTGAGTTGATGATCGTAACCACGAGCAACACGCCAACGAACGCGCCCATGATGTACGCGACGAACCGCGAGACAATCGATTGAACGTTCGACGGAAACTGCGCAAGGAAACGAGCCGCTGGTTCGTAACTGTCGTTTAAGCGCTGCTCGAACAAGTGCGGGAGTTCGTTGTACTCGCGAAGTTTCCACCGCGCCAACGAAGTCCACTGCCTTGGACCCATGACTGTCTTTTTGCTGTGAAACTGCTCGGCATTCTTGAGAAAGAAGAAGATCAGTATGAACGCCAACGTGAACGGCATGATCAACAGATTGAGCACGCCCATGATGCGAAACCGCCTTGCCAAGTAATCAGGGTTGTCTAAGAACTCGCGACTGATCGTGAATCGATCGTGATCAAACATGAACGGTTCAATACAAATTGTTCGCACGTTGAACTCGAGCCATTTGCTGAAACTGACGTTGCCAACTTCCCCAGCCTCGGGCAGCGGTTCGTGGCCGCTGGGCAGATCGGCCTTTGGCCGGCCGGGCACAGCCCGATGGTGGCGAGCACGGCTGCGCGGTTGACTCCGGCGTCGCGAACCTGGCACCCAATGCGGGAGTGACGGCAGCGACAAGTCGAATATGCCTTGGTTGAATAGCGCGATCATGTAGTTTTTCTTGCGCATTATCCGGTTCGTGATGTCCAACGCGTTCAGATTTCGCGCCAAGCACAACTTTCGTGTTCGCTGAAGGTTCACCAGACGATCGGCGATCACGTGCCAATCCGTTGTCTGTAGCTCCTCGTCGGTCAGGTTCAGCTCGTCGAGATAGAATGTGCTCATTTCACGAGCCATGTGGTACACGAACAAGAAACTCGCCAGATTCCAGAGCCAGTACAGGCAGAATAGCACAAAGTACAAGACCACAACGACGTCGCCGAATGACGGGCTTTGCAAGGTATCAAAGCTGACCACTCGAACCGCAGAACATGAGTCGGCGCGTCCGTCCTGCGCGTGACAGGTTAAAAGCGCTGGCCAGTCCACACAGAGGAGCAAAAACGTCGAGAACAGTATGGTAAACAGCAACGTCAGCAGATTCGTGACCCTGGCCGCGACGATACACCAGAAGCCTTTTTCTTGAAAATACGTGTACACGTTTTGGAATAGTTTGTCAAGATCTCCAATTGCAGCCCACGTCTGAGAGCTCCCAGCATGAGAGTCTCGGAGCATCTTTTGGCTCAATACAGGTTTTGTGGTAAGTTCTTACCCGCGGAACAAATGAGCATGCGTATTTTAAGGCTTGGCTGAGCACATTACTCAGTTTTCGCCTCGCCGCACCTCGCATAAATCAAGCCGCCGCAACTTTCATCAAGCTCTTTTTCTTGTCAATTGAGGACAAGAAATACGATTTAGCCGGCAGCTCAAACAATCCAAGATTGAAATGCAAATTGAAACGAAACGACCAGCATGCATCATGGTCACGGATTTTTGTAAATCTTCATCCGCGCGATTCATTGT
>SDBT01021230.1_pt1 | contig 10153 bp, 11 predicted proteins | sample 2277101 | NCBI WGS metagenome assembly SDBT01 (sample SAMN10404973, study PRJNA504765) | marine sediment metagenome | isolation source: marine sediment core GS10_PC15, 103 cmbsf | place: Arctic Ocean: Southern Knipovich Ridge | collected 2010
AAAACCGGTCATCATAGCAATTGGGTTGTTTACCTTTGTAGGAGTCTACGGTAATTACTACTGGCAGATGTTAATGTCAAATGAAGATACCATGAGGACTCTGCCACTCGCAATAGAATTTTTCAAAAAATTGCGCCAGCCGAAGATCCAGCTTACTATGGCGGCGGCCATGATTGCCAGCTTGCCACTGATAATAGTATTTGTGCTGTTCTATCGGTATTTTATAGAAGGGCCGACGATGGGGAGTGTAAAAGGATAGGAGATTAGATATATGTTGAATAGTATAAAAGATTATTTTATATATTTATACAAAATGTTAACTGGTCAACCTTATCTTGGTATTGTGTTAAAGTCCCTTCAAAATCTGTCAATAAAGCGTATTACAGTTATGGAAAGTATAATAGAAAAAGAATTAAAGGATGCAGAATCACCTTACAGGATTCTTGAAATAGGCAGTTGGGCAGGTCAGTCTACAATGATATGGGGTTTAGCCTGCAAAAGAAGAGGCAGGGGAAAAATATTTTGTGTAGATACTTGGAAGGGTGCCGACAATGTAATTTGGATGCAAAATATGAAACATAAGATATTAAAACTTTTCTATCACAATATAAAGGCAAGCGGGCTTGAGGATTATGTCGTGGCAATAAACGGCTCAAGTGATGAGATTGCTAATATATTGCGAAAAGATAGTTTTAATTTTATCTATATCGATGGCGACCACAGTTATAAGCAGTTTAAAAAGGATTTAGCAAACTATACAGAATTCGTTAAGGTCGGTGGGATTTTATGTGGCGATGATCTTGATCTATTTCCAAGAGATGTAGATATGGTATATACAAAAAAGCATTGCCAAGAAGATTTTATTGATGAACCAAATACTGGAAAGGGATATCATCCAGGGATAGCTTTAGGGATATATGAAGTATTTGGAGATAATATAAGTATGAAAGAAGGATCTTGGGCTATGCGAAAAACAAAAGATGATTGGGAAAATGTGGAATTATAAAAGAACGAGAGGAGCAATAGATATGGAAGAACACGAAATATTTGCTTTCATCCCGGCAAGGGGAGGAAGCAAGAGGATACCAAGGAAGAATATAAAGATGTTAGCAGGGAAGCCGATGATGGCCTGGACTATCGAGGCCTGCAAAAAATCAAAATATATCACTAGGACATTTGTATCTACGGAGGATGCGGAAGTAAAAAATATTGCATTAAGCTACGGGGCGGAGGTGGTAGACCGGCCGGCAGAATTCAGCGGGGATGATATAAGTCCACAGTTCGCAATGGATCATTGGCGATATTGGCTCTGGAAAAATGAAGGGTTTGTAGGTACGGCACTTACCGAGGTGGCCTTTTTACTCCCGACATGCCCAATGATAACAGAAAAACATATTGATGGGGCGATGGAAAGATATCTGAAATCTAAAAGCAATGTGCTTATTACTATATGCAAAACACCAATTGTGCCTGCTGATGGCTATTTCATCAATGATAGGGGATTGGCAGAGAGGGTTTTAGACAGGCAGGACGTATGGAAATTTAACGACGCCCACGTTAGGAAGGAAAAAGAAGATATAATATATTATCCGAATGGTGTTGCTCTTATTTGCCCATATTTTCTATTTGTCAATAATATAGGCAGTGGTTCTTTTTGCCCTGACTATTATATAATGGAACAGGAAGATTCAATCGATGTGAACACCCCGCTTGATTTTAAGATAGCAGAGTTGCTATTGGAGGAGAGGATTAAAGGAGGAGGTAAAAATGACTAATCTAGAATGGTTAAAGAGAATAAAAGAGGAAGATAGACAATACATGGAATTGGATAGTGATAAAAATAGTAAAATGGGATGGACTCAGACCGATTATAGAATTAAATTTAGACAATTAAAAGCACTAGAAATCATTGCCGAAGAACTGATTAAAGGCAATACTTATTTTGCATATATAAAATTGAAAGGTATGAAAAGAAGTTAATAAAGGAGGTGAAATAATTGACTAAACAAAAGGAATTAGTTAATTCATATATTTTAAAACGTTGGAGTATAGCTTTTTGGAATGATAATGGGAAAATAGGTGAATTGAAATTTACGGATGAGGGTTTAAAATTTACAGGTAATGCGGATGAATGTGCCAGGAATTTTTTTACTATATATGTAAAGAAAATAGTTGATAAGTATATTGAACAAAAATTAAAAAATAAAAAGAAAACCAAAACAATCATTTGTAGAGATGACGAAGGATTACACCCTATTGTCTATGAAAATGGTAATTAAAACAGTAACTTGACTTTTTTTTGGGTATATAATATAATTACGATAGTAAGTAATTAGGAGGCAAAAAAAATAGGATAAAAATATTTTAGAATGTAGAGATCTTAAAATTTCATACCCGCAAATTTTCAACCTTGATTTGTTGTCTGCCAAATCTCTTCGTCTAAGGTAAAAATATTGTGTAAAGATTGAATAATTTAGAGCTACTAGATAGCCAGATTGAAAAAGTAGGGATACTTTCAATCTGGCTTTTTTGTTTTAAGATGAAGATATGAGGATAAAAGGCGGTGTTTATCATCGGAACTATTGCGAACGTCATAAACGTCATCAATAGTATTAAAGAGATGGCAAAAGGAGGTAGCAAGGATAGATTATCTTATTTACCGGACTGGTATTACCAGCGGGAATTGGCAGACCCCGAAGACCGTACATCGCTACTTAATGCTTACAGGAGCTGGGTTTATGTCTGTGCCTCTAAAAATGCTATTTCAGTTGCTTCTTACCCACTCAGGTTGTATGTGGCCAAACCCGCTAAATCCAAACTGCTGGTCCAGACCCGGGGTATCTCTAAAGAGACCAAAGAATTTTTATATTCTAAGGAGATGGGGCATTTAGACCGGTTCCTAAGGAAGGCGGTAGAAGTCGAAGAAATCCTGGAACACCCCTTCTTAGAACTAATGAAAAAAGTAAACCCCTTTATGAACGAATTCGAACTAAAAGAGATAACCGACTTACACCAAGAGCTAACCGGTAATAGTTACTGGTATATCCTTACAAATAATGGTGGGGTGCCGGCAGAAATATGGATAGTCCCGCCAGACAAAATGAAGGTAGTCCCCTCAAAAGAAGAATTCCTCACCGGTTATATCTATAGTAGGGGGATAGATGATACCACCTTTGATAGGTTAGAGATAATCCACCACAAATTCCCTTCCCCAACCTCAGCCTATTATGGTATGAGCCCACTATCAGCTGTCACCCACGCCTACAATATCAATGAAAATATGAACCTATATGAGAACGCTTTATTCTCTAATATGGCCAGACCTGATGGGGTGTTGGAGACCGATGAAAGTTTAGGCGAGGTTGAGTTTAAAAGGGTGAAGAAGGAGTGGAAACAAACTTATGGTGAGGTTAAAAGATCAGGCAAGACAGCACTACTTGAGAAAGGGTTACATTATAAACCTATTTCCTTGACCCCGAGGGAGCTAAGTTATCTAGCTGGGAGGAAGGTCACCAAAGAAGAAATTTGCAATGCCTATGGACAATCACTGGCCTTGTATGATAAAGATGCAAATAGGGCCAATGCCGGTAATGCTACCTATATATTTATGAGGGATACTATAAGTCCTCGGCATAGGAGGCAGGAACAGAAGATAAATGAACAGCTATTGCCTAGATACGATGAAAATTTATTCTGTGCTTATGAGAACTGTGTTCCTGAAGACAAAGAGTTTAAACATAAAGTGAGGATTGAAAGTGTAGATAAAATCATTACCCGGAATGATGCAAGACAAGAAATAGGGAAAGAGGATGTAGAAGGAGGGGATACACTATATATCGATAGCCGTTTAATACCGATTGGATCTACTCCAGAAAAGGAGGTAGAAGAAGCAAGTGGCAGGATAGCACAGAGGGTCAAGGAGAAATTAAGTGTGTAAAGAAAATATTAATTACAAACAGAGCAAATATTTTGATACAGGAGTAAAAATGGAGGATAGCGAGAGACTTAAAAGAGTTCCTAATAGCGAACCAAAACTCTACCTTAAAGAAGGGGAATATAATCTTGATAGTTTATTCGCAAAGGTACAGGATAAGGTTATTGAAAAATATATTAACAGCAATCCAGTAATATGGCGATATGCAGTAGATGTATTAAGGCACTTTGTATTTGATGCAAAGGGCAAGATTATTAGAGGATTTGATGAATAAAAGGAAAGATTAAATGCTTAGAATAAGCGATAATGCCATTGAAAAAATTGCCGATGGAATAGTTAAAATAATTCAAAGTAAAGAAAATGATTTGCAAAATGAAGAAGAACTTATAGAACTTTGGAAAAATTACATAAAACGGGTTGACCCGCATGAAAAAGAATATATTGGAATTATTAAACATTTACTTACTAAACAGGCAAATGAGGTCTTTGACAAAATAAAAAGGTATCCTAATAATTATAAGAAGTGGATGTTTGACAAGAAGAAATGGTTGAGGGAATTTACAGATGTAGAGGCTAAATTTATCGTAAAGCTATATAAGCAAGAAGGGCAAAAAGCCATTGATTTAGCTTTAAAACTATCAAGGAAATCCTATTATAAGGCAGAGGAGATACCCATAAGTATCGCCTTCGATGTCTACAACCCCGAAGTAACAGAAGCATTAGTAACACAGACAACAAGATTTCCTGCTGGTGTAGTCGGAACGTCAGAGGAGATAATTAGGAGGGAAATAGCCAATGGTTTAGAGCTCGGGGAAAGTATCGATAAGTTAAGGAAAAGGGTTACTGAAAGATTGGGGCCGACTTATATAAAAAATAGGTCAGAAATGATTGCCCGTAGTGAAACGATTTACGCATCGAATGCGGGGGCAGAGCTGGGCTATATGCAATCAGGGGTAGTAGAAGGTAAAAAGTGGCTAATAGCTGATGACGAAAGAACATGCGACCTCTGTCGGGACATGGATGGCAGGACAGCAATTATAGGAAGCACTTTTGATATAGAGAGTTTAAAGGAAGATTATGGATGGAAATTTGACTATTCAGAAGGCGAGATGCCTTTTCCGCCTTTGCATCCAAGGTGCTTGATTGATGGACAAATTAAAATATACACTTCTAAAGGTTGGAGACCTATAAGGGATATAATAATTGGTGATTTAGTATTAACACATAAAGGGAGGTTTAAAAAAGTTACCCAATTACATCAAACACCAAAACAGGAACCAAAAGTAGTTAAACTTGTTTTAGAAAGCGGAAGACAACAAACAAAATTAACAGTTACAGATAACCATCCTATATTAATTGATGATAAATGGATAATGGCCAAAGATGTAAAGATAGGAGATAAAATAGATTATTTAGCGAATAAGTGTAAAAGGTGTGGTAAGCTAATTACATATTATAATAAATATTGTTCATACGGTTGTAATAGTAAAGATATAACAGAAAGGCAATGGAATAATCCAGAGCACAGAGAGAATATATCAAATAAAGCAAAAGAACAAATGGAAAAAGAATATAAAAATGGAACACGGGATAGGTTTAAGATAACGAAGAAAGCAAATGAAGTTACCAAACAATTAGCTAAAGAAGGTAGATTGACATTCCAGCAAAATTGGGTTATAGAAAAAACTAAAAAATTAACTAATTTGCCTCACCATAGAAAAGCAAATTCAGAAAGGATGAAGAAAAATAATCCAGTTTATAATCCCGAAGTAAGAAGAAGGATGACAGAATCATATAAAAAAACAATGTTAGAACATCCAGAAAGACATCCTAATTATATTATGGCACAAAAAGGATTTATCAGCGGGATTGAAAAAAAATATAAATCAATTCTAGATAATTTAGGGATATTTTATAAACAGCAATATCCAATAAAACAATATTTTGTAGATTTTGCAATACTAAATTTAAAAATTGCTGTTGAGATAGATGGTAGTTACTGGCATCAAGAGGTAGAAAAAGATATAGTAAGACAAAGAGAAATTGAAAAAAAAGGTTGGTCTTTTATTAGATTTAGAGAAGATGACATAAACAATAATATAGAATTAGTAAGAGATGAAACAAAAAGGATTATCCTTAACCATAAGGGAGGATACAAATTTATACCTTTAAAGATAAAAAGGATAGAGAAATGGAAATTAAACCGACCACGGATGCTATATAATCTATCAGTTGAAGATGATGAAAGTTATATTGCTAATGGATTTGTAATTCATAATTGCCGATGTACGATTATCCCAATTGTAAAGATGGTGGAAAGGTTTAAGCCTGCAAGTACGATAAAGGAAGCGGAGGAATATATAAAAAATAAGCTTAATTTAGAAGGTGTAAGTTACGAAGGGCTTAAATTGGATTATGTGAATGGAATAAACAAAGCTTTGGTTAACTTAAAAGAAAAATATCCTAAAATAAATTTGGGAATAATTGATTATCGTAATATGGGAGATCCCAGTATTAATGGAATGATGTCACATCGTCCATATATTCCACAAGGTTCGAAAGTATCAAGAGGGATGCTCGAAATAAACAAAGGTTATTTAAATGTTAGAACGCTAAATGAATTTAATAGATTGCAAAAAATATCTTTTGAAGCCGGATTTAGTGCAACTAAAAATTTAACTGAAGTAGTAACCCATGAAATGGGACATGCCATGACATTTACAGGATTAAAGACAAATAGTATACAGGAAGTTATGGCTTATCGCCATGAACTTAGATTAAAAGGAGTATTGTTAAATATTAGTAAGTATGCAGAATCTAATTTTGTAGAAAGTTTAGCAGAAGCCTTTGTTAAATATGACAGGGGAGACAAATTAGGACCTGGTGTATTAAAAGCACTTAGAGAATATTTAGGAGTTAAATAATGCAAATTATATCAAGATGTATAAATTGTAAGCATTTTATAAATGATAAAAAATTTACTTGCAAAGCATTCCCCAAAGGAATACCTGATAAAATATTATTTAATGAAAAAAGGCACGACCACAGATTAGCAGGCCAAACAGGCGATTATATATTTGAGGAGAAAAAGTAATATAGAAGTGATATGAAGGAAATACGATGTCAAAATCCAAAATGCAACCATTGCTTGTCGAAGGGGATAGAAGTCGGGGCAGGCATGTATTATATATCACCCTCCAAACCATTAAGGCTGTACCGGGAAGTAATAAAATGCCCTAAATGCGACAAGCTAAATGAGGTAATCATTGAAATGGGGGTAAGGGCAAGGATTAATATAATAGAAGATGACGAGGGTGGCAAGGTTAATACATATATAATTAAAAAGAATGAATTATATTCAGCATGAGATTATAATGGGATATGAAGGAAGCAATGAATACAGGAATTTACGAACATTTATTTGAGTATTATCCAGCAAATGAATATATAGAATTAGATGCTTTTCAGATGGCTTTAATTGCCAGAGAAATATTACCGTATACTGAATTGATTGATGAAAAGGAAGTTTTTGAATAGACAAATAATTAAAAATTAAATATAGAGTCCCTACTTAATAATCAACATTGCAAATCTAAAGGGGATGAGAGCTATATCAATAGCCACAGTCAAGATTAATAATCTTACTGTGGTTTTTTTATTTGTAAAAACTAATTTGGAAGTGAGGTGATAATTGATGGAGCTATTTACGGAGCGACTAAAACTCAAAGATGTAATGCCAGAAGTAGCAACAGATATTGCCAAAGAATATGACCTTAAAGAAGAAGATTTAGAGCTTGTCCGGAAGAATAACCCTTTGAAACCAGAAGACATAAAGATCGAAGATGGAGAAAGGGCGGCAATCAGGTATGTCAATACCGCAGACGTGGATAGGGATAATGAGATTGTGGTCCCCGATGGATTACAGACAAAGGATTTCTTGAAGAGCCCCAGTGTCCTCTATGCCCATAACTATAGAGGGTTACCTATCGGTAGGGATATCTGGCTAAAATTGATTAAGGGTAAAGGGTGGTTGGCCAAGACAATTTATGCCAAACACGAATTGGCAACCGATGTCTACAATCTAGTCAAGGATAAATTCTTGAATACCAATTCGATCGGTTTCATCCCTTTAGAATCAGTAAAGCCAGACAACAAAAAGTGGGACAAGGTAAAGGCTAAGTTAATATCTGAATATGGGATTAAAGAAAAACTAATAGATAAGGTTAGCAGGATTTACACTAATAGTATATTGCTGGAGCATTCTGATGTGCCTATACCAAGTAATATTTCGGCTTTAAATATTGCAGTAGGTAAAGGTTTCATTAAGTCAGACCAGCTGATAAAGGATTTGGAGGTTGAGATAATAGATGAGGAAAAAGAAGAAGTAGAATTATCAGAAGAAGGCAATGAGTATAAATTTGAATCTTATAAAGATGATTCTGGAACTACCAGATATAGAGCAGAAATAGAATGTCCAAAATGTAAAGAGAAAAGATGGGTTGATAGGAGGAATATAGAGAAAGAGAATTTTACTGGTTTGTGTTTAAAATGCTTAAATAATTCGACTGGTAAAGATTCAAATGCTTATAAAGATGGGAAATGGAACCAATCTAATGGATATATTGGGATATTAGCTTCATTGGTAGAACCAGAATTCCAATGTATGAAAGACAGTAGAGGATATATTTATGAACATAGATATATTATGGCAAAAAAATTAAAAAGACCCTTAGAAAAATTTGAACAAGTACATCATCTTAATGGGATAAAAGATGATAATAGATTAGAGAATCTTGAATTAATTGGGGAAGGTGAACATCTATTAATAACAAAAATGCAGACAAGAATTAAAGAATTGGAAAGTGAAGCTATCAAGTCTGAAGATGTTGAAAAACCTTACCCAGGGGAACACGCCTGTCGGATACGTTCACCTGGAGGGTTCCAACCGGGCAGTTTCAGGCGGATGACTAGGAGGAGTGATGGGAGAGAGTATGCGATTATTATGGGTAGATTAAAAGGTGAGACTACATTAACTGAACAGGCTTATAGGTACGGGATAAAAGTTTGGACTGTCTCTGTAGCGAGGAAACATTGTAAAGACCATAAGGGGATAGCCTTTGAACCGGCAACCGGAAAAGGAGAAGAAGATATTTTAAAAAAAGGTGTTATACCTTTCAAGGAGACCCCAAAGGCCCCAGAAGGTGAAGCATGGGATGCAGGGGCAGAGGTAAAAAAGGCTAGTGGTAATGCTACAAGGTTAAAGACCATGCATACTTGGGTTGACAGTGGTGGAGCTGATAATTTTGATGCCGATGAGAGGCAGTGGTATAAATTGCCTCACCATAAAGGGACAGGAACCCAAGCTGTAGTCTGGAAAGGGGTTGCAGCAGGGATGGCAGTATTATTCGGAGCAAGGGGTGGAGTTACTTTATCTGACGATAACAGGAAAGGAGTTTATAACCATTTGGTCAAGCACTATAAGCAATTCGATAAAGAGCCACCTGGATTCAGGGATTATGATGAAGCCGAATTGAAAGGATTGTTCCCTGATGAACAAGAAGAAAAATTAAAAGAAATAGGATTTTTTGATATAAAAGAATTAGCCGAAATAGTTAATAGGAACAAAGAATTAGTCAAAGAAAATAAAGAATTACAAGCTGCATATGAAATAATTACTTCAAAATTAAAAGAAAAAATTAAAGATTTAGAACTAAAGGCCGGTGCAGTCCTCAATAGAAAAAACAAAAACGACCTGATCGAAGCCCAAAAAAGGATACAGAATGTCTTAGATTCTGCAACTACAGCAGAAGAAGAAGGCGAAGGTGAGGATAACTTGGAAATAAAAGATGATGTACTGGAGGTTGAAGGAGAAGAGACCGAAGAAAAAGATAACGATACAGAAGAAAAAGAGGAAACGATTGATATAAGTGAAGATGAAATAAAGGGGATAATTAGTGAAGTATTAAATGGGAAGGTTGATAAGCTGGCTGATACTTTAAAAAAGGAAGTCGGCGATAATTTTAAAAAGATGACCGGAAAGGTCATGTGAAAATAGATAGAAGTGTTATTTAGTTATTAGGTGGATAAGGTTTTAGCCGGAGATATCTTAGGAATATCAGGGGGGGAAACACATTACCGGAGATAGCGAATAATTGCAAAAAAAACAAGAAAGGAAGTGTTAAACATGGCAGGAATGACAAAAGAAGAGCTAATAACTGT
>SDBT01021231.1_pt1 | contig 10153 bp, 16 predicted proteins | sample 2277101 | NCBI WGS metagenome assembly SDBT01 (sample SAMN10404973, study PRJNA504765) | marine sediment metagenome | isolation source: marine sediment core GS10_PC15, 103 cmbsf | place: Arctic Ocean: Southern Knipovich Ridge | collected 2010
TCATCTCGCCAGAGCCCTGAAGAGCCTGATCTTTGAGGCTCAGGGAATGCTGGATGGAGTTGAACTCCATCCCGATCTCTTCGATGAAGAGGGCATAGAAGATCTGAAGGGATCCCTCCTGAGTGCCAATCGAATCCTTGACTTGGAGGAGGCCTAAAACGGCTTCTTGGGAGAAAGATGTTTGGGGAGTTTGGAGGCGAGTCAGCGGAGGAGTCTCAGGCCCCCGAGAGAATTGGCTGAGACATGGAATCTTCCGCTGGAGCGGGAGTGAGAAGGAAGCCATCGCCAAGGCAGCTGAGTGGAATGAGCGAGCCCAGAGAGGCTTCGCTTCCCATCTCTACAGCCCCAAGCGCATCCCTCAACAGGAGGAGGCCTGAGCGGATGACTACTAAGAAAAACAGATACACAAGTTATCGGGCTGAGATGAAAGGGAGGGGCGGAAAATGGAGAGGCTATTTCGGCACTCCTCCCCGAGACATCTCAGTGACAGATGCCAGTGGATCGGCTGAGCTTCTCCAGCGCTGCATTGATGAGCGATGGGATAAGGATGGGCGCTTTGAGTGGCGCATCTTTGAGAGGCATACGGAATGGACAGAATCACTTTGGAAAGGAGGCTCGAAATGATCTGGAGAGGATGGCTGAGCATGGATGCCATCAGCCGAGCAGAGAATGCCCTGGACAAAATCTCGGGAGGGAATGTTGTCACTCCTGTTTTCGAGTTGGCTCAGGGCAAGCCCCGGAGCTATGGGGCCACTCTCCTCCATGCCATCGAAAACGGGAGAGCGATCTGCGGAGCCGACACTCCAGAATATCCCGATGAAGGATGCATGATCGTTTGCTTCTGGATCCATGAACGGGATGGAGTCCGGAAGTGCAAGAGATGCCTGAAGCGATTCCTCAAAGAGAGTGGCCCGACTTATCGGAATCCCAACTCTCCGGCTCTCCATCCGATCTCAGAGGATTGCCCTCTGTGCCATCAGAAACAATTCGATGGGGCCAAGGCCATCGGGGGAGACATCGCAGATCTGGAGCTGTCTCAAGGCGTCTGGATAGTCGCTCACAAGGCATGCATCAGGGAGAGCAAAGGGCCTCCCAGCTATTAGGAAAAAAAGTTCTTGATGTTCTGGTTACTTTTCCACATATTTTAGTATGATCAATTCAGCCCAATTCGATAGGAGAATTCAAATGAGTTTCACTCAGATCCGGCCTTACATTCCTGCCGGCTTTCAGGATGAAGGCGATGGGAATTATTCCAGCAGAGAGACAGGCGATGTTGGCGAAGAGACTCCTGGCCCATGGGAGATGGCAGCTGCCAGCAATGCATGCGAGCGGATCAATGCCGACTCCACTCTCCCCTTCCGCGCTTCCTGGCAAACTGTCGATGAGTGGACATGCATCACTGTCCAAGTCTCGCCGACATCGGAGGGGGCCTAAGACGGCTCTTCAAATCCGCTGGATCAATGGGACGCATTCTCAGAGGATGACTGATCTTCTGAATGCCGCCACAGGGCCTTCGATCCTCTCTCTGATGGAGGCTGCTGAGTCGCTTCAGATAGAGCAGAGCCCAGATCAGATCCGAGACTTCATCCTCAAGGATATCCGCTTCGGCTGGAAGACTCAGACTCGGACAACTCAGAATCATGCATCGGCTCATTGCCGGAGGAAGAGAGTCAGAGGCGGAGGCGTTGATCCGATCTTCATGATCAAATTCAATCCGCTCTCTCTGAATGAGTGGCTGGAGAATTATTCGCCGGAGCTTCTGGAGCTTCGGATGATCGATATCATCATGCATGAGATCGCTCACATCCTAGTTCATCACTTCTCGGGAGGATGGGCTCGGGGGCATGGCCCGGAGTGGAAGCTCTGGGCGCATCTCGCCGGCTTTGTTCCTTTCTCGGGGACATCCAATCACAAGAGAAATATCCAGGCTGTCGCCCTCCATGCTCAGCATCGGGGAGGGGATCCGAGCATCGCCATTCCGGCCAAGAAGGATTCAGGCTGGCCCCAGAAGCCTTGGCAGCCCAAAGTCAAAAGGGGCTTCGATCCAGCAACAGGGAAGATCGAAATTGTCGAAGATGTTCCGGCTCCGAAGGCCCCATTCAATTTTGTTCCTGGGGCTCCTCTCTCCTTCACATGGAGGATCGGGCAGAGAGTCGAATTCAATCATGGCCGGAGAGGCGTAAGCCAGGGGATGATCATCCGAGTCAATCGGAGATCTGTCAGCGTTCAAGTGGATGGCGAAGAGCAGGGGAAATATTGGAGAGTCGGCCCTGCCATCCTCCGGAGCATCGATCCGACAGATCCTCCCAAGCCGCCCAAGCCGCCCAAGCCGCCCAGGACTCGCCCGGATGTGATCATGGATCTCTCCGGACGCTATTCAAGAGATTGGGCCAAGGGAGCGAAGAGGCCCTCCCAGTTAGTCAAAGCCGGGATCCTCGCCGGCCTTGAGAATCCGGAGATCGTGAAAGTCCTCCGGGAGACATTCCCAGATTACAGAGCACACAAGATTGCCTGCTCTGTCTATCGCAGAGAACTCAAAAAGAAAGGAGAGATTGCATGAGCAAAACGGAATGGAAGTGTCTCTATTGCGGGGGCTCTGCTCCCTGCATCAAGCCCCCATGCCGGGAGGCCTTAGAGGCGGCAAAGAAGAGGATGGGGACAGCGTAAGGAGGCCCCTCCGAGATCAATCCCTCTCCCCCTATCGGGAGGGGGATTTTTCTATGCAGAAAGTTCTTGATGTTCTGGTGCTTTTTGCACATATTTTAGTATGAGCAATTCAATCGATTCAGATAGGAGTTCGGAGATGGCCTTCCAGACTAACAGCAGCAATGGGCAGAGCGAACGTGGGGAGCAGACTGTCGCCCACATCATCGATACTGACGGATGGGATTCGGAAGCTGATAATGGCTGGATCAGAGGCAATGCGATTTGCGGCAGCCGGATCCATCAGCTCTATACTGATCGCATCGAAATGCGCCCCTGTGTGCGCTGCCACAAAGAGGCCAACTCAGTCGCAGCCCTGACGCTTTCGATCTGCAAGATCATGGACAAGGGCGGAGATGATTTCTCCATGGGGATTTTCGGAATCGATCAGAGCTTCTCCGATGCCGATCCGGATTGTGTTGGGATCGCCCAGGACATCTATGAAAGCATCAATCGGAATCAGAATGATGAAGTCTATGGCGACTACTCCGACACAGACTGCGATCCGATCCTTGAGAGACTTTCTGAGGATCTCAAGTTGGCCATGGCCCGGAAGTCCTCCGGGAGATGCTAGGGATATATCCCTCCCCCAAATCCCTCCCCTTCTCGGAGTATATATACATCCGAGAGGGGGATTTTTTTGCACCCTAAAGCCGCCTCCTCCCCACAAGAAGGAAAGGAGGCGATTAAAATTATCCTCCGAAAATTTTACTCTGGCGAAGAGGATTAAAATGATCCTGCTCGACAAGCCTCAATATGAGATCTTGGATTTCCCTGTGGCCCTCCGGCCTGTGGATGTGATCTTCAACGGAAAGCCCATCCGGCAAGAGAAAGTCCGGAGCGTCTTCCGGGGAGATTCCAAGGAGAGCATCGATCTAGTCAGTGATCGATATGTGCTGATCCCTCATGGCGAGATCTTCCGGACTCTTCAGGAGCTTGTGGAGCTTCTCCCCTATGGCTGTGAAGGAGTGGAGACTCGACTCGGGGACAGAGGCGGCTATGCCTCTGTGGAGTGGACTTTTGATGAGAAGATCGAAGTCCTCAAGGGAGACTTTGTGCAGCTGACTCTCCTGGGGAAAAATTCGATTGATCGATCCTCAGCTCTCTCCCTGGAGTTGGCTGCTCGCCGGCTCCTCTGCACAAATGGGATGAGAGGCCCAGGCCCCGAATTCAAATACACATGGAAGCATCGGGAGGGCTTGATCGGGAATAATGATTCCCTCTTCCCCGGCATGAAGGATGTCATTGAGAGGGGAGCCGAGATGGCCCGAGTCTGGAGAGAATGGACAGAGCAGCAGATCAATCTCTCCGAGTTCAAGCTCTTCCTTGAGGATGAAGGCAGAGTCCTAATCGGGAAAGCTTCAAGAGAAAAAATCATCGATAGAATCTCCTGGGATCGGGAGGGGGAAACTTCTCTTTGGGTGGGTTATAACGCTTTGACTGAACACGCCAGCCATCATGTTTCCACTCGGAGAAATGACCTCCTTCCGATCCGTCAGGAGCAGATCCATCAACTCGCATTGAGATTTGCAGAGCAGATATCTCTCAATTAAATTCTCTTGATCGAAAGCTTGGGGGAAGGCAGCCTCCTAATCGGAGCAGGGTTCTCTCGACAGATTTCTCTTCCGCTGACTTCCTCCAGGCCTTCGATCTCTCTTCCCTTTCAGCCGAAAGGAGATCCCCATGAAAAGCATTATCGGGACATCCCTAGTCGGAATCATTCTAGCCATCATCGCAATTTCTTTTGTCGAAGCCTCCCCCACTTCCGATCTCTCTGATCTCTCAGATGTGGAAGATCGGATCCATGTCCTCAATCATCAGCTTGACGATCTGATCCATCTCTATGATCAAACTCTCGGATGTCGATCCTTTGTCCGGGATGTGATCCTTCCAGCGGAGGCGAAATGACTCTTCAAGAACTCATGCAGCTCTGCTTCAATGCCGGGAGGGAGAGCGGGAAGGATCCTGACTCAGAGCATTGGCGTCCCTTCTGGGAGATCTACGGAAGGGAGAGGCATGATGCCTTCCGAGCCCAGGCTCTCATCCCTGTTTGCTCGGAGCATGCCCTGGAGGATAGCGATCCGCTCATCTGCGAAGAGGGAGGGATCGGAGCCTGTGAGCAGCCGGCTTCCTATTGGGCCAAGCCGCCAGGAGATGAGGATCTTGAAGAGGCCCCTGAAGCGGGTGCTAAGGAAGCAGGAGGATCATCCCAGTCTCCTGATTAGGGCTCAAGCCTCAGCCCTCTCCAATCCCCAGCAGACCCCCTCTGAGAATCGGACTAGACCCGGATGGCTATTCGGGGCTATCGGGGCAGAGAGCCCAGCATCCAATCACTCCAACAGCCGCTCCGAATAGAGCCACTTCGGGCATGTCCAGAATCTTCCGGAAGAAGGCCGGAGCAATCACATTTCGATACTCCTCAATGATCTGATCCTTGATCCTTCCTTCGGCCTGGAAAGCGGCAATAGTCATGGCATGAGTTGCCAGCGTTGTGTTGTGGCTTGCCAACGTTAGAGCATGAGCCGAATTCAGGGAATCGACTTGGATCTCAAATGTGCCGATCCGAGTCTGAGCGATGAGAAGGCTGGAAGCGCTGACATCCAAAGCCTGATCCGACAAGATTCCTTGGACTCTGAATTCTGCATCCATCTCTTCAGCAAGTCGCACTCCCAGAAGGTCATCTTTGCTTTCGAGATATCCAGTCAGCCTCCGGAAAGCAGCCTCTCCCTCAGCCTCTTGAATGATCAATGTTGCTCGGGCTTCAGCATCCCGGAGAGTGGCTTCAGCTCTCTCCTGGGAGGCCTCTTCAAATGAAGTGGCCAGAGACTCCCTCGCCGATGCTTCGCCGATCCTGGCCTGTGCCTCTCCCGCTAAAGCCACAGCCTCCGCTGCCAAGGCCCCGGCTGTGACAACAGCAGCGGAATCAGCCTCTTCCTCCAGAACACTGATTCTCCCCAGAGTCCCGATCAAGGCCCCGGCAGCAGCAAGAGTCGAGAGGATCAAGACTCCAATCACAAGAGGCAGGATCCAAGGCCGGCTTCTCATTCAGCTCTCCGAATCATCATCATCATGATCCCGCTTCCGATGATGATCATGAGGCTCACTGGGAGGAACATCAATGTTGATATCGCCATCCTCATGAGTCACGTTGATGACTGTCACATCTGGCTCCCGAGTTGCGATCTGATGGAGCTTCACAAGAGCGATGATTCCGAGAGCCCACCACCCCGCTGTCTTGATGATCCTCTCAGTCCTTCCTTCCGACGATTGCTCTTGCTGCTGAGCGATCTGCTGCCGAAGCAATTCGATCCCTGGCTCAGCTGCCTCAGCATAAGCATCAGCAAGGGCCTGAGCCATTCCCACAGGCAATTCCTCCGGCCAGATCATATTCACTGTCACTTCAGCCGGAGGAGCCTCAACTCGGAGGATCTGATCAGGAACAGGAATGGGAAGATCCTGAGCTGCGAGAGGAGCAGCGATCAGGAGAGCGAGTAGAAGTCTCATTCTGTGCCTCCAGTAATCAGATCTGCGAATGCCCTGATTCCATCCATGATGGAAGCGAAGACTGTAGCGTAAGCTTCAGGGAATAATACTGCTGTCGCAACTATCAGAACAAACAAGAATATCTTCTGCCAGCCGGAAACATTATCCCAGAATTTAGCCATAGGCCGGGAGCCCCCGAGCGAGCAAAGCCTCATTCGCTTGCTCTAAAAGATCCCCCGTCACAATCAGCTTCGGGAATGGAATCCGCAATTCCACATGCCCGAGATCGTCAAAGCTTTGATCCATGAAGTCTCCATCCCCAGACCAATCCACGCCTTGCCGGATCTCAATTCCTTCAGCCTCCGCATAGGCCAGGATGATTCCTTGGGCATGATAGAAGCGAGCCTTCTTCTTCATCCTCTCCATTCTGGAATCACTCTCCAGAGCATAAGCATTCACTCCCTTCTGATAGGGCTTGAAATCGAATGCTCCGGCGAGGAGAGTAGGATCATAAAATCCAGCATCATCTCTCGGGATGTGTCGGGAGTCCAGAGTCTTAGAAGCCTCATTCCTGATGTTGATGATCTGCTGCTCTACTGTCCGAGTCCCCTGGACAATCGAAATATTGGCGATCTGAATCGTCTTCCTTAGAAGGGTCTGGAGGGGAGGCTGGACAGTGACTAGCTGAGCGTTGGATGCTACTCCAAAACTGAATGGCCCCGGCATCATTCTTCCTCGCTGTTGGATCGGCGATCTGGGCGGGAGAGAAGCTTGCTCGGGAGGATCTTCACTAGAGCGTTTGGGATCGCCTTCACTAGCCAAATCCCCAGCTCCGGCCAGAGGAGGCAGAGCCCTGCCAGGGAGATGAATCCGGAGAAGATCCAATAGTAAGCCGACAGCTCGACAAAGAGCCCTCCAACTAGAGGAAGCATGATCGAAGCGATGAGCATCAAAGCTCCGCCTACTCTCAGACGCATTCGGGCCTTGGGAGTCATCCTCTCGAAAGATTGAACGATCAGCATCGGAGGGCTCGCCCCTCCTGATCCTGATCCTCTCCTGCCACCCTCCCCCGGCTGCTTCTTCGGCTGCTTCGGCTGACTCGGCATTACACTCCTCCTCCTTCCATCCGCTGACGCACACCCTCCTGAATCTCAATCCATTTATGCACTTCGCCGACAACTCGAACCGATTCCTTCAGCTCCGATGTCAGCCCTCCCAGGATCATGACTTGGGAGTTCATTGTGGCATTAAGTTGATCGATCTTCCTGCCCAGGCCATCAAGAGACTCCTTCAGCTCCTTCTGCGCTTCCGCCGAAGCTGCATCTCCATTCCCGAATTTCTTCAGGAGCCCGAGCTTGTCGAGAGTCACAACAACAGCCACAAGAACAACTCCCCCGGCTCCGACCATCGCTGCCCAATTCGATGTGAGCACAGGCTCAATCTGAAGCGCCATCCCTCCCAGGATCGGGATCAGATAAAACTTCTCAAACATCAGGAAGTCAGCTCGCCCAGATACTCCTCTGCATCATCGATGACCCCTTTCCGGCCTCCGGCATATCTGGGATGATCCTTCTCCCTCTGGATGTCTTCCCTGAGAATATCCGGATCCGAATTCTCCCGGATGTGCTCCTTCGCTTCATCTGCGTTGAGAGCATAATACTCATCCTCCTCCTCCGGAGGCTCCGCATCCTTCTCGACTGGAGGAGAAGACTTCAGCTCCCCATCGCCCCGATCACACTCGACAACATGAGAGCGAAGGCCTTCAGTCTGGAAGCCATGCTCTGCTGCCTCATCTAATGCGAGCCCGAGAGTAGCAGCAGCATCCACATCAGTCAGAGTCATTACAACAGACTGACCGAACTTCACATCATAATGCATTTTTGTCTCCTTTAGCCCACATGAATGATTCTCTCCTTCACAGCATCCACTCGCCCCAAAACTAATGAGCGAAGCTCATCATAATATGCCTCAGAGAAACGCTGTGATTCAAGCTGGATGAGCCCCGGATCTCCATCCGCATTTCTGATCGCTGATCCATACTCTTCCCGCGATTGAGATTTTAGAATCTCCACTTGGAGATCATCATCCCATGTCGGATCAATTTTCGATAGCCCGGAGGATGTCGGAATGCCCCGAGCTGTCACTTTCAAAACATTGATTCTTCCCCGGAGGAAATCAAAATCTGCATCCTTCACAAGCCGGAGGAAATGATGATCATTGACCCCTGTGAGCCGATAGCGGAAATTCCCTTTAGTCGGGCCTCCCATCCTGATCTCTGAGGCTCCATTGAGATTTACGGTCAAGCCCTGAGCCTGTTCCTTGAAGGATGTGATCCCTGGAGCGAGCTGAGTGAAATCGATATTCAGGATCTCCACGCCTCCCCTCTCCCGGAGGCCATCCCACACTCTGACAGAATAGAAATTGCCAAAGAAAGGATTCTCTCCTCCAGGCCCGATATCTCCAATTCTGAAATCAGCGGAGCTGTTGAAAACTCCTTGAGGCCCTGTCTGGAAATGCTTCACCATGCATGTCCAAGGATCCAGATCAGAGAAGCGGCGGAAGACTCGATTCTCAATCAAATTGACTGTGCTCACATCATATTGAATTCTGAATTTCTGTCGGATATCTCCATTGGCGATTGTGAAGAGCTGAGGGGCAGCACAGATGTTAGTTGTATTGGCTCCAGTCGAACTCCAATAATGACAGAGGCTTCCCCCTCCCCCTCCCCCTCCAACAAAAAGACGCCAAGATCTTTGATCGCCTGTCTCTGCCCATCTCCCGAGCCAATTCTCTCCAAGATCCGGATTTGCTCCCCCTCCACTCCAGAAGCGAGGGGCAAGATCGACCCACACTTCCCATTCATCATTTGAGATGTCGAGAGCGGAGCTGCTGGCAATGCTCGCAAAGGCTCCGGATCCGTCAAGATGAAGATGAGTTCCCAGGCTTCTCTCGACTTCCCCGAGCCCCGACTTGAGGAAGCCGACAGGCTGCCTCAGATCAGCAGCTTGAGAAGCTCCAACAACTACAGCATCCAGATCTCCCTTGAGAGCATCGATCACTTCTGTCATTCAGGGGCCTCCGATCACTGTAGCAGGAAGAGGAGGAGGAGTCACAGTCGGATCAGTCGAGAAGGACAAGAAGGAGATGCGCTGCTCAGCCCCATCAGCGAAGTCTGCTGTAGCCCATCCAAGCGCATCTGTTCCTGTAGCGCTCCGGAATCGATCCAGATTGACTGAATCAGGCCCCGGCTGGCCACTAGCATCAAGAGCATCCACTTGACTCCCGTACCATGAAGTGATGATCCAATCATCTTCAGAAGGATCTGGGATGCTCTGAGATACTCGGATCCGAAGCCACATCCATTGCCCTGCTACGAAACTCTCTTGAACAGCTCCGGAAGCTGGCACAGATCCATTGCCATTGAGATTGTAGAGGCCGGCATCTGTGAAAGTGGGATCATTGAGTTGAAGCGATTGAGTGAAGCATGTGAAGTCTGGACTCCCAGAAGGCTTCCCCACTAGCCCCGAAATTCTCGCAGCTCCTCCAATGCTTCGCCGGAAAGAATTTAGAAGATCCCAGGAAGTGCGAATCCTGACTAGAATTTCGCCAAACTCAAAGACATTATCAAAGGCATCATAGCCATATCCAAACGCCTGAGCAGCAGCAGAATGACCGTCCATCGAAAAGTAATTTCCCTCTATCACATCATTGGCAATCGCATGAGTAACAGGAGAAGTCGAGCCGATCCCGAAAGCTGTGATCCCAGCAGGCAATCCCCCAGCGACAGAGAACTCTGAGAAGTTTGTAGCTCCCGCGAATTCTCCTCCTCCCAGATCAATCAGATCTCCTGAAACGATTGTGGGAGGAGGCCCCGGAGGAGGCGGAGGAATCACAACATCAGGAGCCTCAGCCGGAGAGACTTCTTCCGATGCTTTGAAATTCCAGCGATGGCTCAGATTCGGGCTCA
>SDBT01021232.1_pt1 | contig 10153 bp, 20 predicted proteins | sample 2277101 | NCBI WGS metagenome assembly SDBT01 (sample SAMN10404973, study PRJNA504765) | marine sediment metagenome | isolation source: marine sediment core GS10_PC15, 103 cmbsf | place: Arctic Ocean: Southern Knipovich Ridge | collected 2010
TACCGTCGCCCATCGCTGCGAACCGTTCCCATGCTTCGCGCGTCTTGAAACGAATCGCGAACTTTGCTTCAGTGATGCCGCTGATCTGAAAGTTCAGCCACATCTGCTCCAGTGAGCCGGTTCCGTCCGGCGTCGGGTCCCAGGCCGCGAACCCCCACTCTTCGATCCCAAGCGTTCCGGTAACTGGCACCGGTTCGGTCTGATTCGAAATCACTGCACGGATGCCCATCTCGGTCACGCGCCGCGTTTCTCCGGGAACGTTGCCCTCGACCTCGCAACTGTCTTGCGTTTGTCGGAACCTCGGTTTCCGCGGCTTTCTTTCCGCGACCTTGTTCGCCTCGTCGGAGTGTCTCGCAAATTCACGGTGAAGCTCTTCGAGCGCACGCGTCGCCTTGTTCTCCGAAAGCGACTCGCTGATTTTCGTGATCACGTTGAAGATCGTCACGGCGCCACCGTAGAACGCGTTTTTCAAATCGTTCACCTGGTTATCCGGCGAATCAGGATGAAGAACAGCACGGCGGTAGCTGTTCCACTCGGAAAGGATACGACTCTTCATTTCTGATTCGCCTTCCATTTCTCGAGCGCGGCTTGGAATACGTCCCACGCAACGATCGTGTGATCGTCTATGTGGTAGTGCTCTCCGTTCTCTAGAAGGAGCTTGCAGTTGCAGGGCACGAACCCGGTCAGCTGGTCGTCTTCCCAGTTGAAACCTGCTTCGACCTGTAGCTCGTGCGGATGAAGACAGAGATCGCCGGTGTGCGGATGAACGCCTGGCCTCTTTTGATCTTTCGAGCCACACAGCGGGCAGTTATCGATCAGTCCAACCCCTCGCACTTTTAGGTTCTTGATCACGCGCGGCGGCTTCGGATCTTTCGGCGGCGTGATCACTTTGACGGTGCACTTTTCCATCGGATGAAATGGTTTCCGCGGATCGATCTTGATCGAAGGCCTCAGCCCTTCGCGTGTATCGATCAACGCTTTGGGTGTCGACCGTCCGCTGATCGAATAACCGCCTTCGAGCGTTTGCTTCGGACTCTCGTGTAACGTGTCGAAAATCAGGTTCATGATGTCCGCGGCGGCGTGGTCTCGTTTGTCTTTGGCAGTGATGCCGTGCCGGTCGTGAAGCACCATCGCAATGTTGTCACGGTAGCCCCGCCACAAGTCGTCATCGTTTTGGAACGCTTCGATCATGATCTTGCGAGCATGGCCAAACGGATTTGTGCGATCGAGCACGGTCGGCGCGCTGATCCGCGCTCGAAGGATCCCGGCCTCACGATCGCCGGGCTGTTCGCCGTGAGGCTTGACTGTCATCTTCGACCAGTCGACGCGCGAATCGCGCGGCCCGCCCATGTAACGATCCTGGAATTCCTGTTCTTGCTTCTCGTCTTGTTCAGGAGTGCGTGCGATCTCGGCGCACAGCCTTCGCACCAACAACATCAATGCCGCCGGGTCGACGATCTCACGCTCTTCGAGCAAGACGGCAAGCTCGTCGTTCTTTTCAAACGTCGCGACTTTCATGAGCCCCACCGCCTCAAGGAACAGTTCAAGGCTCAGGTCTTCTTCGAAGCCCGCGGCTGATGCGATCCGCGTCAGCGAACCGACCTCGCTCCCGTCAGTGCCAGAGTCGGCGTGATCGTTGAACCACTTCTGCAGGTTGCCGTGGAAAGGCCCGTCCGTCATAACTTCAATGAATCGAACGCACGCGCTCACCAGGCTCTGGTGTTCTAGCGTCGCGGCAACAGCTTTTTCGATGAGTATCTGCTCGGCGGTCGATTCGACCCACCGTTCGCGGTAGTCGTCCGGCATCTGTGCGCGGATATCGCTCGGCAAGTGATCCCAGAGTCGTGCGGCGAGTGCTTTGAAGTTATCCATCGTCTTTGATCCTTTCGGGTTCGTTCGTTCATCTACAGCCCTAACTCCACAGCAAGCTTGACGGCGGCGTCGATCGTTGCGGCTAGCCCCGGCCGTTCGTCTGGCCACTCGTCGTCATTGTCGTCGGTTAGAACGCAGACGACGTTAGGCGGGGCGGGCCCATCGTGTTCTAAAAACTGGATCTCATAGGCGAACACATACCTGTGCCCATCGTTGAACCCGCGCCGGCTTTTCGCCCAATCCTCAGGAGGCTTCCCTCTCCCGCAGAGAACCACCTCCCAGCACGAAGCGCCGTAACCGTTGGGCTTTGAGATCTCGAAAACGGACCGCGCCTTATGCCCGCACACCCAATCTTCGAGCTTTGCGATGCTGTCGAGATAACTCATCGGTTCGGCCCCTCTGTCCCCGGCCCCATGCGGTAAATCGCGCTCGCGGTTCGGACCTCTTCCATTTCTCGACAGAGGTCTTCCATGCTCACGCGAAGGATCTCTAGCTCGCGGTCTTTGTCTTCGAGCTGGGCTTCGTATTCGAGCGCGACACGAAGCGTCTGGATCTCGTGAGCGCAAGAGATCATGAGGTTCGGAGCTTTCTCGAAGCGCTGTCTCAGTCCGTCCCACGAAAACTCTGGGGCATGCTTCGCGGCTTCCGCGGCCCAGGCCTTCAGCAGTTTGATCCGCCCCTCGGTGTCACGGGCGGAGTACTCGCGCGGCGCGAACGGTGTCGCGACAGGGATGATCTCGGTCATTGCGTCAGGCCTCCTCTGTCGCCCTTCAGTCGCCCCGGGCGGCCGGCGCGTTGCCATTCCCTCATACAGCCCCCGCACTCACAGTCGCAGTGCAGGGCGTCGCTACAGTTATCGTGGGGGATCACGTCGTAGTGTTCGGCGCCTCGGACCGGGCGCGTCCGGGCTTCGTCGCACTCGTAGGCGTTTGAATGGAGTCGCTCGCAGTGCTCGCAACGGGCGTGGCAGTCACAGTCCCCTTCGTTGGCGTCACAGACCTGCGACACGTCCCCGCAGGCGTCACAGAACCCAAGGGAGCCGTGGCATTTTCCTTCGCCTGTGCAGCCTTCTGGAGCGCCTAGCGCGCGATTCAATGCGACCACCGATTCTCGGGCTTCGGCTTCGGTCAGTTGGAGCCGGACCTTTCCGATCTGAAGCTCGATCCCAGAGAAGTCGCGACATGCGTACCAGTGCGCGTCGACTCTATGGGTTGACAAGACACACCTCAGTCTTCCCTTCGAATTTTGCTTTGCACCGATGGCACCGCGCGTCGGTCTCTTCGATCTTTGTGCCTGGCTCGACCTCGAAGACAGTTGTCATCTCGCACTTGAGACACTTGATCTGAACGCTCGTCATGTCGGGCCCGGTCGCGCGATCGAGGTGAGCGATCAGCGGCTTCAGTGTTGCCGCGTATTCCGGACAGGCGATCGCAGAATCATGCACTTCTTTGCAGTAGGGGCACGGATCGATCCGTCCCTGCTCCGGTGTTCCCCAGAGAACGACGCGCGCGCGTTCGATCGAGTTACCGATTCGGGTCCCGTCCCAATCCTGCGACCGCTCACACGAATCGATCAAGTCTTCGAGCGCTTTTGAAAGCTTCCAGTTTACTTCGATCAGATCAACCATTTCAGAACCTCACCCACCCCCCGAAACAGTGGGGGTATAGCTCCAGCGCCGGCATGCCCTCTTTGTTCTCGCTCGTGTCTTCGTCCGGATTTTGTTCGCAGCGCCCGGCGTATTGTTTCGACAGGTCTAGGCTGCGCTCGTTTGCGTATTCGGCGAATGACTGGATCACCTCGGTGTCTTTGTCCGGGGTCATGAAGCGGCCGATCATGCAATCGGAACAGTCCCGATCATTCCAAAAAAACCACCAGTGGCCCGAAGTCGACTTCGCAAGAATCAGAACGTCGTCGCGGGGCGCGTCGCCAACGTCGGTGTGGTGGTAATCAAGTTTTTCGGGTCTTTCGTTGAACCTGTCTGCCGCCTCGGCGTTGACGCTGTGCTTTCGGTATCGGGTGATCAAAAACGCAGCAGTGATCTTCACGTAGTTGATCCACCCCGTCAGGAATGTCGAAGACAGGTACTCGTGAAGTATGCCCGGCTCGAGCATGGTCTCTGTCGGGTTCGGGTATTGGATGGAACCTGAAAAGTATTCCTCGAAGCTCATTTTTTCATTTCCTCGTACCCACTCGCTTCCCCGGAAGCGGCCATGTCCATCAGCCCCTTCAGTGTCAGCTTCTCTCCGGGCTCCCCTGACGGTGCGTAGGGGCGCTCACAGGCAATGCAGCGAGCATGATCCGCTTCCGGATAATCCTCATCGTTACGCTCTCGGTATATCTTTTTGAGCGCCTCGATGATCTCCGCGAGCCCGTGATGGAACCGAATGAGATCAGAAAGCGTCACGTTGTCGCTCAGTTGAGCAGCGAACGCGATGAGCGTGATGTCTTCCAGGGCGTCTATGCCTTCGTCGAGATAGGCCGTGCAGTAGTCACCCTCGAGCCGGGTCACTTGAGCTGTGTTGATCGCTGTCATTCAATCCCCCTGAGACCGAAGCTCTTCATGGGCGAGGCTCCTCGCTTGGACTAATCAAAATCGCAAGATAGTCGCCTACCTTCGCCTTACCCACCGATCCGGTGTGACCTGTTGCTCGATCATGCTTCACGATTTCCACACGCTGAGCGAGCGCGCAGTCCATGCCCGTCGGGACGACAACGTCAAAAACCCCGTATTCGGCCTGCATCGGTTGAAGCTCTGCGATCAGTTCGTTCAATGTCATCGTTCTTCACCTTCTTTTTGGTCACGCCTACCGCCAGACCGTTGTCGTTTTGGCTGCGACACTGCGAAATTCCCGAAGCGTCTCGACAGTCCCTTCGTAGTCCTCTTCACCGCATCCATCCATTGCCTCTATGGACCGGGCGAATGATTCGATCTCTTGATCGGACAACTGCTTGCCCATGAGCATCCAAGCGAAGTCCTGAAAAGCATCGGTATTATGCCCGTGCTGCTCGGCGGTATTGACTGCCCAAAGGACACTGTCTAGATCGGCCTCAATCTTCCTCACTCACTTCCCGCCTTTCGCAGAAAAACTTTGGCCGCTTCAACGACTGATGCGGGCACGGAATGAAACTGTCCGCTGCTCGAAAAGAATTCGTTACCCTGACCGAATCGCGGGCCACTGATCGCGCTGATCAATTGCGGGCGTAGCGCCACAGGCGAGGCCTCGATCACCTCACTGATCCCGGCAGTCTCCATGCATCCGCAAACCGCATGGGTGACAAACTCGCCATCGGTCAGGATCTGTTCTTCGTCGTACATCCGAACAAGCTCAGCGATCTCTGTGATCATCAGCGTCTCCGTGTATCCTTCGCGTCGAAGTGCTCAATCAGCATGACCATTGCTAGCGCTTTCTTCGCATCACCCTTCGTTCGGTATTTCGAATCAACCAAACTTGAAAACACCGGCAGGCCGGTCAGGCGTAACACCTTCACCGAACCCCCAAAAAGTGGAACGTGATCTTCTCCGCCCGAACGATGGATCTTGTATTCGGGCATCAAAAGCCCGCGTTCTTGGCAGATCTCTTGAAGGAGCGAGACGGGTTGCCGACCCTTCAGGTTTGGCGGATCGTGAACCGGGTCGTTGTCGCCGTATTCTTCTTCGTCCGTTTCGACGCAGGTGACAAGCTCGGGTCCTTCCTCGATCGGTTCGTCGCGCTCTTCTTCTAATGCCTCAGCCAGCTCGACCACTGCTTCGCCCGCGGCGAGGATCGCAGCAATGATCGGGGTGTGGTCAGCGTCGGCGACTCCGGCGCATTCGATCTCTTTCGAGATCGCCTTGTATCGGTCGACAATCGTGCTCACGTGTGTCCCTCCAAACTTTCCCGAGCGGTTCGCGGCCAGCCCGGGCCCGGTGTGTTACCAAAAAAGCGGAACCGTGTCTTTCAAAATCTTGTTCTGGTCTTTGAAAACACCGCCGTCGTCTGAGATCGTCATGGCTTCGCCCTTTTGCCCTTGGCCTCGAATCCGGACCGGGCGCTCTCTTTGTATTCCGCTGTAATCTTCTCGCACTGCTCTAGGACAAGCCGACAGCCCGCGGCGGCAGCGTAACGCTGATCGCCGTCGAGTCGCCTGACAGCGTCGCGTAGGCGCTCAGCCGATTCGTGAGCGGTCGGCGCGTCGTGCCAGTAGTTTTCGAACAGAAACCAGAAATTCTTTTCGGCTCGCTCGCGGTTCATCGGCGAAGCTCCAACCAGTGCCGAACAACAGCGCTCATGAGCAGCCCGGCTCGCCAGGTCCAATACCATCGGACCCCGAATGCTCCGACCACGAGAGCGGCCGGGGCAACCCACAGCGGAGTCTGAAACGTTGGGAGATAGCCGGCATCTCGAATAGGCTCAAACACTGCGAACACCGTTAGAGCACAGCACCACCCAGCGCAAAAACCCAGGAGTCGAATACCTTTGAGATGCCAAACGATCTGAAATTCTCTGTCATGGTGGTTCATTTCGGCCACTCCCCTTCCAGACGTTCGACCCTGAAAGCGCAAGTTACCGGCGCGAGGTGCTGCACAGCATCGAGCACATCTTCTGGCGACGCCCTGCCCTGGTAGAGAACGAACCAGCGTCGATCCTCGTCACTGTCATTTGTGATCTTCGCCTTGCTGACCCCGGGCATCAGCATCAGCGCGGATTCAAGGCTTGCGACAGATGCCTTATCGCTTCCCCACAGAACCGGTATGGCCGTCAGCAGATTGGTCAGCTCTTCGTCAGTCAGCTCGCGATCAAACCCCATATCCCTCTGTATGCCCCACTGCTGGGCGATCGCGGTCAGGTCGTCACCGGTGGGTGGTTCGTAGTGTTCGGCTATCTCAGCGAACGTGGGGACCCTTGCGGCTTCGACAGGGGGATCGGGGTAGGGCAGGAACGCGGCGTGTTTCCATTCGGGTTGCGATCGGATTTCGCCGATCTGTTCGAAGCTCAGTTTTGAAAAGTCGGTCGGCCAGCCCCGAGCTGCGGCGTACTCCTGAGAGAAGCGCCCTCGGTTGTAGAGCAGACGTGCCTCGGGATCCTTTGACAGGTCGCCGGATGAGTGAAGCTCAAGATCGCCCCCGGGTAGTGGGAGTTTAGTCGCCATTGGTTTTGCCTCCAATCACTAGCAGCGGCTCGAGAACGGTCACGCCACCTCGAAGCATCTCAATCGCGTGCCGACCACGTTCACAAAGATCGGCACTTGCGCTGATCAGTTCGTTCATTCGATCGCGTTCTTTTTCGAGAGTGGCGATTTTTGCCTTTGCTTCGGTGAGCATGGCCGAGTGGTCGATGGCGCGTTGCTTTGCGTCGTCGCGTTCGCGCCTCAGTTTGACGATCTTGGCGATCATTAGTTCGTTTTCTTCTTCGTACGAGTCCCACAGATCTTTCTTCACCGCTTCGAGTTTCGCGCCTTCGTTCATCTCGTGATCAGCAAGCTCTTCGCGCAGCCGATCACGATCTTGCGTCAACGCGTCACGCTCGCGCTCAGCTTCGTCACGGTGAGCCATGAGCCGATCCAGCACTTCGCACACGTCGGCGGCGTCTTGCTCCGCCAACTCTTGGAAGACGGCTGCTTTCACGCGCCCAACGTCTTTGGGTTCTATCTTCGCCCCCATCATCGATCTCGTTTCGCGGCAGCCTCTTGCAGAAAGGCCAGGCTTTTTTCGGCGGCCTCGATCGCGTCCACAACTTTTAGAAGATGTCCTTCGAACAAAGGATCCGCATGCATCAGATCTCCCCTGGCTAGCCTTCTCGCTTTTCCGCGCAAGGCCTTGCCCCGCTTTCGCAGCTCTACGATCCACTCGCGCACCGTATCGCCTTCGAACACGATTGCATCGAGCTGATCACACAGCTCGTGCACGTTTTGTTTTCTAGTTTTAGTCATCGGTTCCACACCCCTACAGCCGCTCATTCCTCGCGGACACCCATGAACCGCAAATACTCTTGCTGGGTTTCGGTCACCATGATCTGAACAACGAACCGGGTCAGTTCCTGGAAAACACAAAGCACGGGCACGCCGTCAGCTTCTGTCAGGGTCAGGCTGCAGCCTGCTCTCGCCTTCTCTTTCGCTTGATCGATCTCTTTGATCATTTCTTTGATCTCAAGATTCGCCTTGAGCACCTTGCCCAGCTCGTACTTCTTTCCGGCGCACCCATCATAGTGAAGGAGCGGTTCGGATCCCTGCGCGCCGCAGTCGAGGCACCGCACGTGCGCCACGCCTTGCTTTGTGTCGGTCAACGGTCGTCCCTCCGTTTCGTGTTTCAGCTGTCGTCGTCTTCTTCGGGCAGCATGTCGGACAGCTTCACGACCTCGCCCTTCGCGTCATAGCCGATCACCTCATACGTCTCGACCAGACCGCGGCGGGGGCCGTCAGGCTTGTCTACAGAGCGCGTGATCAGTGCTTCGGTTGCGCCCGCCATTCTCAGCGCACGAATATCCCTGAAAACCTTCGACCCGAATTCGAACCACTCACCATTAGCCACCACAAGCGAAGCGCGGACCCCTGTCCCGGTTTTGCGTACGTACGGATCCTGATCGAGTGAGACGCGGACGCCTCCGCCGATCTGGGTTGTGATTCGTTTGTCCGGCGGTCGTGCTTCATCAAACGCTTTTGCGACCCTCGCTTCTTCCGCTGCTTTGCTCGCACGTGCTTCGTTCACCTGTCGTTCGAGCGAACCGATCTCAGCCGCCACACCGATCCAGTCTTCGCTTGCCCCGATAACAGGCATATCGGTTGCCAAGAATGTGATCTCTCGATCGGTCAGCGCCCTGGCGAGGTCGCGTGCCCGAATGCGAAGCTCGACCTCGCCTTCGATGAACTCGGCGCGTACCCGCTTCGCGTCTTCCTCGCTAGCCGGATGCGCGGGTTGCTGGTGCCCTCCGAGATGCTCGATCGCGTCCAGCAGCATCGACACGAGCTTGTAGGCTCGGGCGAGTGAATGATCGCCGCTCCCCATGAAAAGGACGCGTTCGAATTGTCGTGGTCTGAAGCTCATGGAATCTCTCCCTTCAGCGCTCTGACAACGTCACGCGCGCCGGCTTGCCTGTCGAGATTCGCGTTATCTCCTTCGAGATCAAGAACGGTCGCTTCGGCCATGCTGATCGCGCTGGCTCGCTCTCGCGCCCTGGAGCACCGCCAGGCCTCCCAAGCTATGTGAAGGCCAATGTCACCGGCCGAAATAGAGATCGGCGCCCCACTGCGGTCTGGTGGGTTGTGAGCGAGCGCCCAGCGCAAGAAGTCGATCGACATATCGTCGACAATCCACGCTCTGCGTTTTTGGATAAACTCAGCCAGTTGGTCTGTCGTTACTTCCACGGTTGTCCCTCCGTTCGGTGGTGTACGAATACTCATAGTGCAGCGTCCGGAGCGGGCTCATGGCGCGCCGGACCTCATCACCTGTCCGCGACCGCCAGCCGGCCAGGTCGATGATCGTGTTCGGCCTCAGGATGTAGTCCCAATGCCAGATGTCGGGCAGGATCTCTCGAGGCGTGACCCGCTGAACGAGATACGCCCTTCCGATGATGATGTGTCGGTCGTTCACTTCGTTCATCATTCACCCCAGCCCAAGCCCTTCAGCTGCTCGTACGTCTTTCGGGCGTATTCCAAGTGATCTCCGCCCTCGAGTGCTTTTCGGATCAGCGTGTGAAGGGTCTGTTCTCGCGCCAATGCTTGCACCAACGCGTGTCTGAGTTCGCGAATCAACTTTTCCTGTGGCTCTGGCACCGGCCCGGCCACCGGCTCCGCATCGTCATAAGCACGCGTTACACAGTCCATGCACTGTCCGGTTGGAGAATTCCCGTCAAAGTGGTTAGAGCAGCCCGGCGTGGGGCATTCTTTGGTTTGGTCCTCAAGATACTGAATAGTCCCGAGAACAACCGCGGCGTCTTCATCGTCGAGACCCTGAAGAATGATCGCCTTCGCTTTGTCGATCTGGTCGCTCATGATCACAAATCTCCTCCAACCGTCGATCGGCGCGGCCAGTTGCATTTCGGCCCAGCCCGCCTTTAGTCGCCGAAGCATTTCGTCCGATAGGCCCATTCACTATCTCTAAAACGGAATGTCATCGTCGCAGAGTGACGGCGACGTGTCCGGCGCTTCGTTCGGCTTGATCTTTTCGTCTGTCGCTCGTTCGTTTGCGCAGTTGTCGCAAAGAGCCGCGGAGGTACCGATCCTCCTTTTCGCGCCATCGTCTCCGCAGTCCACACACCGGAGAGTCGGTGTCTTCAGCTGCTGCGATAGACGCGTAGCGATCGCT
>SDBT01021234.1_pt1 | contig 10153 bp, 19 predicted proteins | sample 2277101 | NCBI WGS metagenome assembly SDBT01 (sample SAMN10404973, study PRJNA504765) | marine sediment metagenome | isolation source: marine sediment core GS10_PC15, 103 cmbsf | place: Arctic Ocean: Southern Knipovich Ridge | collected 2010
TTCCACTCAAGTATTGCTCCGTCGAAAATAGCGTTGTGGGCGACTGTGATAGTACCTTTCTCTCCAAGTTTGTAACCATCAAGGAACGCCACAGTATCGAGTAAGCTATCCGAGCTATGCCACTGTGGTTCGCCTCCATTAACAGATACTGCCACACCAATGATCGCAAACCTCGGATCATTAATGTATTGAGCTGTAGGCATATCGCGTAACGAGTAATGCTTTTTGTCATAGAATGTTTCAAAGTCAATCGTTACTACCTTCACCATGATGTGCTGCCTCCATGAATGTATTTTTATCGAACTTGTCGTTCATCAACGCGAAGTGTGCAGCTATGTTCTCAATAGTATCGTCGAGAGTTTCTACCTTAACTGCTGTGAGCATGATTATGCTGCCCCGTTGATTAGCTAACGCTTTTGCGACGAGTTCATAATCCTTCCTTGTCATTGCCATGTTCTTCCTCCTTTATATCCTTGATGAGTTTCAGGCACGCTTTTATGCTGTCGTTAATGTAAGGCATTTGCATTGCCAACTCGTCAATCGTGATCCAATCCAATGAGAGCGCGAGGTGTGCATCCACAGGGATAAGCGGCGGGTTGTTTAAGGATGATGACAACCCTTGTGGATCACCGTAGTACTCCGATGGTGTTTGATACCTACCTAGTTCTGTGCTGTGAAGGCACTTATTAGCAGTAGGTAAGAATAGAAAATACACCGCCGAAACTGACGGCGGTGTATAATCATCAGCTGGTATCTGCCACACTTACGCTACGGCCTTAAGTTTCGGCCGCTTGTTGACAATCTGAACCATACTCATAAGAGCAATAGACGAACCAGTTACCCAACCAGTCTTATTAACAACCGCACCCATACTGGTTAGTGCTCTCTGCAGTTGAACGAGCTCTGCTTCTGTTACGCAGAAGTTGATTTGATGTGAATCAATAGCATCAACACGTCGATTGATTGCACGCCGCCCGATCTTGGTAGTCATACCTGGCAGCACTGCGCTTAAGTGGGTGAACCCCACATTTTGAAGAAGCTTAAGCGACTCCGCTTTGTTGTAACGCAATCGGCGTAGATTGGTATACAAACTAGCGTATCGGGCTGCTGTTCCCTGCGTAAACGAAAGTTCTTCGTCGACGAGATTTGTAAACGAGTTATACCCCAATATCTTGTACAGTTGATGTTGACGTATTGCAGATAGGATCTGCCCCATTTCATAAAATGCCCCAGTGGTTTGGTGATCGAGGTCGATCAGATTGTCCAGTAGGGATTCTGCGTACTTCCTAGTCTTGGTTGACACGATTTTTCTCCATTGTATCGTTCGGATAACGGTCAAGTATCTCGCTCCTCACGATGTTGATTTCCTTCGGGGCATCGAAACCTATACGGATTTCTGTCCCCTTAGGACCTTGCTGTGACAGGTACGTGACTACTATGTCCCCTGCGGGATGTTTCAGCACGACGCTGTCGCCTATTCTCCGTGTTAATATGAGCATATTATACTCCTCTTACTCCTTTTCCACTATTGAATTTCGGGATTGGACGTGGATGTTCAGCCCCGTTAAATCTTCTGGGCTGATTGATCCTAGTGCCAACATTTGCATTAAGTTCTCGAGTTCTTCTTCGTTAGGCGAGAAGCTTTCTGGTATACGACTTTTCCTTGTAGCATCGCCTAAAGTTCCTACTATGTTATCTGGCAAGAATCTTATAACTTCTGGCGGAAAGATTCTTGTGATTTGCCCTGCTGACGTACAACAGTGGATGGCGTTATGTTGATAACGGTTAGCCGCTTGCGTTGTATTAATTGAATCGTAATACCATTCTACATAGGCAAGAACAGCCTTATGCAGTGGGTCTGTTTCTCTGATCGTGAGGCTCTTACAAGGCCACTTTGCATAGTGAGAAACTTCGTACCTGTATTCAGATGATTCAATGAAAAACGATGTGTTGTAACTCGCAACACTTACCAGATATTTGGCACGTTCTATTAGAAACTCGTAAGGTTCACGTATCTCTTTTCGCAATTGCCTAATACCCCAGGCATACATATCCTCATCTGCGAGAGGAAATACCTTGTTGTTTGTCACCCGGGTTAAGATGGCGTTGAAGTTATGAACAATCGTACCCTTGTCCTGGTCGGACAGTCTTGCTGTTGCCATTTCCTTCTCCTTTAGATATTCAGACGCCTTTCGTCATGTGAATCATACCCAGTTGTTCTTGAGAATGATGCCAGTGTATACGAACGGTAGTAATGATCGCTATTTCTACCTGAATAATCCTCCTCTGATTTATGCATTGGTTGCAATGATGCGAACGCCAGTGTCCCCAAGGCAGTGTCAATATCTTTTTTCTCTGCGTCGATAACTGGGTACGGTGAGTCCTTGGTGTAATGCTTGAGAGCATCACCATACTTACCAGGCAGGAAGCCTAGTAACTCCGGGCTGACCCGTTTGTACTGCCCCACGGTGTTGCAGGCATGTACGATCGCGTTCATTACTCCAATGGTCCTAAGCATTTGCTCCTCAAGTCGAATCTGTCGCCTAGCCCACTCTGCAACCTGGCTATGAAACCGATTGTCCTTGTCCATCGAGAGAACAGCCGTATCCATAAAGATTCTAGGATTGCGATTACTCTCCTCAGGTAGATACCGCACCAGATTAAACCGTATATCTTCTGGGCCCAGTATCACTTGAGCTTGCTGCGTTGGTGACAACGTCTCAGAGAACTTAGTGTTCCCCCTTAGTAACCTCCATGCTGCTTCAACTGCTGGCTCTTGCAATGAGAGCGCGTAATCCTCCAAGTCCACAGGGAACTTATTGAGGATAAACAAACGCTCCGTCTTTGATATCAGCGCTTGAAACAAATGCCTCTTGTCATATACACCGAGGCGTGGTGTTACTACTTCTTCATTCATTTTCCTTCTCCTTAGAGTTTAAGCTCAACGAAACCAGGGCCACGTAATTTCTTAAGTATGTCCTCAGTTTCCTCTTGCCGTTTAGCCTCTGCTATATCCCATTCAGCACGTTCCTCTGGGGTCATTACAGAGAGCTCCTTTTGTAATGCATCTTGCTTGTCTGCCAACTCCTGCATCACATCGTTAAAGTTTAACGTTTTTACTATTTTCAATTTCCTTCTCCTTAGTTATCAAACCAAAATACCACACGGAAATCATCCATATCTTCATGCTCATGGATTTCATAGTCCAGTATTTTGTATGTGTGCCAATCGTATGAAAGCCCACCTGGTCCATCGCTGCTACGAAGTCGTTGTAGTACCAACTTCTTGTCCACGAATTCCCTTACGGTTTCATACGAATGGCTGTGCCCATCACAATCCCATCTGTCGCTAAACTTCTTAACAACAACACTGGCATCTTCCGGGAGCCCTTTAGGTTCAGGCCAATCTTCATGCCCTCGGCTTTTCGCAGGGTCCATATCTATACTCCCTGAACGAACGCCGCACAAGTGAGTAAAGAAGTCATAGTCACGTTCCCTACCCGCACCGTTAACGGCGTGTACCATGTGCCACTCTCCGTCGATTTTTTCCTCGACGTAAGGATGAATATCACATCCCATTTTCCTTCTCCTTGAAGTAGTTACAGTAATGGTAACTACGTGTGATGGGCGGTTGTTCTCCACCATGTGCCGCCCAGATTCTAACGTTCTGACACCGACCAAAGGTTAACTTCTCAGCATATTGAGAGGTACCCTTGAGGTCATATCTGCAAAGTTCACTTACAGTTACGTCATAGTCAGCAAAGAACTCACAGCCAGCACAACTTCTTTCCCCGCCACTCTCTACATGTTGGGGTGTACTCCAAACAGATCGTCTAAGAAGTTTGTTAGCTGATGCCGTACTTAACCTGCTCGTCTTACTGTCCATGACCAACTTGGATACGGATAGTCTCACCATGTGTTGCCACAATGTCAGACGTACCAACCCAAATCACAGGATAGCCGGGAGGATCACCGAAGTCGGTGTACATATCGGTCAAGATGATAAGTGCATCGGGGATGATAGCCTCCTCGTTCAACTTGTCGAAGATCGCGGGCATGTGAGTACCACCAGCCCCTCTAGTGACGTAGGTGCATAGATCTTCCACGTCAATAATCTCCACAAAGTCATGGCACACAGTATCGCAGTCGCTTACCAGGGCACGCTGGGGTTTAAGGTCGGTAAGAATACCAGCCATTTCCCCAAAGAAGTGTGCCCTCTCCTCGCTGCTAACGGAGCCGGAGCTATCTTCTACCATGACAATAGTGCCAACTTGATAGCTCTCAGTTCCAGGCCAGTAAACGTGAGGTGCGATAGCCAGTCGTCTGCGATTGGGACGGGCCCAAGTACTCGCATCCTTCCCGGCTACACGGTGCAATGCCAGCTTGACCCGCTCTTTCCAATCAACTTGCGGTTCGCAAATATCATCGACCAAGCGTTCCATCCCTGCTGGGACATTGCCTTGTTGCTTCGCCACATTGGCAGCCGACTTGACTGCGCGTTGAACTTGCGACTTAGCAGGTGGAGGTTGATTAGGGTCAGGTGGTAGATGTTCATCCCAGTTGTTGTCATTACCTTCGGGATCATCTGGCACCTTGAGATAAACATCATCTGCAAGGTCCTTGTGACCATAATCAGGATGGTGCAACCCACCCATTGGCATCCTGCCAACCTTAGATTTGGACAGCCAATCATTGATGATGTAATCAGTTGCCTGATTCCACCGATTGGGTGACCACTTTTTGAGGTCAGGTCCTACGCCACGATCTATGTACATCTTATTGCGAGGACAGTGCTCGAAGATCACGTGCGATACTTCGTGCGCTAGAACAAACACTCGTTCTTCAATATCAAGTGGGTTGAACCACGTGGGATTGATAAACAAATGATGCCCATCTGTACCCGCTCGCGGAATGATAGTCTCAGTTTCTACTATATCCATCAGATCCATAAGGATCACCGCGAAGAACGGATGTGCATGAATCAGGCGAGACAATGCCTCACTTAACTCATAACTCTTTTTTGCCATTTCCTTCTCCTTGATTACTTGAACATGACTTCGTCGGGATCAAAGTCCGGGGTACCTGGGTCGGATACTGGTTGAGTCTCCTCAACTTCTTCCTCCTCAACTTCCGGGGTCTTCTCCTCCTCTGGATCTCCAATCTTGTCCATGAGTGATGCCAAGAACTCCTGGTCATTTTCCAGTTGCTCGTTGACAGGTTCTTCTTCTTCCACACTATCCGTCATTGCTTCAGTGATTTCCTTATCAGCAATAGCATTGGCTAATTCACTAGCTTCCACTGTTGACGGGGTCTCTTCTTCGGCAATGTCATTAGCATTGCCCCAAGTTCCTTGGTTGATGCGGGCCTCAATGCCTTTCGCAATGTTACCGTTGGCTCTCGCCAGCGAGACATTATCTTTGTAAGCACTGACTTCCAATGACAACAAGTGCTTCTCGATAGTGTCAGCTATCTCAGCTATCTCATCATCATCGGCCACATTCAACGATCGGGCCATGCCAACAAGATGTTGAAGGTTTGTCACCATTGTCTTGAACAAGCGGGTATCTTCGCCCGCCACTATCTTCGACAATTGTTTCTGGGTTCTTCCCAGTTCCTCCAATATCCTGAACTGAACATTCTGCAAAGCAACATTCAGCTGGCTTTCCATGTTTGACTCATAAGCGCTTCTGAGTCCTACCACGAACTGGGCTGGCACCCCGGATATCCTGTCAAAGTCTATCCCGTCTGGGAGAGGGTTCAATGACAAGCTCGACCCGAACAAACTGGCAACAGCTTTCTTGGTAGGATAGTGCGTAGCATCATACAACGCACCCTGCGACGTTACTGCGTTTTGCACAGCATTGTCGTAGTCATTAACAAACGCTAACAGAGCCTTATCGGCCTCCTTCTCGCGTGCAGCATACTCAGTAAGAAAATCTATACTGTCTGCTGTCGCAATCAAACGATCCCCTTTCTTGGCACCAGCCGAACTGGTAGTCCAAGGTGAAGTGTGATCGTAGAAGAAGGTACGAAGTCGGGTGTATGCCGAGGTGCAATCCTTTAGCTTTGCATCGTTGCCTGCTAACAGAGTCTTGACAACACGTGATGCGTTGGCGTCGGCTCCTTTGTCAGCATTCAACTCACGTGAGGCAGCAAGGTCTGTTTTCCTACCAGACCAAAGCCGCACGTTTAGCTTGGCTAAGAGAAAGCTACCAGCTAGCAATTCCCCTAGGCTTTTTTCTTCTTCCATTATCCATCCTCCTTTAGATGGTTACAGGGTTAAGCGGTCGTCTGCAGAACGAGAGCGCGGTTCTTGGTAATCCATTTTCCAAGGCGCTTGCTGTTAAGCAGTTGACCACCACTCCGGTCGAGCATGGACTTGGCAGCACTTGTCTGCAGCTCCAGGGGGAGCCTTTCCGTCCATTCCCATATCTTGTCAACGTTCTTGGGATCAACATGGTGCAAGCACAGTTGAACCCCAGCATAAGCTGCGTCGAGTCGATCGGGACACTTGGCCTTTCCGGGTCGAGCAAGGATTTCCTCAATTGTTGGCAACTCATCAGCTACCTTCAAGAAAGCGAACAGTTCCGCGGCCGAACCATCACCGATGTAGCCTCCAACAAACTCTTGCGACACATGATCTGCCACAATATTCATGTTGGGGTTTCCATCAGCGTCAAGTCCTGCGACGTTCGCAAGGAAATCCCACGCCATAGTGTAGGACCTTGGCGTGTTGTACGGCTTCGGCTCGCTCGGCACTTCATTGGCAAAGATGCCGGGATGTGCTTTTGCGAACGCTACACCCATAGGGTGCATACCGTAGTTTTCCCACCAGTGTGCTGACGAGTCGATGTCGAAATCCACTTCAATAGTGGCTTCCCGATTTATCAGATGCATCGGTGGGCGTATGACTGCGCTTCGATCAGACAAGCGATTGCTCGTGCTGATAACGCGCCAGCCAGGTGGTAGTAAATGCTCTCCGAACTTGCTGCTCAACACCACAGGACCAAGGGCGGTCTGGGTTAGAAGCTGAGACTGCGAGCGTTCATCGAGGATAAAGATGCCTCTCGGATGCACATCCAGATACTCCTCGCTCGGCATAACGCCGGGACGAGTGAAGTAGCTGATGCCTTTGCCAGTCTTTGGGTCCTTTGATGGTACCAAGAACCCTCGAACATCGGGCGCATCAATAGTAGTGCACGTTTCTTCATGCACGCCGAACTTTTCTCCGTAATACTCTGAGAGTATCCGTGGGAAATCTTCGACTGCTACTGTTGTTTTGCCACATCCCGGCGGGCCAACAAGGTGCAAAGCGGTGTTAGCTTTTTCCCAGTTGATTACCGTTGAGGCTTTCACAAGGTCTTTCATATACATGAAAGATTCTCCTTCCATAGCGATCCCTAACAGGGATTAACGACAAGGCGGGATCATGTCTCGCCGTTAATAGTAGGCACCTATTATGCGCCTAATTCAGTTCATACTCAACTCCTTAGTGATATGTACGAGTCGATTCTATCTGGTTGACGACGTCGATCGCGGCGCCAACTTCCACGGTGTAACCGTAGAATTCAAATTCGGGTTCCATCTTCTCCAGAGCTTTGCGGGTCGCAACCTTGAACTCCGCTTTGATCTGATCGTTGTCTATCAACAAGTCAGGATTAAGCACTTCAAACAGTTCATCCATTTCCATCATCATGGTCCTCTCCCGTAAAGCGTTTGGAAGCACACTAGCCTGCTGTTCTCCCGTTCTTGTGATCCTCGCGGCATATCAGCACAGCCGTCATGAGCTGAAGCGCTGAGAGCGCGGACCTGGATGTTCTCAAGTCCGTAGGTACGTACTGCTAACAGTATTGAGATGACGGCCGGCGCCATCAATAACATGATGATAGTAGCTACACTAAACACTGTGAAGTTACTGCGTATCTGTATCCAGTACTTCATCTCGTAGACTCCTGGTAAAGCCATGATCTTGTGACCATGTTGACAACATCTTATCATGAGCGAGTTGCTCGCTCTTATGATCTGCTACCAGAGCAGCGATACGTAGTAAATCTCGATTGGCGGCAGCATGGCCCACGTTTTCCGTGTAGTTCCTCTCTACTGCCAACATCTTGTAGACAAGTGTGAGTTCTTTAGCCAGTTCATTCTTGTCGACGAAGTCCAGGGGAAGTGTTACGTCCTCATCCGCCTCCTTGCGAACAGCGACAGTATACGCCCGAAGATAATCTTCTTTCGTGAGTGCCAACCGAATCTCCCTGAAGTATTCGTCGTAAAGCCGTAGCTCACCCCTGAGATTCACGTTGTTGGCTATCAACTTGTCACGATACTGCCTGAGCTTTTTCATTTTCATATTCTTTCTGGCCATTTGTGCCTACCTCCTCCTGCCTTGAGCTTCAGCAGCTCATTCGTCAGATCCATTGCTACCATGAATTTGGCAGCATCCATATCCATAGGGAAGTTGAAGTAATATGCAGTTCCGCGAGCATTATGTACAAATGTTGGAGTGAACGTACCTTTGGGGCACATATCCTTAGCAACGGCCATGCTAGCCATATCCCATCCGTTAGCATGAATGCACGTTGATCCCACGGTGCAATCATTATCAGAGTGTTTTATTTTCAGCAGCCCTACGAATCTATTATCCAACTTCCTTCTCCATCCGATCCATCATTGTTTTAGCGTTCGGCTTACTTGCTGACGCGAGTGTGACAGCACGCAATATGTCATTCTTACATAGAGCATCCTGCATTTGTTTGATGATACGTCTGTTGTGGAAAGCAATTTCCGACCAAGCTGTCACTTCCTTTTCCAACTTTAATACTTTCTTCTTGCTAGCCTTCAGTGCTTCGCGTGTGCTCATCAGTGTTCCCCGCTAATTCCCTGAGACATTCAATAGACTCGGCTCTCCTTACATACCCCCGCAATGTAGCCATTGCCGAGGTGGTACGGTTGTACTTGAGGTGTTTGATTGCTGCCCTGATTACCACGCCACGATCGACACTCATGCTGACGTAAGCATTGGCAGCGTTCAGCAAATGGCCTATCTCAATACGCTGGTTCGTGCACTTAGCGACAAGCTCATCCCTGGTCATGGTGTCAATAACGTCAGTCATTATCCACCTCCAATTATTTCTATTGGTATGCCAGCGTCCACCGCCAGCGTCATCATGTTCTTGGTGCCCTTGCTCCTAGCAAGATTGGTATGAAATACGATCACCAGATCGGGCTTTTCATCAAGCATCCTTTTGTTTCTGATTGGCCCCGCTGCTCGCCCATATTTTTTCCATTGGGCTGGATACTGAACTACCCCCAACCCAAGATTAAACGCAGCGTTGCCAGCAATTCTATCGACACCACGACAGGCGCCATGTATGACTTTGGTGCCTGGTGGCAAATGCTTGATACGATCAGCAATCGTCTTGGAGTCCTGCCATTCTCGATCACCGCAGATTAGAACCTTCATCATTTTCACCCTCCTTCTCCTTGACGTGCCCCATCAACTTGTTCTCAGCATGTATGATGACTTGTGTTGCGAATGCCGTCCTCCCGTATGCCAGGTGGTTACGAGCCCGTGCTAATCCTTCAACAATGTCCTTAACTTCTTGAGGACTAAGTATTACATCGTTTTTCAAGCAGCGTCTATTCACGGTAGGTGCTGTTCTGGATCGCGTGCATCGCTGCATTTCGCAAAGTCATCAACGAATCGTTATGCAATGATGTGAACTCACCTTGGTTGTCGTTGAGATATTCAAACACTTCTTGCAACGTTGTCAGCTGCAGCTTGCGTTCGTCGCCCAGGTTGTCATGCACTTCCTTGACACTACGGACCTCGCTACTGGCGCGATTTAAAACCATCGAGGTGTCAATAGCACGTTTGCGCCACAACACCCACATGCCAGCGTTGAAGCCTGCGACCGCGCCGATGAGAGCGCAGATTATGAGGTATGGTTCCATCTCCATCTTATTCTCCTGTTGGTAATACAAAGTTGAGGACAGTTTAACTTGGGCTTCAGACCCAAGCTATCGTGCCTGACATATCCTCGGAAGGTCAGGTGTTGGACGGTAAAGACCTAGGATACCGTCCTTCATATAGGGCTCGCGTTAAGTTGCACACTCTTTCTTTAAGTAGGGAGAGCACCCCTCAGCCCATTACA
>SDBT01021235.1_pt1 | contig 10152 bp, 8 predicted proteins | sample 2277101 | NCBI WGS metagenome assembly SDBT01 (sample SAMN10404973, study PRJNA504765) | marine sediment metagenome | isolation source: marine sediment core GS10_PC15, 103 cmbsf | place: Arctic Ocean: Southern Knipovich Ridge | collected 2010
TTTTGAAAACACAACAGCCAGATTAGAGACAAACCGACAAAGCAGGAGGGAAATACAGATGGAACAGGTAGTCATAGAGGCCGAGCGTCGCGAGGAGTTTGGCTCCGGGCCAGCCCGGCGGCTTCGCGAGCAAGGCATAGTCCCAGGAGTCGTCTACGGAATGGGCAAAGAAACCCTGCCCATTACGGTGTCGGCAGAACAGCTTCAAGATGTCCTGCGCACCGAACAGGGGCTTAATGTTCTGCTAGAACTGCAGATCGCGGACGTCGAGGTTGAGGAGGGCGCCGCTGCGATTATCAAGAACATTCAGCGGCACCCCATCAGCCGTGATGCGTTAAGCATCGACTTTCAATGGATATCGCTCAAGGAGATGAGCACCTTCAGCGTCCCCGTTCAAGTTGAGGGTATAGCCCCCGGCGTCGCGGCGGACGGCGGCGTGGTGGACCAGATCATCTACGAAGTGGAAGTGAGGTGCCTGCCCACCAATATTCCCGACCACCTGGTGGCCGACATCACCGACCTTATGATCGGCGACACTGTTCACGCCGAGGCTTTCCAGCCCCCGGAGGGCGTCGAAATCCTGGTAGACCCGGCCGATACAGTGGTGAGCATCGCCGCGCCCATCAAAGAGGAAGACCTGGAGGTCCGGGTGGACGAGCTGCTGCTTGAGGGTCTCGAAGAGCTGCCGCTCGAAGAAGAGCTGGAGCTGGTTGAAGGCGAGGAAGTCGTCGAAGGCGAGGAAGTCGAAGAGCCCGCCGAAGCCGAGGAGGACGAATAGCCGACGGCTGCCAGCCGATAAGCTCTCCGAGGCGCACCCGATGTTCTTATTTCGCGGCATTGCCAACAGGCAGGTGGCCCGAGGTCGGTATATGTGGATGCTATCACTATCAGGCCGCAGGCCAGCTCGCTCAACCAACCAAGGGCAATGAGGGCATCTCCATTGCGCTGCATTATCGGCTTAGGCAATCCGGGACTTGAATACTCTGAGACCCGACACAATGTCGGGTTTCGTGTCATTGACCTGCTGGCCGCCCGCCACCAGTTCCCCACCCCTCAACGGATGCTCCAGGCGATCGTCGGAAAGGGCAAAATCAAAAGCAGCCAACTGCTCCTGGTCAAGCCGATGACCTTCATGAACGAAAGCGGCCGGGCCGTCGCCCGTCTCTGCGTCCACTTCGACCTTCTACCAAGTGACCTGCTGGTCATCTACGACGACATCAATATTGACCTGGGGATGCTGCGGCTACGCCGCGAGGGCAGCTCCGGCGGTCACAAGGGCATGCAATCGGTTATTGATCACCTGGGCACTGAGCAAATCCCCCGCCTGCGGCTGGGAATAGGTCGGCTACCACCGGACAGTGAGGCGCGGGGCTTTGTCCTGTCCCCCTTCGCACCGGACGAAGAGGAAGCAGCCCAACAGCTAATTGAGCAGGCAGCCGATGCAGTCGAATATCTGCTGGCCGAGGGCATGGAGACTGCTATGAGCCGATTTAACGGATAGCGCCTGCTGCATTGACCTATTCGCCGCGAGACAGGGCCCCGGGATGTCTTTATGAATGAGTCCGACCGCAACACAGCACGCGGTACCGTCAAGCTGACTCTGGCCCAACTAGTCATGGCCGGCTGTGGTGTGGCCATTCACATCTACCTGACCCGCGCTCTGCAGCCGAAGCTGTATGGCGTGCTGGCTGTTGTGACTTCGGTGATCATCTGGTGGGAAGCAATCGGCGAGGCCCTGGTGCGCAATGCTACCACGCGCTTCGTGGCTGAGGCCGACGAGCAGTGGCGAGGCGTAGCCAGCTCGGCGATACGCACCACCCTGGGCTGGGGCGCTGTGCTGGTGATACTGGGCATCGCTTCGGCACCGCTGGTAAGCCGGATGCTGGGCGATCCCCAATTAGTTCCCTATCTGTGGCTGTTCAGCGCAGACCTGGCGCTATTTCCGCTGTTTATCGCTCTGGCCGAAGTACTGGCCGGGCGACGGAAATACAGCTTCTATGCCGGCTCGTGGGCCATCTATTGGCTGGCCAAAGCCGGCCTGGTCATCGGCCTTGTCGCGCTGGGGCTGTCGGTGCAAGGCGCTATTGTCGGCAGCGTCCTGGCTTCGGTGGTGGGCGTGGCAGTGACATGGCTGTGGAGCGGGGTGTCACTGAGGTCGGGGACAGTGCCGACCGGGAAGTTTGTACTGTTCGGCCTGCCGCTGGCCGGCATCGCCTTGATGCGACGGACTGTCCAGAATATGGACCTGTGGTTCATCACGCGGTTGCTCAGCGGGTATGACCGGGGATACTACGGGCTGGCCCAGTACATCTCGCGGGCGATGCTGCTGCTGCCGGTGGCGGTCTCCGGCGCGGTCTTCCCCACTTTAACCCAGGCAATCTCCCAGGGGGACGAAGCCAGTTGTCGCCGGCTTATCCAGCAATCGTTCCGCTTCGCCCTGATCATAATTGTTGCCGTAACTGCCGTGCTTACCAGCAGCATGCGTGAGCTAATCGTGCTGGTATTTGGAGCCGACTTCGCGCCGGCTACATATCCCGCTATTTACCTGATGTTTGCAGCCTTGTTTTTCGCTATGGAGTTCATCGCCAATACCGTGCTGGTCTCCGCGGGCAAGCCGACATTGTGCCTGGCAGCCTTCGCTCCCGTCGTACCCATCAACATTCTATTGAACTACGTGCTAGTCGCTCGCTACGGAATGATCGGCGCCAGCCTGGCCACGACGGCCACGGCGGCGTTGGCCGCGACCATTCTCGCCGTCCTGGTCTGGCGCGAATTTCGGGCACTACTACCGCCGCTCACTGTCCCGCGGACGTTGCTGGCCGGGGCCCTCATCTACCTGGCCGGGATTTGTATTCCTGTTACCGGCTGGGTCATACTGGTCAAGTGCCTCGGCCTGGCCGCAAGCTATGGGGTAGTTCTCCTCGTAACTGGCGAGCTGGAAAAAGCCGATCTGACACCACTGGCCTTCTGGCGCGGTCCCTAATCGCGGCCACCAATATCGCTGTCGGAACCGTTGACGAAGCAATAGCCTACACGCTAGTCACAAGGTTAGTAGTTGACAGACTGGGCCAGCAGTGAGGAATCTCAGACATCAAAGACGATCTGTACTTCCAAACCCCGGGACGTGGCGACGATGTGCAGGTCGTGGTAGGTTACTGCTTTGATACCTACCAGCAGATGGGGGCGAGCTTGGTCAATAGGGGCCACGACAGCGGTGCATTTCGCCTCCAGGGGATCCTCACAAAGACTGGTGACCGCAAGCTCGACCGGCACCAGCCCCTCATCCTCCTCCAGATAGAGCAATTCCCGCAGGCATTGCAAAAGCAGCCGTTCCGGGCTGTCCGCCTCAGCGGTGAACTCAACCTGCTTGGTAGCGGCGACCGCCCCGGCATCCACCATTAGGCTGATCATGCCGCGCGCAGCGTTCTCGATCAACTCGCGCAGGTCTCTGCCACGAGCCACAAGAGCATAATCCGCCGTGTGCTCAACCTGCTCAAACGGCTTCATTGCCTGCTGCCGCACTTTCTCACAGCTCCAACAGCTTGCGAGCCTTGTCGGCGATATGCTCAGCGGTCAGCCCGAAAACTTTCATAAGCTCCCAGGACTGGCCCGACTCGCCGTAGCGATCCTCAACACCGACCATGTCCAGTTTTACATCGCCGCCCAGCCCGGCTTTACAGATAACTCCGGCTACCAGGTTGCCAAATCCGCCGACCTGGTGCTCTTCGACGGTGATAACCACCTCGGCGTCGCGAGCCGCACTGGCAATGGCCTCAGCGTCCAGTGGCTTTACAGTGTGAGCATTGACCACCCGCGTCTCGATGCCGTAGTCCTCTTTAAGGATCCACGCAGCGCGCATCGCCTCGGGCACCATCGGTCCGCAGGCAATGATAGCTATAACTTCGCCTTCAGACTGGTAGTCACAGGCCAGAGTGGTCTCGAAGGCATCTATGAACCGCTCCTGCTCGCCCCGGTAACGAATAACATTGGCTAATCCGAACTCGAACGGCGTCTCCTCGCTGGTCACGACAGAGGTAGCTTCACGGGCGTAGCGAACCACTGCCGGCCCCTGTATCGCCGCAATAGCCTTAGTTGCGCGCGCAGTTTCAAGGGCGTCGCAGGGCACGATCATCTTGAAATTGGGCAGGCAGGTGATGAGGCTGATCTCCTCCAACGCCTGGTGGGTAGCTCCATCGGGGCCCACTGAGATGCCACCGTGAGCATCAGCTATCTTGACATTGAAATCGTTGTAGCCAACCGTAGTGCGCAACTGATCCCAGTTGCGCCCCGTGGCAAATACTCCATACGAGCCGATGAAGGCGATCCGCCCTTCCTTGGCCAGGCCCGAGGCAACAAGCGCCATATTGGCCTCGGCGATGCCCATGCTGAAGAAACGCTTCTTGCGCTCGGGATCTTCATTTTTGCCGTCAGGCTTGTAGAAGTAGTCCATACGGATTGAGTCGGTGATATCCGCGCCATGGGCGACAACCTTCTCGTCGGCACTCAATTCGGCAATAGCATGCCCGAAGCCGTTGCGGGTGGCATCCATCTCTGCCTGCATCGTATCCCCGTGATTCCACCAATAATCCTGGCTGAACTTGGGCATTGACTCAGCTACGCGCTGGTCGACATAAGCCTGATACGTCTCAGCTATCGCCAACAAGTCATCAACACGCTCGGGCGGGAACTGCTCGCAGGCGCCGATGCATTCTAGGGCCCGCTCGAGTGATTCCTCTCCGTAGCGGCCGTCCTTGGGAGGCACCCCGTGATAGCCGACAACGTCCTCAGCAAAGTCCACGCACTTGCCCTTGATTGTGTGAGCCAAGATGAGGGCCGGGCAGCCGGTCACTGCGTCGGCCTGCTGGAGAGCTTCGAGAATCTCAGTCATATCGTGCCCATCAATCTCGATTACTTCCCAGCCAAACGCCTCGTATTTCTGGCGCAGCGGTTGAACCTTCATTATTTCTTCGGTAGGCCCATCAATCTGCAGGCGATTGACGTCAATTATCCCGACGAGATTGTCCAGCTCATAATGGGCCGCGCACATCACGCCTTCCCAAACCGAGCCCTCATCCTGCTCACCGTCGCCCATAAGGCAATAGACGTTGTAGTCCCTACCCCGCAGCTTGGCATCCATAGCACTGCCAATAGCCACACCTAGCCCCTGACCCAGCGAGCCCGAAGAGAACTCCAGACCGGGAAGCTTGAAGCGATTGGGATGACCCTCAAAACCGGAACCCAGTCGGCGCAGCAGCACCGTCTGCTCCAGGCCGCTGATATCCTCCAGCCCGGGTACCGGCTCATCGTGAAAGGTAAGCGGGCGGTCGTCAATATAGCCGGTCGCAGCCAGGGCAACATACAAAGCCGGCGCTTTGTGGCCACTTGACCAAAAGACCCGATCACGGTCGGGCCACTGCGGATTCTGCGGATCATGACGGATATGCTTAAGATAGAGCGCGGCGGTAATGTCCATTATGGACAGTGTTCCGCCGGTATGCCCCGAGCCAGCGGCAGTCAATGAAATCATATTCCACGCCCGCATCTCCTGAGCTTTCGCCTCCAGCTCCTCCACCGAATAGTCCACTCTGACTTCGCCCGTCTGTGAGTCCACAATAGGCACACAAAACCACTCCGTTCTAGTAGTCGTATAACACTGTCGGCGCGACCGACTGCCCCAGTCGGACACAGAATCAGCCGATAGCTGTTGCGTGTCTCAATAGCTGGAACAACCAAAGCGTGCATAAGATAATTCATCAGCACGTCCCTGTCAACCTTCCCGCGCGGGGATTTCCAATGTATCCTCACTATATTCCAACTCGGTCGTTACCAACCTTTTTCACACGAACTCCTAGAACCGTCAACAGAACAGTTTCAATATGTTGCACAATGGGGTATAATGTGTTAAGAGTTTGGATGAAGATCAACAACCTTTTCACCGCTTTGTACCACGCAGAGAAACAGGCGAGGATACTGTAATGGGTAGGTTTAGCTGTGTCGCACGTTCAACAATTGTCCTCATCCTACTACTTAGAACTTCTACGATTCTCGCCCAGCCAATACCCCGGATTCCGGCGCCTCAGTCTGTGGGGCCCGCGGCTGCACCGGGCGAAATCGTGGTGGGGTTTGATACGACTCTCCAGCAGGTCTCACCACAGGCGGCTACGGCGCTCGCCGGGGCAACCACCATACGCAGTTTCCCGCAGATAGGCGCCAAGCTGATGCGAATTGCCGAGGCCGAGGTGGGCCCAACCTGCGCCAGCCTGGCTCAAATGGAGGGCATCCGTTATGCCGAGCCTAACTATCGGCGGCGGGTGCTGCTGGCGGCCCCCAATGATCCAGCGTATAACAATCTGGATACCCTGATTGCAGATTGGGATGGCTATCCGACGTGGTTCCAGTGGAACCTGCACGTTGTTGATGCGCTGGAGGCATGGACCGTCTGGCCCAATACCTACTACACTTCGGGCACCAAACCGGCCAACCCGGTGAAGGTCGCAGTGATCGACACTGGCATTGATGCCGGGCTCACCCCCGAAGGCATACCTCACCCCGACTTCATCAACGCCGGCGGCAGCAGTCCTGATGCAGCGTTTGGCGGGCAGATAGACTTTGCCGATGCGCGCAACGTCCGCAGCGATTATGCCCCCACGAACTGGGCTGACGATTTTGGCCACGGTACAGCCGTCGCCGGCGTGATCGGTGCGGCGACCAATAACGGCGGCGTAGGCCAAGGCGATGGTATCGCTGGCCTGGCCTACAACTGTCAGATAATGCCCATCAAGGCCTTTGATGGTACGGGCAATGGTAGCGAGGCCGACCTCGTAGCCGGCATCCTCTGGGCAGTGGACCATGGCGCGGTTGTCATCAATATCAGTGCCGGCGACTACTACTACTCGCAAGCGGAGCAGGATGCTGTGGACTACGCGTGGGAGCACGGCTCGCTGATTGTGGCAGCCGCCGGCAATGACGGCGATTCGACCCTGGTGTATCCGGCCGCTTGTACCGGCGTGATGTCGGTGGCCGCCACAATGTGGGAACCGCTCGACACCCCCGCTTCTTACTCCAACCATGGAGAACACGTGCTGGTTTCGGCCCCGGCAGGCGACTACTCCATTGACCCGTTTGGATTCTGGTACACGTGGACGACCATGCCCACAGAGCTGGTGGATATGCATTATGCAGGCTATCCAGGCTTGGGGCAGTGCGATTATGAGTACCAGGCCGGGACTTCGCTGTCCTCCCCGTTCGTGGCGGGGCTAGCCGCACTCTATGCGGGATCTCAGGGCATCACCCAAAGCACACCCGACGGGGTATGGCAGATGTGGCGGGCCATACTGAAAGGGTGCGATAATGTGTCCGGCGGGTCGGGCTGGGATCCGTATTGGGGCTGGGGCCGCATCAATGCCTATGAGACCATGATGGACAATAATAACCGGGGGGCTACCGTCGGGCGCATTTCCGGGCAAGTGAAGTATTACGGCACGGTCACGGAGAACGCCGCCGTTACGGCGACGCCCGCTGGCGGAGGAAGTAGCATCAGTGTCACCACGCACAGTGACGGTATGTACCGCTTCTCCAACCTGCCCCCTGGGCTGTACGACATCACCAGCAGTTACTTCGGTCATTCAGTGACCATTGAAGACGTTACAGTGGAGGCCGGCGTTGACCGGCCCCGCATATACCTTTCCATACAGGACTACACCGCCCCCACAGTGACCAGCATCACTCCCAACTCCGCAGAAACCAATGCCAGTGTGAACATTACCGACTTAGCCGGGACCGGCTTCCTCAGCGGTGCAACGGTGAAGCTGGAGAAGGCCGGCGAGACCGACATCACCGCGACGGATGTCACCGTGGTCAGTCCGACTCAAATCACCTGCACGTTTGACCTGACCGGCGCGGCGAGTGGTACGTGGGATGTGTTGGTCACGAATACCGATACAACCTCGGCAAGGCTGGTTGACGGATTCACGATAACTGCGGACACCAGCTCGCCCGAGATTACTGAGCCAGGGGTTCCCGGCACTCACGGTAGTGGCGTCGGTGAGGTCGTCGTGTCGATCGTTGCGGACTATGCAGAACCACGCAACTGCGGGGTCGCCGGCTTGCGGCTCGGCTTCTCTGAGCCGCTCGACCCCGCCACCGTTAACAATGGTGTAGTAAGCATTGTTGGAGTGCTGAACGGCGATTGCTCCCCGCAGGTGGCAACCGTCACTCTGGAGGGTGACGACACCCTCAACGTTGAGTTGGCAACACAACTACCCGATCAGGATACATATGAAGTCACCGTTAGCACATCCGTGCAGGACGTGGTCGGCAACCCGGTGAGCGCAGACAGCAACGTAGTCCTAAGCGCTCTGAAGGGCGATATGAACGCTGACAAGCGCGTGACCAACACAGATATAGCTGCGGTCCGGGCCCATGTCAACGAACCTATCACTCCGCTCACTGCCCAGTACGATATGAACATGGACGGGAGGATCACAACCGCTGATATGGGTGCGGTCCAAGCCAATCTGGGGCACACAGCTCCCGAACCAGAGGGCGAGGGGGGCGGAGAGACTTCAGCGCTGGGCGTCGGATGGTGCACACTCGCGGTTCTTGCCACCGACGACGGCGGAGCAGAAATCGTCTTCAGCTTGGGCTCAGAGGCTGCCGTTGATGTGACTATCTTGAACATCGCCGGCCGAGTGGTTCGGCGGCTGGTCGCCACACAAATCTCGCCCAGCGGTGTTAACCGGTTGCACTGGGATGGCCGCAGTTCACGCGGAACGAAAGTGCCAGCGGGACTCTACCTGGTGGAACTGAGCGCCAGGCACGAAGACGGCCGGCAAACACGGCGAATTTCTCCGGCATCACTAAATAGATAGTACCAGAATTCACGACAGGCGGAGTTTAGCAAAGTTGACTTTTGAGAAATGATAGGGTATTATTCAGTATGCGAAGTGCCAGTTCGTTGATTGCCTAACCGAAGGGAAAGCCCGGCTTGTGAGACATCTTTGTCCTATAATCATCCTCATCTTACTTGCGGCAGGCCTGTCGGCACACGCGGATACCACCTATCATCTGTACACCAAAGATGGGTCCCAGACCAGTGCTTCGGTCATGCGCGGCGAGACCGTTGATCTGTGGGTCAGGATGGTGACCACCGACTCGGTACGTTTCGTGGCCTACGACACGCTGCTGGATGAGAACGATTGGCAACTCACCGCCCGTAACTATGGCGTATATGGTTGGTACGCGGACGACGATTGGGATGCATGCATACCTGACAACACGGGTTATGCGTATCCACTTACGGTGAATGATAGCTTATACAGCATCACCCCGACCGACCCGGATTTCCATACTGACACAAGTCGGGCCGACCAGAATCCAGTGACCGGAACGTGGACAATAGAAGACTTCACTCTGCAGATCCCTCTCACCGCCCCTCTAGGCAGTCACTCGATTTCGCTGCAAAACTCCGGTGCTTGGGACTGGGAGGGCGGCGAGTTCGTCTTCGGCGTCGGTGACGACTTCATCCTCCAAGTCACAGATATCCCCGAGCCAGCTACAGTGGCTCTCTTTGCCATTGGGCTTGTTGGCCTGGCGGCCCGCCTGCGCCGGCGTAGTTAAAGTAGTTACCCCAAGCAACTTCTACACGTACGCACAGCCTCAGCCGTGTAGTCCTCGGGCAAATGCCCAGCATTCCTTGTTCTGAAGCGGGCAGGATTACGACATGCCTGCCACGAAACTCACCTCGTAATATTGCACCGCTTGTCTATTTATCTAAGTGAGGACCGCAATAACGTCGGAGAATATGTACGGGGGATGCATGCCAAGGATGGGGAGTATCCCACCGACGGGGCTAACCTGGGCCGGGAGAAGCCGCTGGGGGAGGGCCGAGTTAACTTCCCCGAGCTGATGCCCAAACTGAAGGCGAAGGGCTTCTGCGGGGCGGTCGCCATCGAGCGCGAAATCGCCAGCCCTGCTGATGTGTCGCTGGTTTGGGAGGCATGCGCCGACAACGGAAGGGCACCCCACAAGGGGAGCTTTAATGTCGGGTTTGTCGATGGACATGCCAAGTTATTGGATGAGACCACGTTCCGTGAACTGATGATAAGAGGGCGGTGATGAGAATGCCGAATGGCCCACAGAGCAGCAGCGAAC
>SDBT01021236.1_pt1 | contig 10152 bp, 18 predicted proteins | sample 2277101 | NCBI WGS metagenome assembly SDBT01 (sample SAMN10404973, study PRJNA504765) | marine sediment metagenome | isolation source: marine sediment core GS10_PC15, 103 cmbsf | place: Arctic Ocean: Southern Knipovich Ridge | collected 2010
ATTTTGTTTAACAAACAAAGAAATATATGAAAACTTTAGAACTAGTTGATATATTATTGAATATAATGACTCATGACCCATTTGCTTTAACTGTCTTGATTTTAATAGGAATATTAATCTCCAGCATAATATTTTTAATTGGTTGGATTTATATACAAGAAAGAATTCTTGATATCCAAACAGGAATCAGAGAAAAAACATATACAAAGAATGTTATGCCATTCTTTTATAATATAATTGCGTTACATATAAATCGAAAGAGGGATAAAAAATATTTCGATATGTTTATTAAAGAGGTAGCAGTTCGAGAAGCTCTTTATCCCCTAGACCCTAATTTATGAAAATAGTTTTTAATTCGGATTCTAATGATTTAACTAATGAAGTCATTCAGATCGCTCTTGATGAGGGATCTGATGTTGTGCCTGCCAAAACAGAAAGGATTCTTTTTGCTGAGATAGGTAAGGAAAACATAGATGGATTCATTATACAGAATCACAAATCATATACACAGCGGGCTATTGACTTTATTAAAAGGAAAACCCCATATATTCCCATTATTATTCTAATGGAAATTCAAAATAAGTGGCCGGCAAATGCGGATTTTTACGTACTTAATCCGGGAATGAACATTCAACCAGCTTCCTTTTTATATGAAGCCTGCAAAAGAACTATCATCTCATATAACACAAATTTTGATAAGTTGAAAAGAATTACAGCTAAAATCAGAGATGAATTATCTTTTGGTGATTGTAAATATAATCCCCCACGAAGAACATTTCATTATAAAGAAAGATATATCAAGAAAATGTCTCCAAAAGAAGGAGGGGTTATGGAAATATTAGCCGCTAACTTTGGCGCTGTTGTAAGGAAAGAAATTATATTAGAGAAGGTTTGGTATAAAACCTCATTCTATACAGGAAGATCCCTGGATGTTTTTCTAACTAATCTCCGGAAACTGTTCAAAGAGGAAGATATTCCATTGATAATCAACACGATACCTAATGCAGGACTGATATTGGAGCATAAGTAATAAAGCTTGAACAATTTTTATTTCTGGTTAATTTTTAGTATATTTGTCCAAACAAACAAAGATATTTATGAAAAATCATGCGCGAACGATATTATTATATCTGATAGCAATTTTATTATTATCCGTTTTCTTTTTTATTCCTTGCAAGGGACAGGATACACGGGGGATTGTATTTGAAACCATAGAAGCTCATTTATATAAACCTAGTAATATGAAGGAAATTCCCAAACTTTATGATGAAGGGGAATTTTTATTGGAAATTGGTGAAAAAGCTATTAAGACCTCAGGCTTTGGAAGATTTGAATATTTCATCTATACTTCTGAATGGGAGGATGTAGTTATTGGGAATAATGGGCGGCAAAAAGCTATTGAAGTCTATTTTAAAGACCCAGGAGGAGCTATAGGATTTATAAACATGTGGTATAGTAAAAAATTGGATGAGTATGTTTTAGCAATAGCCTATGAAACCGAGGATCAAATTATGGTTTATCATATGAAACCAACAGAAAAGAAACTTTATACTCACCCAGATGAAAGACCGGAACATGTTCCTTTCGATAGAGATTATACTCAGGAAGAGATAGATGAATTCTGGGAGCTTTTTGGAAGTATGATATGGTTAGATTTTGCATCTTTAGATTGGTTATAATGGAAGTCTTATATAATTGGCCAGTCACTTTAATGTTTGGAATATTGCTGCAATACTAATTGGAATATATTTTGATCCTAATGTAAACTGGGCAATGACAGTAATAAAATGAAAACTAAATATAAAATTATTTTAGTGATAATATGCGCACTGACGATACAAATATCAATGTTATTTTATATGAACCATACAAATAATGGTATAGTACTTAAACAACTAAACTCGTTAGCTAACAGCTTTAAATATATGTGGCCAGGTATGGTATCGTTGATTACATTATTTGGATCCCTAGCTATAGTGGGTCATTTTTTAGTATTTAAGAAACAAAATAAATGACAGTAGAAGAACTTAGAAAATCAGGTTGGATTATATTTGAAGCGATTTCTGGCTCAAAAGCATATGGAACATCACTTTCAACCTCTGATACAGACATCAGAGGAGTTTTTATTCAATCCAAAAAATCCTTATTATCAGATGGATTTATGGAGCAAGTAATGGACGAGAAAAATGATATTGTTTTCTATGAAATAAGAAAATTTCTAATTATGGCAGCTCAAAATAGACCTAACATGCTAGAAATTTTATTCTTGCCGGATGACTGTATCATCTATAAAGACCCTATATTTGACCAAGTTTTGGAAAGAAGAAAAGAATTCTTGAGCAAAATTTGTAAAGCTTCTTTCGGTGGATTCGCTGAGTCCCAAATCAAAAAATCCAGAGGACTTAATAAAAAAATTAACTGGGAGGAAGCAGAGATGACCCGGAAAACCGTTCTGGATTTTTGTTATGTTCTTGAGAGGGAATCAGGAAAATCCGTTTTATTTATGGAAACCCTCCCTAAAACCATTTTATCAAGGGCAGCTAATGGCGAATTGCTTCATGAAAATAATAAACCGAGTCAAGAAGATTATGCTTTAGCTAAAGTTAATCACACTAAAGGGGTTTATGCAATGTATTATCTAGGGGATAAAGGAAAATTCGGGATCGTTTCTGATTCAGAAAAATCCAATGATGTTCAGGTGTTCTCTATACCCAAAGGGAAAAGAACTTGGAATTATTTATTCTTCAATAAGGATGCTTATTCAATTCATTGCAAAAGATTTGCTGAATATCAACAATGGTTGGATAATCGAAATGAGGATAGATTCAAAATGAATAAATCTCATGGCAAAAACTATGATTCCAAAAACATGATGCATCTTATCCGTATACTTTTATCGGGAGAAGAGCTTGCCAGAACTGGAAATCTTCGGGTTAGAATGTCTTTAAATGATATTAAGCTTCTCATGAGAATCAGAAGAGGAGAATATGAGTATGATAAAATCATTGAGTATAGCGATGAACTCATAAGTAAGATGGATAGGTATTTTGCGGTATCTGAGCTTCCTGAGTTACCTGCTAAAAACCTTCCACGAGATATCGCATATAAAGTAAGAACAGAATACTATAAAAAATAAAATTATGTTTATAACAATTAGATCCAAAACAGATGGGGATCCAACCATAAGAAAGATTATCGATGCCGATGAAATTCTTTTTATTGAAAAAATCCATGCCCAGGACCAACTCCATGGATATAAGGTTCAAATTCATTTTAAGAAAAACCAGCATATCTTGGTAGTAGGATTTGGAGATGGAGAAGAACTGCAGTATTTTTTCGAAGAAATCCATCGCTTATTAAACAGCGAAAATGTTAAGTTGGCGCCAGCAAAAGAAGTAAGAGAATTAAATCATTTAATAGAAGATGAGTAAACCAAAATTTAATAACCGAGATAATAAAGAGTATCAAACTGAAGACGGACCAATTTGGTTCTCCAGATCAGTAGCCATTGTAAATGTTGTATTTTTCAAATTTGATTTTGATGGTCCTTGGCATGTTTTAGCTGAGAAGAGATCTAAGAACATGGACAAACCAGGAAAATACTGCGTAACTTGCGGGTATTTAGATTGGGATGAAGATGGAGGAGATGCTATCCAAAGAGAAACCTATGAAGAAACTAATATCTTCCTGCCGGATATTTATGCACATCTAAGATATGCTGATAATCATACTCGACCTTTCTTCGTGAATACAGATCCGAGCGAAAACCGACAAAACGTTACCCTTTGTTATGCAAGGCTTTATGAAATGTATGGCGAAAAAGGTCAAAATTTCATAAAGGAGATAGCAAAATTCAAAAACTCCGAGGTTGATGAATTAGTCATTGTGGAATGCAACGAAGAAAGCTTGAAATCTTATGATTGGGCATTCCTTCATGACGAAAGAATTAAAATGGCTTATATTCATATAAACTCAAAACTATGAAAAAATTTTTAACGAATGTCATAACTAAATTCTGGGTAAGATTTATGATATTAATGATGACTGCAATGTTAGGATACTTTGCTGTCCAAGCTCAGAAATATCCCAAACCGCATAAAAATGGATATAAAGCGGAGGTTGAATTCACCGAAAAATTTGAAAAGCATCTTGAAAATATCAATGGTGGGGTATGGATACAATATTTTTACTCTAATGCTGATATACATTATCAATTTGTATCAGATAGCATCATTTTCTATTCTGCTAAGATAGATGGTCCGGTGGTTAAAATATCTCAGTTATATCGTCATTATTGGTGGGTTGATAAGGAAATTGGTAATCTTCATATTGGACCTTTGGGGAATGCCAAAGTTTGGATCCCGCTAGGAAAATTAAGATATAGAAGTTCGAATGGATATATGATATTAAAACTTAAAAGAAAGTGAGCGGAAGGACTTATTCTAGAAGAAGCAATTAGATTATAATGACAATACAGGAAGAAATATCTATTTTAAGGGAACTTCAGTCTAATCATACTAGATTCTTTACCAAAGAAGAATTTGATAAATTACAGGAACTTCTCATATTATCTCATCCTCAAGTAGGTCATAAAGTATATTACATACCCTTTGATGGATGCAATGATTCCGAATGTGAGAATGGAATGGTCAAATCAATTTCAGATGCAGAAAATCTTTTTGTGGTGTATCATTGTGGCGGTGACTGGAAAAATTTTCAGAATTATACAGCAGCCAGAACTAGCATAAAAGATCTTAAAGTAGGTTGGATTTAATAAAACTTTTCACAATTTCACACTATAATAGTATATGACAATCGTTAAAGACCTCTTTACAGAAAGGTTCCGTCCCAAAACTTTAAAAGATTTAATCGCACCTTCTCGTATAAAAAAGGAGTTAAATGATGGGTTGATTAACAACCTTTTATTGTATGGAACTGCGGGTACAGGAAAAACATCTACCCTTTTTATTTTGGCACAGGATCATTCTTTTAAGTATATTAATGCCTCAACTGAAGGTAGAATTGATACAATAAGAGATGAAATAAGGGAATTCGCAACTGGAATATCCCTTTTAGACGATGGCAAAAATGCCCTGAAGTGCGTCATCCTTGACGAGATTGATGGAGCAAGTGAAGAATTTTTCAAAGCTCTTAGAGCTGTTATGGAAAGATACCATAAACAAGTAAGATTCATATCTTCTTGTAATTACATAACTAAAGTTCCACCAGAAGTTCAATCCAGATTTAATTGCATATCATTTGATCCTATTGATGATGCAGAATATATCACTTTAGCTGAAGAATATAAAAAGAGGGTGGGACTCATATTAAAATCCGCACATATTGAATATGATGAAGATACTTTGCATAAATTTGTAATAAATGATTTTCCTGATATGAGAACTCTTCTCAATAAAGTTCAAAGCTTTTATAATCAGAAAATCACTCTATTAGATCCAAAGAATTTTAACATCAATTATGATTATAAGGATCTATTTGACATGTGTCTATCTGGTCCTGATAAGCCTTATGAAAATTATAAGTTGATAGTTTCAAACTATTCTTCTAGAATTAATGAGGCATTAGCTGTATTAGGGACTGACTTTCCTGAATATTTGAAAAAGAATGCTCCTGGGAAAATAGACAAATTACCCGCTATAATCATATCAGTGGCAGAATATCAATATGAATGTTCGTTTGCTATTGATAAGATGATTACATTATTAGCGGCGATATTTAAAATCCAAACAATATTAAAATGAGCAAGAAATTAAAATTAAGCTATGAAAGGGTATCTATTGAAGCAAAAGATCCCGAATTTGGCTATTGTTATGTTAATCTTTTGAGAGAAGGTGATGACTATTATATTAGATTAGATGGAAATCTGACGGTAGAGCAGGCAGAATCAGAATATCCATTATGTCTTTGTTCAGATGATGAAATTGATGAATTCGCAAATAAATTAAAGAAAATTTTAAATTCATGACAATATTAGAAGCATATGAAATAGGGATGGCTATAGTAGCCGAACTAGAAGCATCAGGAATCCCAGTAAAAAAAGTTTTTACTGGACAAAGGGAACACAATAAAAACTCTAAATATCTTACTCCAGATAGATTACCATTGGATAAATATCTGCATATAAGTTTCATTCCTAGGAATGAGGATGATTGGACTGCCATATTTGCCGCCGGAGATGAATTATATAAGCAGGGCATTTCTTTTGATAGCGGAGCTGGAGGGGGAGAAAGAGATTGGGAATTTGATTGGAGCTTCGCAGGTCCTGAAACTGAAAGAATGCCTCAAACACATGGGGATGAAGGAGATAACTCTGTATGCTGCGATGATGAAGGATCATATCAAGAATCAGATTGATCATTTCGCGGATCACAGAGATCTAGATATAAGTGATCTTAGACCCATGAAAGGGGGATCAGGCATTAAATATGATTCTTTTATAATAATTAGATTGAATGAAATCGCAAAATTTTATGAACGAAAAATTAGGAGGCCAAAACACAAAAAATATGAGTACTAAAAATTCAACCGTAAATATAACTGAGGGCGAGTGCGACCAATATGATGATGCAAAAGAAATTGCAACTGATGATGCAAAAGAAATTTCAAAACAATATCTATATTACAATAATATAGGAAATAACCGTTATTTGCCTGTAAATAGAATTAATATTGAATATAGTTTGCCTTCCGGTTTATATTCAATTGAATATAATAGTAGTCTTGGTGAATCTGTTTTTGTATTAGAATCCTTTGCTACAGATAAATTATATAATCTTCCTATTTTAGAATTAAATCTTATAAAAAAAGACATATCTCAATTTTGGAAAAAAGAAGACAAATTTATTGAATATGGGCTTATTCATAAAAGAGGAATTCTTTTATATGGAAAACCTGGGTGTGGAAAATCTTGTGCAATAGACATAGTTATTAATGATTTAATCGATAATCATAAAGGATTAGTATTTAAAATATCTAATGATGCAAATTTAAATATTTTTCTGGATTTTTTCTCTTCTAGAATTAAAGTTATCGAACCAAAAAGAAAAGTTGTAGTAATAATTGAAGATATTGATGGTTTATTTGAAACAAGTAAATCGACTCAAACTAAATTATTAAATCTTTTGGATGGCATAAATCAATCTAATAATATAGTTTATTTGGCAACTACAAATTATCCGGAAAAATTAGAAGAAAGAATATTAAACAGACCTTCAAGATTTGATAAAAGATATGAATTTAGAATGCCAACACATGAAATTAGAAAAGCATATTTTCATCAATCTTTTAAAAATAAAGATATTGAAAATATAGATTTAGACTATTGGGTAGAATCTTCTGAGGGATTAACTCTATCCCATTTAAGAGAATTAATAGTTTCTGTTATTATATTAGGGAATGATTTTGAAGATGAAATCAAAACTTTAAAAGACATGAAACATTTAATAAATTCAAGTTCTTATAAAGATGATAATCCAGCAGGATTTAAAATGAAAAAACAAAAATAAAAATTAGGAGATGAAAGTAAGTACTAAATTACCTGGAAGCAAAATAATAATCCACACGAATTTTACGGCGGTTAAAGGAAGTGAATTACCAGTGGGATTAATGCTGAGCGTACGTTCTCTAACATTATCACTAAACAAAAAACATATTCGATTGCTGGCTATAGTGAATAAAAAAGTCATAGAGAAACTCTATGGAGGTATTTCTGAAGAAGCTTATAAACAATGGGGAGCCGGAAAATTTTATGATTTTTATAAAGAAGAGCTGCAAGCTTTTATCGATTCGGATTGTTTTACCAATGCGGATGAACTTTATGGTATCCTAACGAAAAATTAAATGTCAAAAAAGCTCATATTTTGACATTTGGAAGTATATCTGTCAAAACTTTAACGGAAATTAACGAACCAGAATTTTTAAATATAGGTATTTTATTCTATATTTGTAAAAATAACTTTAACAAAATATAAATTATCATGAAAAAATTATTATTGGGATGTATATTTATTATGTCCATGTTCATTAGATGTAGTGAACCAGATATCAATATAATAATCCCAAATCAAAGACAAATAGATTCTCTAGAGAATGCTATAAATATTTTATTATTGCAAGAAGAAGCTGATTCATTACAAAATGTCATTGATTTATTGAATTCCCAGGAAAAAATCGATTCTCTGCAATCTGAGATATCCAAAACCATTGATTCGCTATCATTTGCCATATCAGTTCAAAATGTGGAGCAAATGGAGGCTTTATATAATCAAATAGATTATTTGTCTGATGAAATTAAAAAATTGAATAATTCATATACTCTGGATAGGGATTCATTAAATACCGTTATTCAGGATTTGGTATATACCATAAATAATCCATTTGGCGATAGATTAAAATTATATTTACCTATTGTTGATAATACTTATGAAAATATGGATACTACCCTTTTGAATATTATTAATAATAATAATCCTTTTTCTATAGCTATGAGATTTAGAACTGAGAATCATACTAATAATCATGGATTTCTTATGGAAATAGCGGGAAATAATACAGGACCCTATAGAAGAATGATATTAAGGGCAGAGGGGGGTAAAATCGCTTTCATTAGAGAAATACCAGGTAATAATCTACATGATTTTTTATATACCAATTCTTCATATACCGATGGGAATTGGTACCTTGTGGTGATAAAATATGATGGGATAAATATGACCATTAATATTGATGTCGGCAAAGAAATAGTTGTAATGGAGTCATTAGATGATTTTGAAGTTTCTACCGATGATAATAATAGATTAAGTATAGGCCACTCTTTTCAACAGCAACAGCAAAGCGGATTTCTTTTTAATGGAGAAATAAAAGATGTTTATATTTTTAATAACATCATAACAAACGAGGAAATATCTAATCTTTAATATTTTTACAATTATCAAAATGGTAACGGGTCATATTCGGCCCGCTACCTTCTTTATTACAAAACGGGCATTTTACTAGTTTAAGATTATGTTTCTTTCCTTTTAAGCTTTCACTAAGTTTTTCTTTATGTTCATCAGAGGTCTTTAACCCTTTATTCCACACATCCGTATTTCGTTTTTTACCTCTTTGAGAATTTGACATTCTTTCGATAAATTTTTCATATCTTAAAATTCCATCTTCTTCTCCATATAAATTTATTAGTCGCTGCTTATGACCTATTCCTTTTTTAAATGATGGTATACCTTTCTAGCTTTGCTTAGATTAGCTTTATGCTCTTCTTTTAATATCCTTCCTTTTGATTTAATAGATATTTTCTTTCCAATTTTAGCTTTTGTTTCTTCGCTGTGAGTTTTTCCATACATACTATTTTCTGGACCTAATCCCCGACCCAATTTAGATTTACTCATATTTTTCTTGGCTTCTTCAGTATGTTTTTTGCCTAGTTTTGCTTTTCTCATTTTGGATTTTGATTCATCTGAAAAACTCTTCCCTTTAATTTTAATGATCGTTTTTTTCTAGATTCTGCAGAAAAAACCCTTCCTCTAGAAGCTTTACTCATTTTAATTCGGGTTTCTTCGGATATTTTTCTGCCTTTGGCTTTTTCGGACATTATACATAATGATTCTTTTGAATATTCTTTTTTAGATTCGCCGCCAGATGTCATATTATATCCACCAGGATAAAGAGTATTATTGCTTTTAATATATTTTATTTCTAATTCATCTAATTCATCTGCGGAATTACCATATTCTAATATTTCTTTTCGAAAATTCTGTTTGCCGTGTTTTTTAATCGACTCAATAAATTTTCGACCGGTTCCAATATAATTATCGTTCAAGTTATCGGTTGAATGCTGACCTACATATTTCATTCCTGATATATTATTGGTAGTTATGTAGATATAATGAAAACTTTTTTGATTTCTATTCATATAATTATTAAATTTATATATAATATATATCTGTTTATAGTTAGCGGATATGGTACTTTAACGAACTTTAACGAAATAAATATTTATTTTAAAAGTTTATTATTGTATATTAAATTTAAAATAATTTTTGGCTTATACTGTCAATCTCCTTAAAGATTGAAGCTTCGGACTGATTTCTTTTATAATTCGCATCAATATAACGAGTTCCTTCTAATAAGGTTTGA
>SDBT01021237.1_pt1 | contig 10152 bp, 28 predicted proteins | sample 2277101 | NCBI WGS metagenome assembly SDBT01 (sample SAMN10404973, study PRJNA504765) | marine sediment metagenome | isolation source: marine sediment core GS10_PC15, 103 cmbsf | place: Arctic Ocean: Southern Knipovich Ridge | collected 2010
AGACCACGCTCCTGGAGGAGCTGGGCGTGGACGAGCCCGGCATCTTACTGACGATCGGGGACCGGGAGTTCCGGATCACCGTGGAGGAAGCATGAGCAACACTGACAAGATCATCGAGCAGGCAACCCGGGAGGCCGGACTACGATCCCAGAACACCCTGCTGACCCAGCAGTACAACGCGATCCACTCCACCCTGGTGCGGTACGCGGAGGCCATGGGTCGGCTGTGCGCGGTGGCCAAGCCGGTGGTGGCGGAGCACCGCCGCCTGAAGGGCACACCTTTCGATTCGATACATAAGCTGGAGACGCTCCTGGAGGCGTTCGCCAACGAGCTGGACCAGCTGGTCCGGAAGGAGCCTAGAGATGGGACGCAGGAGAAGCCGGGCACGGATGTTGAAGGGAAGGGCGGGGAAGCACAGGAAGGGGCGGCTGACCGGGGACCGGAAGGCGCGCCAGGCGCAGAAGGAGCGGAAGCGACTCCGGAGGCATAGGCGGAGATGCGGTGGCTTCAGGCGCTGAAGGACTGGTGGGCTGTCCGCCAGGAACGGAAGCGCATCCGGCGCAAGCACGAACGAATCAGGCAAGGAGGCCCGAGACTACCATGAGCTGGACCTACGACAATGTGAAGCTGATCCGAGTGGTCGACGGTGACACCGTGGACCTGGAGGTGGACCTCGGGTTCCGCCTGAAGACGATTCACCGGTTCCGGCTGCGCGGGTACAACGCCCCCGAGGCCCGCGGCCCCGAGTTCCATCTGGGGCAGGCGGCCAAGCTCCGCCTGGATGAGGTGCTGGAGATGGCGATGGGGATCAGGATCACCACGCACAAGGCCGACTCCTTCGGGCGCTGGCTGTGTGATGTGGAGATCGGGCTGGTCAAGCAATACGACGGGACCCCGATCGAGTACGTGGACCTCGTGGGCAACCTCATCCTGGAAGGATGGGGTGTGCCCTGGGACGGGAAGGGCAAGCGGCCCTCGTTCGACCCCGACCCCGCGGTGGCCTACCCGCTGGTGGCCGTGGTGACATCGTGAAGATCGTCATGGTCGAGGAGGCCCGACCCCAGGCCATCCTCCCCTTCGAGGGGAACGGCGCCGTGAACCTGCGCGAGCTACTGGCCGAGGACTTCGACCGCCTCCACCTGTACTCCCTTCGGACGGACCCGCAGGCGGAGGCCATCCTGCTGATGGCGAACATGCCCGACGAGATCACCCTGATCCTGGCGGGGCATGCGGTCGCCAAGGACTTCGGGGTGAAGGCGCGGTTCTTCGAGGCCTGTCTCCTGGAGAGCACGCAGACGATCGCCTACGTGGTCCCGCACCCGGGCATCGGGAACGCTTGGTACAACAACGAGTTCAACCAGTTCAAGGCCCGCAACTTCTTCGAGGCCCTCTTCCTGGTCCAGGACGGGGTGTCCCGACCTGACGGGCACCTGGGCTACGTGGAGTTCAATGCGCGGGCGTTGGTGCAGGCCGTCGAGGCCGGGAGGATCTTCTGATGCGGAAAGCCATCAACTCACTGGTCGGGCTCGGGGCTCTGTTCGGGTCGATCGCTGCACTGTTCATCTATACCCCCTGGCAGCTGGCCCTCCTGATGACGATCCAGATCTTCATAGTCTGGTGCGCCCTCGGGGAGACGCTCACACGAACAGAACGACTCAAGGCCCAGGTGGAAGCCCTCGAAGGGGCGCCCAAGCTGGTGGTCACGAAGACGAGGCGAGATGATGAGCCCCTCCACTAGCGCACGCTGCGGCCACTGCAGCTCCTCCGCGGTCAACCTAAGTCGGTCCCTGTATTCCAGCTCCTTGTTGTATGACTGCGAGGACTGTGGGGAGGTCACTCCCTACGCCGTCGCGCACCCCGAGGAGGCCGGGTTCTTCTGCCGGGAGTGCTACCAGCCCATGGAAGTGCGCGAGACCTCCCCCGGAGTGTTCGAGGACTACCACGAAGTGGACCTTCCCTTCCCACGCTGCGCGATCCACAAGGCCGAGAAGGTCCAGGCCCGTCGCGCCAGCTTCCGCCTGATCCAAGGCACCGCCTAGCAGAGGCACACTGCTTGCAGGTACCTGCAGGCATGACCAAGCAACAAGAAGACCTCCTCCTGGCAATCGCGGACCACCTCTCCATGCAGTCATCCGGCACGCCCGGGTCCGCCAGCTGGGGGGCCAGCGTGGCCGTAGGCCGCGCCGCCCAGAACATCAGGAACGGAAGGTGGACTGGCGTCGGGCAGGACCCCGCCTGGATAGGGATCTGCGAGCAGTACCGGGATGACCGGGAACACGAAGAGAAGCGCCGGCTGGAACACCTGGCCCGGATAGCGGGGGAGACATGAAGACACCAAAGCAACGAGCCGCGGAAGCGGTGGACAAGATCAACGCCCTGCCGACTGACGCGGTGGGCTGGGAGCGGGCCGCCGTGGAGCGGATCATCGCCCTGACCATCGCGGAGGCCGAGTGCGACGCCGCAGTGGGCGCCGTCGATGAGCTGATGAGGAGGCTGGGTCATGCTTGAACCAGGCGACAAGATCTGGGCGGCGGGTGCCCGAGAGCCGTGGTCCGCCCGCGCCTCAACGACGCCGACCTGGGTCGAGTACGTGGTGGAGGAGCAGGTCCGGTTTACGTTGGAGAACGGGGTGGAGGTCTTTCGGGAGGAGAGTGTCTTCCACTGCTTTCGGACGCGCACCGGGAAAGACGTCTCGGTCTCCAGCCTGGTCATGGAGGTGCGGCTGCAGCTGTGGAGCCTGGACTTCCTTCCGAGGACCGAGTTCCACTGCATAGCCGAGCAACTGCTAGCCACGGGCGAGATGCCCGGATTGGGGGACTAGATGAAGATGCGAGTGATGGCAGAGCTGACGTGTGACGGGGACGGTTGCGGGGAGACGGTCTTCCTGGATATGACGAAGACGGACTCAGACGGGAAGCCCGTGGAAATCGGTCAGCATCGGCTGGCGGTGGAGTTCGCGGTCATGCTCCTGGAGAACAACTGGGGGCGCGGGTACCCGGACACGGACACCTACCTCTGCCCGACACACAACAACGAGAACTGGGAGAAGCTGGAGGGCACCATCCCCGAGCCAACAGACGGGAGACTCCACTGATGACCTTCGAGGACGTGAACAGGGAGATGGAGAAGTACGACATGGGCCCGGGGAAGCACCTGCAGCTGGAGAGGGCGGGCGAGGACATGATCCTGATCGGCCTGTACATCGACGCACCGCACGCACACCGCGCAATCAACACGGGCGAGCAGACAGTGGCCTCAGTCCAGACCCGGCACCTGCCCTCCATGACTCCGGCCGGGGTGCGGGAAGCGATCGAGACGGCCTGGATGACGGCGTACAAGCACGAGATGGAGGAGTGGATGCTCTACGAGGGAGAGCCCTGTTACCTGCCCCACGCCTTCCCCCGCAAGGAGGTGACCACGGAGGAGGGGTACACGGAGAACCGGGCGCGAGTTTTGCAACACCGGAAGGAGGAGGCGATGTTTGCCAGGAACCGCAGCTGGCGAGGGAAGCTGGACCGCCTGGTGAAGCGGATCTACCTCTGGGGATACCCGGACAACCGCATGGTGCTGCAGTCCACCTCCTCCGGGGTAGTCCTGGCGGTGAAGGAGTCCAACTACGTCGGAGATCCGCTGGACGGGTACACCACCAACCTGGAGGTGATCGACCCCCCGTCCTACAACGGGTTCCGCCAGTTCATCAAGGGAACGGGGGACTGACCCGCGGGTACCCAGCACCGCACACGAACACACACAACAAAACACACGACCCCCCAGAACCCACGAAGGGCGGGGTACCTGACACAGCGAAGGAGACGGACATGACGGACGACGTGAAGACTGCGATGGCGCAGGAGCTACTGGCCTGGATGAAGAACGCGGGCGAGTTCGTGGGAGACCAAGCTCCCGCACTGGCCCAGGAGCTGGTGGCCTACGGGATGGCGGCAGCCATCGGTGGCGTGATCCTGGGGTTCGCGCTGTGTGGGCTGGGGTACGTCTCGGCCAAGGTGGCGAAGTTTGAAGGGAACGAGGGAGAGGTCGGCGAGTTCTTCGGGTGGCTGGGCTCCGGGTGCGGGTGGGTCTTCGGGCTCATCATGGTGACGGGCCAGAGCGCGGCTCTGATGAAGGTTTACCTGGCCCCGAAGATCTACGTCCTGGAGACGCTCGCGGATCTGGTCAAGTGATGAAGTTCACCGCAGTGGTCCTGGCCATGGGGGCGGCAGCCCTCGGGATCACCCAGCTGTTGGGAGGCGGGATCCCCATGTACGTGATTCTCTACCTGTCTCTGCTGTTCCTTGCCGCGACCGCACTGATGGAGGGGCCGCCGTCATGAGAGACCTACCGATACTGATGGGAGTCCTCGGATGGTTGCTGGTCGCGGTGCTCGTGGGGTGCGATGTCGCGCAGGGGAACCTCGGGACACTCTGGGGAGTGCGCGAGTTCAACTACCCACTGGAGGATGGGCGCAGGGTGACCTGTGTCCTATACACCGATGGCGGCGACTCGTCCGGGATGTCCTGTGACTGGGGGACCGCAGCAATGGAGGACTCATGAGAGATCTGGACGCAGTGAGACGGAACAAGATCCGGGAGGCCCTTCTGGGCGCCGCAGTGATGACTGGGATGATAGCCTCCGGCGTGATGTCGGTCTTCGGGGTGATGTGGGTGGCCACCGCGGGGTTCCCGTATCTGGCGCTCGCGCTGGGATTCCTGCTGGTGTTCGCGGTGGTCACTGTGGCCCACCTCTCCATCGAGGGGTATCTGGGGAAGGAAGATGTCCTGGACGTGCTGCGGCACCTCCGGGGCATGGCCGCGCAGGCCTACCGGCAGCGGTCCTTCGGCTTCATGGCGAAGGAGGGGGAGAGCATGGGGACCCGGGCGAAGGTGAAGGAGGCACAACTCCTGCAGGTACCTGCAGGCGAAGGAGACTGAGATGACGACACCCAAGGTCAAGGAGGCCCTAGAAGTAGGGCTGGACATGAAGAACCAGGTCGTGGTCCTGGAGGTCACGAAGGGCAGGCCCGCGGTTGCGGGGAGGCCCACAGGCAGGCGGGGGCTGACTCTGACTAAAGACGAAGCGCGGGTCCTAGGGACCACCCTGCTCGGACTGGCGGACAATCTGGAGGACCTGAACAACGTGCCGAAGTGCGCGGAAGGAGACTGACATGGACGAGAACCAGAAGCTGACCATGATGGCGATGGCGGATCATCTCCAGTACAACGTGACGGACGAGCAGTTCCACATGGGCCTCTGGATGAAGGCCGGGGAGGAGTGCGGGACCGTGGGCTGCGCGATCGGGCACACTGCCCACATGATCCACGGTCTGGAGATGGTGAAAGTGATCCACGAGGTCCCCGCGGGTACGTTTGGGTTTGGGCCTGAGTTCCACGGGGGCGCCAAAGCGGCGGCGCTGTATGGGGAAGAGGTAGTGTATGGGTTTCCGGCCGTTAGCCTGGCCCTGGGTCTGAGCATCGAGGAGGCCAACTGGCTGTTCGCGGCCGGGCACTACCAGGCCGGTCTCATCGAGCTGGAGGGCTCAAGGCTCATACAGGGCGCCCCTGTCCGCCTTTCGGTGTATAGAGTCCCGCGGAAGTCCGTCTACACGCGCCTGCGCGGCTTCGCCAAGGGGGATCTGGAGTGTCCTCTGTGACTGTGCCTCCGTTCACGCGCCCGGATGGGGCCACGAAGGACTGGCCGGTGACGCAGTGCGCGGTGTGCTTGGCCTTCGTGTACGAGTTCGTGCTGGCGCCGGAGAACGGGGAGGGCCTGTGCCCGCCCTGCATCGAGTGGGCGCGGGACCCCGGCATCCTCTTGACGAAGGAGGAGCACGGGGCTGTGCTAACTATGGTCGGCACGCTCACGAAGGAGCCCGGCGGTGAGTGGCGCCGCGAGCGGCCGGACGAGATGGTGATGCCGACCCTCTCCTGGGAGAAGGAAGGCTATGTGCCCAGCTGGGCGGAAGGAGATGGTGATGGGTGAAGGGAAGCTGGAGATGCCGTACCGGAAGGTGATCCTCAACCACATGGAGTTGAACGTGCCGGGGCCGGACGACGTGGTGATGGGAGTGGACTTCGAGTTCTCCCTGCGGGCGGAGGACACCTCACCCGGGTGGGAGCAGGTGCGCGAGGCCATGCAGGAGGCCGTGGCCAAGATGATGGATCCCAAGCCCATGCCCCGGAATACGCGCCTGCTGGAGTGCTTCTGCGGGGAGCAGCCCCGTGGGGTCCAGCTAGCAGGGGACGCCTGCCACTTCGTCTGCGATAGGTGCGGGGTGAAGGGTCCAGTCTCGTGCCCTCCGGGGAAGGCGCAGGTGTTCTGGAACGACATGCTGCGGGGGCGGATCACAAAGCTCATGCGGGAGGAGGCGGATCGGCTGTGCGAGCGGGTGCGCGGGGTTGCAGCCGTCAAGGCCGCTTTCAAGAAGGGCGTGCCGCCGGGCGTCTTGTTCGCCCACTACGAGGTACCCCCTGCCCCCGTGATGTGCGCCCATGGCAAGTACATCCCCTGCGGGCAGACCGAGTGCTTGTGCCCTCCGGTTGAGAAGCCGCAGGAGTCGGTCATCAAAGCGGAGAAGTGCTGCGGCGCGGAGCCCTACAGGATTGATGCCCCGAACCACACCGGGTTCATCCTCTTCCGGTGCGCGGGGCCTTGCAGGAGGCAGGGACCCCACGCGGTGAGGATCCGCGATGCCCGCGCGGGCTGGAACAAGATGGTGAAGGGACCCCGGTGTGAGTTCTGCACCTGTACCTGCTGCGGAGGGAAGTCATGACTGAGCTGAAGCGAGCGGAGATCTGCGGGACGGACATGACCATCAACTTCGACGTGCGCGGCGGCGGGCTGCTGGACGTGGAGGTGAAGTACCGGCTGGTGGCCAACGACAACAAGACCCTGGCGCCCACGGCTGAGGATATGGTCGCGGCCCTGCGAAGCCTCCTCCTGAAGTGCCTGCCTGATGAGCTGGTCGAGAGCGGGCAGATCCTGGAGCAGCATGGGGACCACCCTCTCCCTGTGCTCTTCGAGAAGGAGCTGAGCGATGGCCGCCGCGCCTTCTTGTACCGCTGCGGGGAGCTGGGCTGTGGGATAGGTACGAACTCCCACCCGGACACCTTGAAGGCCGAGGCTGTAGAGAGGTGGAACCGTCAGGTGTACTCGGAGAGGGGATTCCTGAAGTCAAAGAGGGAGCAGGAGATCAAGGACGCCCGCGCCACCCTGGCCCGACTGGCCCCTGAGCAGCTGATCGCGTGCCCTCTCTGCCGGCGGTCGATCCATGACGGCGGGCACTGCTTCTGCAACACGGACACAGCATGAACGGCACGGTGGAAGTCATGGCGGGAGGCTGGGGAACGGTGGTGGAGGCGGGCCTCTGCGGAGATGCCCTGGCCCGGGTCACGATGTGCGCGGCCCTCCCCGTATTTTGGCAGGTGGTCAGGACGTACCCGGTCAATGAGGTCATCTGGACCTACATGACCAATGGGGAGCCCTCTGTTGTGTGGGAGCCCACGGAGCCCTACCTGCACGGCGGGCATGTGGTCATCCAGGTCCAGGCCACCAACCTGAGCCACCTCCACAGCTGCGACGTCCACGCCACGATCGAGAGACGCCACCCGACTGAGGACGAGATGGGGCGGTTCGGTCCCCGATGAGGGCCCTGGCTCTCGCGCTGCTGTTGGTCGCCTTCACGGTGCCCGCCTGCACGGTGCCCGACCCCACGGACGTGACCGATGGGTGGGACATGGAGATCGGGCCCGATGAGATCCTTACGTGGGACCCGAACGGAGGGAAGTGGGAGCCCGGGCCGGACAAGCCGTGGGACCCGAACGATCCCATGATCGAGGCCGTGTGGGCCGGCGGGAAGATCGAGTGCAAGATCGAACTGATCCCGCTGATGGTGTGCCGCTAGGCACAGCGATTGCAGGCCTGCAGGTACCTGCAGGGAAGGAGACCGGGATGATCGTGGCTCTGGATTTCGACGGCACGCTGGTGAAGCACACCTACCCCGAGATCGGCGAGGACATCGGGGCCGTGCCCTGGCTCCACCTGGCCCAGGGGGCCGGCGCCCGGTTCATCCTGTGGACCATGCGGGACGGCCCGGAGCTGGAGGCGGCCGTTGCCTGGTGTGCGGGCCAGGGCGTGATTCTGTGGGGCGTGAACCAGAACCCGGATCAGGCTTCGTGGTGTACGTCTCCCAAGGCCTTCGCCCACCTGTACGTGGACGATCTGAGCCTTGGGGTACCGCTGATCCGGCCGCGCGACGAGCGCCCCTACGTGGACTGGGAGCGGGCCGGTCCCCAGCTGATGCAGCACATTCGGCGGTGCCCGTGATGCGGACCACTCAGCGCCAGCGATTCGAGAAGCGGATCCAGCTTTGGAAGGGGGAGTTCCGCATCATGTGGCCGGAGGGGATGAGAAAACGCTATTGCTGCAGCTGCAAGGATTATGTCCTGGGCGAGTCCATGTGGAGGTTCCGGGATGGTGACGAGCACGGCAGCTGGTGGGTGTACCTGTGCTTGACCTGCGCGCCCACCCGGGAGAGCGCGCTCCAGTTCTGGAGCGAGCATGAGAGGAGAAGCTGATGAAGATCTACTTCGCGGCTCCCCTGTTCACACAGGCGGAGCGCATCTGGAACGACCAACTGGCGGCAGAGCTGGCCTCCTTCGGGTACGACGTGTTCCTACCCCAGGCCGACTCCCCGCAGAACGCTACCTCGTCCACCATCTTCGCGGCTGACAGGGATGGGGTGCGGGACGCGGATACGGTGCTCGCGATCATGGACGGCGCCGACCCGGACTCCGGGACGTGCTGGGAGTGCGGGTATGCCTACGGCCTCGGGATCCCGGTGGTGACGGTGCGGACCGACTTCCGCGGGGCCGGGGACTTCGGAGGACGGTTCAACCTGATGCTCTCGGAGGGAGCCCAGGGATCGGTCGAGGTGGTCGATTCCCTTTCGATTGAGGAGCTGGCCACGCTGATCGTGGGCGTGCTATCAAACCTCGCACACACCAAGACGGAGGACTGAGATGTTCAACTGGATCAAGAGCTTCTTTTCGACCCCACCGATCACCAACGTGGTCAACGAGGCCGAGGGCTTCGCGCGGATAGCCGCGGACGCTGCCGTGGACAAACAGGTCGAGCGCCAGGTGGCCAAGCTGAGGAAGCGCATCCGGCAGACCAACATGGCCACGAAGACCAAGCAGGACCTGGACACCCTGATCGAGACCTTGATGGCCGCCGTGAAGGCAGCCTACGGGGACCGGAAATGATCGCCAAGGTGTTCGAGGACATGACCCCCGCCCGCATCGCCTGGTACGGCTACTTCGCGGGGCTGGGGCTGTGTGCCCTGGCTGCCCTCGGGGCGAGCTTCACCGCGTTCCTGGTGACGTTGGGCTGCGGGCTCATGTTCGGGGCCTTCATCTTCGCCCTCTTCCACTCATTCTGATGCCGATACCAGGGAGACGGGGGCCGAAGTGGCTCAAGGAGGTGTACCCGCCTGAGCCCAAGGGCGAGGCGGTGTCCAGGCCGAAGGACTGCCGGGTGCCGGTTGCGAGCTTCTTCGGCATGTCTGGGCTGGGGTGTATCGCCACGGCCGCCGGTGTTGGGGTTGACCCCATGCTGGGCCTCGCGGTATTCGGGGTGGGCTTGGTGATTGTCGCCCTCAGCCTCTGCTGCGAGCACGATTGCTACCCCAACAGTCCCGGCCCAGGAGGCCCGTGATGGAATACGACCTCTCTGACACTGTAACGCTGTCCGTTACGCCCGCGGACTTCGGGGCCAACGCGGAGATCCAGATCCTGATAACGGACCCCGACACCGAGCAGATCGTGGAGCGCGGGGAGATTGCCTCCGTCACCACGGACGCGCTCAAGGCCCTGGGCCTTGCACTCACCGCGCAGGGCGAGGCCATCGAGATGCAGGGGCACTTCTACTCGGCGGATGACGGCTGATGGACGCTCACCTGGCCGGGCCGACGAGTGACATCCGGCTCCACCACTGCCACCAGTGCGCCTGCCACTACCGCCTGGAGGTGGGGCCGATGTTCGTGGGCTGCGCGGTCTACCACGGGCCGGGCTCTGTGTGTCACTATGGGGTCAAGCAGCTGAACCGCGGGCAGGTGGCACAGATATTGAAGATCCTGGGGATCGAACAGCCAAAGGGGGC
>SDBT01021238.1_pt1 | contig 10151 bp, 20 predicted proteins | sample 2277101 | NCBI WGS metagenome assembly SDBT01 (sample SAMN10404973, study PRJNA504765) | marine sediment metagenome | isolation source: marine sediment core GS10_PC15, 103 cmbsf | place: Arctic Ocean: Southern Knipovich Ridge | collected 2010
ACGCAAAATCGACTAACCCTGGCGAGCCGCGTTTGCCCGCTTTGACCCTAATAGAGTCCAAGTCCTGGATTTCATTAGGTCCGGCCACTCCTACTGTAAATGTTTGAGCTCGCCATAGCCCAGTCCATGCAGCATTAGCACCATCATCGTTCACATCATAATACTCAAAGCGAACTTTAGCAGCACTAGTGAGACCAATGTAAAACGACAACGACCCACTAACGGAACTATGACCTGCAACAGTACCACTGATCTCCTCAACCTTTCTTATCGCACCTGAGACACCACTCTGGCAAGTGATAGTACCTTCAAGGTAGTTTATACGCTCACCTGTAAGTTCTACCATCAGGGTACCACTTACAGTTAAACTCCCACTCGTTGTACCTTCGAGGGGTGGTGCAATCCCTGTTAATTCACCGGTAAGAGTAGCTGCAGCCGTAACCATACCACTAAGGTCCATGACCACAAAGTCTAATATACCTGTGATGAAAGCAGTCGCACTGACAAGACCTACAAGAGGTATGTCCTTAAAATCTAAATCACCAGTGATAAGGGACTGTACAGTACACAATCCCGCGAGGTTTATAACCACATCTGTAACAGTTGGACTACCGTAAGCATCACAACTGGCATCAGCTTGCCCAGTAACATACTTTACATAAGGAACCAGTTCACCGTAAACATCGAAAATTGTAAAGAAATCACCATACCCCCAATAGTCGTCATATTCGCCACCCCACCTGAGCATGTTATCGTGTCCACCATCCTCGACAGCCCATACATAAACTAAAACGTAACGGCCGGTCTTCGGGTAAGTCGATACATAATCCCAGTATTCAGTATCTTGCCAGGTGTCAATCCACCCTGCTACTGGACCGGCCCAGTCGATCCCATCCATGGAAACATAAACATCAGTATCTGTAGGGTCGCCGAAGTTGTTCGAAGGTTGGGTAAGAATGTTACTAAAAGAACGTCCACGTACTTCTGTAATGTTATAATTCATCCCCAGATCAAGCATAAACCAATGTGGTAACTCAGACCAAGGAGGTGCGTGTATCCAGACATCTATACCATCAAGGGCGTCCTCGAGGGAGTACTCGTTGATGGGATAGTACCAACCACAGAAACTATCTAAATCGTAACTGTTTATACCTAACCAATTGTAAGCCATTTGTCAGTCCAGAGTGATGGTCAAATCATACCACGAGAACTTAACAATATCCCCGTAATCAATCTCTTCAGATGGTGTTAGTGGACCATACACAAGTAGGTTGCCACTGGACGCTGCATTGTACAATCCGAAGTATGTTATCCACCCCCAATAGCCATCTGCTATTGGGAAGTCAATTTGTTCATAATTTTGGATCTTACCAGAGGATGCTAAAATCCAATCACCAAAATAAGTATAAACACGAGTATACCCAGTACCAGTTATTTCATAACCACCAGTCTCACCTGGATTACCTGAATGCAAACTAACATAAAGATCCGGTATAACAAAAGCTGTTTGATCGAAAAGATGCTCTAACATTGCATCTTCTAAGAAGTTAGTAAAGTTACCTGCCATACCATTAGTCCAAAAATGCTTCCAACTGGCCAGGTGAAAATCTAGCTGTAAATCCAGTCGGAATAGTCATAGGTGTAGTCAACGTTCCGTACATAACCAAATCGCCCATACCATAAAGATGTGAGGTAAACAGTGCAAAATGTGTTGCCTCACCCCAGTAACCATTTGCCTCTGGAAAGATAATCGCATCCGCATTAGTAATAATACCACCGGACGAGGTATTCCAGTTTCCCTCAATAGTGACAACTCTTGCATAACCACCCAAGTTAGCAAACTCATAGCAATTTATACTAGTACCTGAATCGGTCGGATTTTGCGTACAAAGGCCTACACTTATTTGTGCCATAGGTGTAAGAGGAGTGCTCTTACTAAAAATGTGATCCATGACCTTATCTTCGTATGTATTACTGAAACTCATTTTAGTCCAAAGTTATAGCAACTGTACCATAAGCAAACCTGGGTATACTCCCAACTGTGATGTTTATCGGTGCACCTTGTAAAGGTCCATACATAAGCATGTTCCCACCCGATGACACATCAAACAATGCAAAGTGTGTTACATTTCCCCAGTTTTCAAGCGCTTCACTAAATATAACAGCATCGAAGTTAGTAATTGTACCTGCAACTGCAACATTCCAAGCGGCACCTGACATAATCTTTCGTGAATAACCACTACCACTCACCTCGCTGCCTCCTGCACCAGTTTCCAACGGACTACCAATCCAAAGAGCCAGATACATGTATGAGGCAATATAATCACCTTTCGAGCAAAGATGATCTAAAACTTCATTTTCCAAGAAATTACTAAAACTCATTATTGACCTCCACTTACCGGTAGACTCTCTTTAAATGCTATAACAGCATCTTGAAACGCACCTAAGGTATCCTCTATTGCTTTTGTCAAAGCATTTGGATCCTCTTGTCTAATGAGCATAAGAGGACCACTTCGTATACGTTGACACATCTTTTCCAGATACTCAACATACTGTAACGTACTAGGTTGTGGAGGACCAGTAGGCCGTGGACCACGGTGGCTAACTACATCAATCAACTCATTGAGTTTATTTGCCAATTCGACAATGTTCTGATTATCCGCCTTCTGGGGGTCCACTACATGTTTTTCGATCATTGTTTGCTCCTTTACTTATGTTAACGGCACCAACCCCATCGTTTCATGTTCAGGACTTCAGTCCCGTGACCACCCATGTAAAGTTGACTAACTTCTAATGGAGTAAGTTCTTTATTAAAGAACATTACATTGTCGATGAGGCCATTGGCATATTTTGTGTCATATCTTCCTATCCAAACAGCTTGGTCGAGGTTTTCGACTGCAACGAAAGAACCTGGGTTGCTTTCACTATCTGTATCATCAACACGAACTTTGTTTATGTACAATCTCAGTCCAGAACTTAAAATCCCTCCGTCGCTAGTTGCAACAAAGTGCGTCCATTGATTTTCGTAAGAAGCCAAACTTGTACCATATGCTCTTCCAATATAGGCACCTGCGCTTTTGTCATACATACGGAAATGAATCGTTTTCGCTGTACCGGTAAATAATAACCATTCTTCGTTTGACCCATATTTACCTGCCCAAACAAAATATGCAGCATTGTGCATATTAACCCAAGAACTAATGCTAAACGGAGTACCAGAACCTACCGTACTATTGCCAGGACTGAAATCATCGTGGTCGGCTATCTCAATGTAATCTTTCAATCCTGCTGAACCATCAAAATCAAAAGCCCCATTTATCTTTCCTGCTCTATGAATACTATCTGACCCACCAGTACCACCAGTATCTCGCTGGGCTAAGCCATCGTGATCGTTGCCGCTGCTGTCCTCGATGGCACAGAGCTTTACAGATATATCGTCAATGGTTATATCAGCAGCTAGTCCTCCATCTGTAACCATTATTCTTAAATCGGTATGTGTAGCGACAAATGTTCTGGTGTAAATACCTGCACTACCTGGATAAAAGGTTGCCCATTGTGTATGAGCGTGTTCTTTAACAATAAACCATTCTGTTGTTACAGTATCTAATGTGATTGAAAATCGGTATCTACGACCTATAGTAAGTCCCTCAACAAGTTGATATATTGTTAAAGATACACCAGTAGTATAAAAATTACACATCCCACCACCTAATGTAGGCGTATTGACATGTGCTTCCCCAGTAGCCGCTTCTGAAATCTCAGGGTCATTACCAGATTCTCCCTCTATAGTCCAGCCATCAGGATTGTCCGCAGTCCACGCAGCAAAATCACCATTCGTAACAAGCTCATCGTTGTCCGAGGCAGTGTTTTCGTTCATCTTGTAATGGGCAATGAGATTTGCAGATAAATGGCTCATGTTACCTCTCGAAAGCGTAAATATACATTTGCATTGACAGTTCCAGATATGAAAAGGTTTAAAGACTCTCCGGTATTCGTTATAAAGAGGGGTACAGCCTCGTTAATAGCCCCCAAGGGAACACCAAAGTACTCCATACCATAAAATGAAAAGATTGGATTGTCACCCGAACGTAAATCATAACATACAGTAGCATCACCGCTCAATAAAAACTGTGTCACTGAAATACGTTTACCCGGAATAGCATCAACAAGTACATTAGACCCAGCATTGAGCGGAATATGTTTATGTAAAAACGAACCCCAGCTTTGACTGTAAAAACTATCCAGTGTCATCTTCTTTTACCTCTTCTTTCTTTTCTACTAGCTCTATTGATAACGGTACAGGTTGTGCTATTACCGTAGTAATACCCTGAAGGTTTGCAAGACTATCTAACACTCGGAGTGCAAGGTTTTGAGAAGGTACCGATTCATTACTTAATGCTGACCGTAACAATCGTATTCTAAGATGCTGGTGCCAATTTCGATCATCTTCGGATTGTAAACTAAGACCCTCTCTTACTGAAGTCCAACTATCATAAACTCCACGAAGTATCTCATATGCATCCTCTTCCTCAAGTTTTTGTTCTTCTACAAGACACTTCAAGATTTCCTCATTAGCCAAACCACCCGCAAGGTATTCGCCTACTAAGACATGCAGTATCTTTATTTGCTCTTCTTCCATACTCTTCACTAGCTAGAATCGTGAAGTTTTCGCTTCCACTCGGCACCAGATATTGCCTCACACTCATCGACTCTTAATCTTGCAATCTTTGACCTCATTCTTCTCTTTGGCATACCTGTGGCTCGAGGATTGTTACTACCGATACGCCCCTTTGAATGCTGATTAGCCATATAGACACCTCATTTCTTTAATTTTAACAACATACCTACAAAAGGTCTAATCAAATCTTTAAAGGCAAAAGAATATTTTTAATAACCTTACTTGAAGCAAGCCAAAATTTTTTTCATGTAAGCACAGGGGGTGCAGGGTAGCATACAATACCGTCAGTATGCTACCCTAACCAGCCTTTGTCTTGGCATGCGCCAGTCGAGCCTCTTATAAGTTACCATCCTCTAAAATGGCTACGCGACCTTTGACGTGCTTTTCTCTTCTCTTCGGACGAACGAGTTACTACCTGCCTTTCAAGCCTTATCTTTAATATCTCAGCCTTGATGTTACCTAAGTCACAATCCTTGTCAAGCATGAGAGTCTCCAACCGGTTGTTCCTTCTCTGCAACGCTTCGGCTTCAGACTTTTCAGCTTCCTTAACATCCATTAGAGGTGGAAACCAAATGAGCCAAAAGATGTTGGATAACAATTTACTTCTATCACGTTTCAGTTTCTCTGTAATCAAAACCTCGTTCTGAACCATCTCTCGTGCCATTGCTTCGCAGGAGAGGAAGCGATCATTTCTTTGGTTTGCTACAACAATTTGTGGTCTACGTCCACCACAGCCGATAATCGACAAGACTATCATTAAACAGATTGTACATATTACTCTTTTCATTTTGCTTCTCCTTTCATTAAGTCACTTTCATCAAAGCCTTGATCATTGCGTCCATACACTTCTTGTAGAAAGCATCATACACCTTCGTTGCAGCTTCATCATCCTTGTCAGTCAAGGTTTCGTCTTTAAAACAGACCTGCCAAACAAGTTCGCTCACGTTGCTTCCGAAGTCCGAACCACGAAGTTCGCATTCGATGTAACCTACAATTTCCTCGTGTAGTTTATCTTTGTCTATCGTTATCATAAGTCTCCTTCACAATGAAATGGAAGTGGAGCGATTCTACATACCGGCTTATTTGCAAACAAGAGGTTTGCACATCAGCGAGACGAGACATCCTGAAACGGATATGTGGTATGATAAGCCAGCGATGGTAGAGATATGAACTCCACTTCCATAATGTTTAACCACCTTTTTCTTGAATTCTTAATTGTAACCACTCGGCGTAAAGTTCAGCCCGCTCTTTAGGCCGTTGTTTATAACGCTCGCCCGGTGGGAACATTCTAAAATAGATTCTTGCTCGTATGGTATGTTTGTTACGCATCGGGTAACACATAATCAATTGTAAAAACTCAGAGCCCTTCGACCGGTTGATATTAAGTTCATAACCTTTCGTACCCTTAGAATAACGTGGCTCGGGCACTATAATATTATGTGAGCGTAATATTAAGTGAACAACATTAAGTGGCCAGAGGTGTTTCTGGGCCATTCCTACAATACCGACATAACTATTACCACTTTTGAAAATCGAAACCCAACCTTCACCACAAAAGAATCCAGCTGCCCAAGTCAATGCTTCCTCTGAACCTGCATCGAACTTCACTGTACAACTCTCTACTATAGCCTTTGCCACTATATTGCCTCCTTTCTTAACGAGGATAAACAGACTTACCACCATCGAAAGCCTGTATTGCTTTACCAAAACGCATTTGAGCATCCTCCAGATGTCTAAAGGCTAGCTTGAGGTTAGCTATCATCTCGCCATACTGTTCGATGCTTAGCGCGTCAGCTGCTGGATGTGTATAACCTATCTTCTTCGGATCATCAGCGAACACTGGATGCTGCTCTATGACCAACAACGTCTGTATTTTCGTTTCCTCTATCCGAGCTCTGAGTGCGAAACAGTCTTCTTTGAAGTCGTCGCTTCCTACACAAGGCTCGATCTTGTGCTTCTTTTGTACACTACCGTCCGGCATGATGTCCATCTCATCTGGAGTACCTATTGCTTTCTCCAATTCTTCAATCGTAGGTTTCTTATCTTCGTCCATTTGTGTTACTCCTTCCTGTATCTCACGATACCCTATAATAGTAGCTAGCGGCCCTGCACGACCTGATGTGAGTACTTCAAATTTCACTATGTATACATCTCCAGCTCATCGCAGAAGTACATGAGCTTGACTATTGGGTTGTGGTACCAGGCATTCATTAAGGACTGTCCATACTTCTCTTCTTTACTTTTTGTCTTATCACCTCGTAATGGATATTCACCTTTCCCTGGTTCGAATTCGAACAAACCATAAGGTCCCATGTGAAACTTTATCATCATCTCCTCGATTGGTTCAAGTTCGATATACTTTGCAATACGTATCAACGATAGCATTGCGTGACCTTTAGGTTGAGCTCGGTTCCATTTGTAAGGTGTTACATTACCAAGGTAAGCACCTATTTTACAGACATCATGTAGCAGACCAGCTATGATAACATTCTCCTTAACAACTGGTAGTGTTATTGCACCGAAGCCGTGTGAGAGCTTAAAACCTTCGTAGTATTTAGCTAACAACTCGTACACACCTAAACTATGCTCAGCTAATCCTCCTTCGTAACAACTGTGAAACCTTGTCGAGGCAGGTGATTCAAAGAAGCCGTCGCATTCCAAATAACCTAACAGTTTAGAAATGTTCTCACGACCTGTACTTATCAGTAACTCTCCAATTATTTCTCTTCTTTCGCTCATTGTGACTCCTTTCAATTTGATGTTAAACTCCTTACCAATTCACGTCACCTATTACCTCTTGGAAGTGAAACCTGACACCAACCTTCAACTCCTTACCTTGCACTTTGAGTTTGAGCAACTGCATATTGTTCAACTGCATCTCGGTCATGGCTACCAGTTGGTCAGACAACAAGTCGCCAGAGTCAATAGAAATTAGGATCACTTCTGCTTTTACTCTAATTCGTAACATTATACTCCTTTCTTTCATTTGTATTCGTGTACTAAAGCATCCTCTGGTGCAATGATTAAATCTTTAGCAGGACAATCACATTCCACAACTAAAACACCATCTTTTACCTCCGTACAATCTAAACCAGATCCATCGTAGTACATACCCTTCCCTGATGGTGTACCATTGAAGAAGAGATGCCTTTTATTATTGTATCCGACCCCGTCTGTCCAAGCAATCTCCTTACAGGACCATCGTAGATCAGGGTGCTTCTTACATGTCATAATTCTATGTCTCATATTACCTCCTTTCTGTTAGTATACCACCCCCACGGGCTTGCCTGTCATTTCAGATATCAACTGTCCCTTCGCTCGTAAGTTATAACCGAAGCGTGAGAACAATACATTGAGTGCATCAACAACCACAGACTCCTCATCAGGTAGATAGATCCAACTACATCCTCTAGCCTCTGCGTGTTCTATAACCTTGTACCAATTCGACAATGTTAGTTCCGCTACATCTCCCTCCTCAAGTTCTCTCTCGGTTATATGTAACAATTTAGTTAACACTACTAACCTGTTTGGCGAGCCTAGTATGTTCCTCTCACTATCATTGAGCTTGGTGAGACACAGCACTGGACCATGTTCCCAATCATCCATCTCCTTACGTCGGCCAGTAATCTTAGCAAAAGCTTCCCAGTCTGTTCCTAATGTGATATCACGGAAGTCCTTAGGCAACCGTTTCATCATCGCGATCTGACGTCTTAGTTTGATTCGTTGTTGTTGTTGTGAGGCTGCATCAGCAAGCTCTTTTTGTTTATGCTTTTTTGTCATCTTGTCTCCCTACATTTTATTGAGGCTACGGACTATACAAACAACACCGACAACAAGCCAAGTAGCTATAAAGCCTCCGAATACAATAGCTGCAAGTGCTTTTCCAAAACCTATCTCGTTACCTAGACATAAGAATCCTACAAACACAACAGTACTTAACATACCGATACCAACTGCTAGTAAGCACCATTGCTTTGGTTCATAACATTTACTCATAAGCTATCTCCTTTCTGTTCAATTGTTTGTGTATGAACCATCTAGACCACTTCGCTGCTGGTTCATCTTATCTAAGACCTTCAACAATGCTGCTTTCTCAGCAGCAGTGATACTGGGATGCTTAGTCGCCCGGTATACCATTAGGTGGGTTAAGTAAACCCAATCATCTAATGTAATCGCACCTATTATAGTTAGTGTAGCTGCACGGGTCATAAATCCTTCGTATGCACGAGGAGTTAATGGTAATACATTAAACAGCTTCAACAGTGTATTCATTATAAGCTATCTCCTTTCACGTTAAGCACAGGGGCTGTTGGGTTCACTATTCTTACAATTCGAGAGCCTATGGGATCGGGTTATACTGATTGAATATCGATAATATTTATATATTAAATAAATATTCATATATACCATACCCATTTTAACCTGATCCCACAGGCTGAGGTCTTTCATCATCGGCACCATCGCCACCATAACCTTCACCATAAACGTCTTCATGCGTTACCTCTTCGAGATCATCAATGTCCGGAGCCTTTGGAGTGGTTTCTTTCAATAGTTGTTCAAGCTCCTCAGCCTGCTGCACTCGCAACTCCTCTCGTAACCTATTTACTTCATCCATGGTATGGAGTACCTCTTCGTGCACTACCTTACACATGTGCTCATCAATTACAGTTACTGCTCTCAAGAGGATCTCATTCTCAGACTCCGTACCATCGAACTTCGCTTCATACAACTCAAGTGCCTCACCAACCACATCGAGCAAGCTCTTACCTGTCTGAGCACTTAGTAGCTTACCTAACTGATGCGTATCATCGCGTACGTTAAACTGCTTCATCTTCACCTACCTTTCATTTACTCAACAAATGACCAAGCAACCAACATGTACCTACCAACAATACTACTGGCAGCAACACAATTACGGCTACAACTCCGAGCATCAGCGCTGCAGCTGCAAACGGTAGTACTACAAGACCTGCACCTACCTTCACCAAGTCACTCATCGTAGATTTACCACAATGGGAACAATAGTGCGCTCTTAGGCTAACCTCGCAGCCACACTTTTTACACTTCTTCACTTATCCACCGCCTTTCGTTTGTACTGAAAACATTTATACACCTACCTTTCACTTTTTATATCTTTCTCAGTTTGTACTGCTCGCCAAAGAGAACGTTGAACCCATAACATATAACCTCTACCTCTGAGCTTGTTTATTACTGCTCGCACAATATTCATAGCACAGATTGAGGCATTCCGGCGAGCACGTAGTTGTATTACTTTAGTAACACTACTATCTTGATGTATCTTCCAACAGATACGTCCTCCAAAGGTTTCCTTATCCATATGTAAGAGAGCTAACATCTCTTCTGCTGCACACATATCGCTAGTACCATCTAATACAACTTGTACCCATTTGTAGAACACATCGCCATGCTTAGAGTTAGTCTCACCATAGACCTCTCGGGCAATATACAAAGC
>SDBT01021242.1_pt1 | contig 10150 bp, 8 predicted proteins | sample 2277101 | NCBI WGS metagenome assembly SDBT01 (sample SAMN10404973, study PRJNA504765) | marine sediment metagenome | isolation source: marine sediment core GS10_PC15, 103 cmbsf | place: Arctic Ocean: Southern Knipovich Ridge | collected 2010
GAAGTATACCTGACTTCATTTACGCAATAGTCTTGGTTGACCCGGGCACAGCTTACAGGTATACATGATATAATCGCGCCTGAGTAGAATTTCCTGCAATGAGTCCTTAATCTTGGGTTCCAGTTCATTCTTAAGCTCACTAAACAGTGCCACCAGGTTAGTTCCTGTCTCCTCTGCCAACAGGGTGTCGCTGTAATCCTGGTACTGTTTCTCAATATACGCAGAATCGGTTTCTTTTGATACGGTAAAGATAGAAATGCCTTCGGCATTAATCATAGTTTTATCTGGATAGTTTGAATGTTCGGATAGCTTGAATTTGTAGAGTTTAATCTTGTTATCGGATTCTTCCTCCGCTATTGTTCTCAGGATAGGTTGTGCAACGTTTTCCGTCACGTCCTCGACCACGTCCCAGTTCTTGACCTCTTTCTTAACCTCTTTTCTCAGGTTGTTGCACCGGACGATGTAATCATCCAGTTTTTTCACATAGACAAGATGGTTGCGCCATAGAGTCGGAAACGGCAGATGGTCTCTTAGAGAAATAAAAATGGGATTAGCTGTAATAGTATCCAAAGGTGAAACTGTTCCCGGATAGATTTCATCGGGTCGAGGGGTTCTAAAATTGTTTTTCCATTGCTCAATTAAGGCCCGAATCTCGGCATGATGACCAAGCAAAGCATCCTTGATGATTTCCACCTTTACGAGTCTAGATTGATCCTCTTGTTCCGCCAGTTTAAGATGGCGAAACAGAGTTCTATCGTCCTTGATATTAAACTTACTTTTTAAGTCTGAGTTGGATTCCCCGCTCTGGTGTGCCTGAAGCAACTTTTTCCTGTCATAGTAGTTAAATTTTCTAGCCATTTTCTTACAATCCTCCAAGTCGTATGTATTTTTATTAAATTTGTAGCTAATTTTTTTTAATTGTGTCAAGCTATGCTATACTACTCTCAAAGTTTGTAATAATACACCTTGACAACTACCGTTTACATTGATACAATCATAACATTGAATGGGGGGAATGTCAATAGGGGAGGACGGAAATGGAAAAAGAAAAACTAACCCTGACTGTGGATGAAACGGCAAAATGTCTCGGTATTGGCAGAAATTCAGCGTATGAGGCTATAGCTAAAGGTGAAATCCCGGTTGTTAAAATCGGGAAGCGTTTGCTCGTCCCCAAAGCAGCCTTAGAAAGATTGCTTGCCGCTGGTCAGCCAAAGAAAAATGGCGATAGCGCAAGCCAGTGATGGTAGTCATTCTGTGGCGGAGGTATTAGAAGGTATTGGCTGTGTTAAAGATAAGGGTAGTATTAGCGGTTAAGACCTGCTTGTCCACCCGGCCTGTGTCGTTCATTACTAAGTCAGAGGTAGAGGTGTACCAGTTGGCGAATAATGCCAGTGTCATGCGTTACGGTGAGCGTAAGAGGTCAAAAAAGAGGTTAAAGGCTGCGTCAGGAGGAAACTAAATGAAAGTATTTCCTGAGTTTATGAGAATACGCAAGGGGCGATCAGTTCGAATCCCCTCCGGTCCACCAATCATAAATTTTCCACACTACAAAGTTGAATCCTTCCTCGAAGTCTCCATAGCTCATTCTTCCCCAGAGGGGAGGAGTTAGTAATGGATGACAATGCCCTCATCAAAAAACCTAAGTGGCACTGGTGCTGTAGTCTGGTTCCTATGTGCCAAGAACGCTCTCCCCCTTCAAATCGCTATTTGTCCGGGATTACTGGTCATAACTTATCGTTTATTCACCTAACTTAAAGACTAAAAATATGAAATGGGAGATTATTATGCAAAAGGTCTTAAGCACAAAACTGAAGGTAGAGGAGGTAGACCGCTTTGCGGAAATGGCAGCGCAGCAAGGTGAGTCAATGTCCGGGATGGCAAGGCGTTTACTGCTGGACTATCTGGATGATGGCAGTAAAGCGGATAGAGTAGCCTCTACTGGTCCATCCAACCCAGCTAATTCCTCAAAGAAAGGCTTGCTGTTACACGGTGAAGATCTACATAGTGAATATCTACCACTGGTCCACCACCAACCGCAGACCAAGACGCAGGAATGCATTTCTGTGGTAGATAGCGGTCTACCAATACATGAAGATGTAGATCGCCCTTTGAACCCCGCTCCTTCGCCCATAAGTAGACAACCCGTCTACCATAACGCTGAGCCAGTTAGATTCGCCACTTCGCCCAAACGGTCATCAGGCAATGGTTGGAAAATATGTGGGGGTCTCGTCGCGTTAGGTCTAGTGTCAGGGTCAACAACCGCTGTAGACCGTGCTGCCGAGCCTGTTCGCCGAAAGCCTTTAATGGGTACCTACGATTAAATCTACCGCATCCGGGATACTTCCATCGTTTACACCTAAAAGGGTAGACCGGTCTACCCATACCCAACAACCGCAAGGGTGAGGTAGACCATGTGGAAAATTTTCCATGGGGTCTAACCTTGTTACACTTATTCTTACTATTATCAAGCAAAGGCTGGCTGCTATTGCTAGTTCTACTCGTGCTTTGGCTAAATTCGCGGTCTTCGGTCGCAGTAGATTGCAAGTCCGCGTTTACTACGCAATTGCCTCATGTGGATGAACAGGGCTTGTATACCTACAGAGTAGGCAACACCACCGTCTACAACTCATCGCCAATACCCTTTTGGTAGACCTCTTTAGTCAAGCATGATATCCGTTCCGATATCTGCGCTTACGTAGTCGGCCTCAAAACCTATCTTGATCTCCTCTTGAATTCATACAAGACTGGATAATGTGATTGTCCAAGGGCCAAATTTGCCTGTGGTGCTGAATTGGCGTAGTGAACCATGCCACTCTGACTAATGGATTCATAAAAGGGAGCGGACAGATGGGACTACTATAGGGTAGACCATGCTGAGTTCAGGTAGACCTTTGGGTAGACCATGCTGAGTTCAGGTAGACCTTTGGGTAGACCGTGCTAAATGAAAGGTAGACCGTTTAATAAGACTTTCGGTCTACCAGTCTACCCCAATGCTTTATTAACCCTACTAGTCACAAAATGGTTTATTGTCGGATCCTAAGATAAATAAAGTGACACCTTGAACCTAAGTCAGGGTGTCATATTAGTAAAGCTACAGCTTCCTCCTCGATTTTTGTCAAGGGTAAGCGTTACGATAGAAGACCGACTATATGGCAGCGGTCTGGTTTATTCCTATCGAAACACTACCCCGCCATACCCCAATTGTACCTCTAGTTTGTTGACACCACACCTACAATAATAATATTATGTCATTTATGAACTTATTTGTTCTATCCAAGGGATGATAATATGACGACAGACGAAAAATATTGGGATGATTATGATGGTTTACAATTAGCCAAGCACGCTATTTTGGATCGATATCTAGGTGGTTGGTTTCCTAAACTTACAAGTGCCTTCAATCGAGTGATATACATCGATTGTCATGCCGGAAGAGGCAAGCATACTACTGGCCAAGAAGGTTCGCCGATAATAGCCTTAAAAGGCTTATTGAATCACAAAATGAGAGATAACATACTTAACCAAGCAAATGTTAATTTCATTTTCTTTGAAATTGATGATCACAATTATCAAATACTATTAACTGAGATAGAATCAATCGGTAAAATCCCGCAAAGAATACAAGTTATGCCTTATTGCTCGGATTATGAGCCTAGACTTCGTGATATCTGTAAAAATTTAAAGGAACAAGATAAATCATTAGCACCTTGTTTTGCGTTCATTGACCCGTATGGGTTCAGTTTATCCATGGATCTTATGAACATGCTTCTGTCATTCCCGCAATCTGAATTATTCATTAATTTCATGTTTCGATATGTAGATATGGCTATTCGGAATGATACGCAAGAGGATAATATGAATAGGCTGTTTGGTAGTGATCTATGGAAGAATGTACGTGATATAGAGGATTCTAAATCCAGGAAAGACGCTATTCTATCGTGTTTCTCGGATCAATTAAATGCAAAATACGTCACCTATATGCAGATGGACGGGACTTCAAACGTGACTAAGTATGTCTTAATTCATGCTACCAATCATCCATCAGGTAGAAAGCTAATGAAGGACGCCATTTGGAAAGTATCTCCAGAAGGTAGTTTTAGGGCATCTGAACGAGATAATCCTAATCAGTTTGTGCTATTAAATGCTGAGCCTAATTTAGATCCGTTAAAAAATAAGGTGATTGGACAGTTTAAAGAACAATCGTTGCATATGAATGATATATATGAATGGTTAGTTGGAGAGATGTATTTAGATAAACATCTCCATGTAGTGCTCCGAGAATGTAGAGAACAGGGTATTTTAACATTTAACGGATATGCGGGCCGCTTTGCTTTTAATAAGAATCCGCTTGTAAATTTTAATTGAACAATTTCGTAAATCTAAACTAAATAAGAGGTGGGTGGACGTGATCGTAGTAGAATCACCGTTATTAAAGCAGCCTAAAAAAACAACCGGTACTAAAGAATGGGCAGACCATAACGTAAATTGCATTAAAGGTTGTTCCAACAGTTGTCGATACTGTTATGCAAAGATGATGGCAAAGAGATTCGGCAGGAGCACGGAAGAATCTTGGAATGCAATGGTAATCAATAACAAGGCCGTTAATAAGAAGTATGGTAAATATAATGGTCGTGTTATGTTTCCGAGTACTCACGATATTATTGATGAACCAGAACTACAAGAAGCTTGTTTTATTGTTATCAGAAAATTATTAGAAGCAGGCAATGAGGTACTAATAACTACCAAACCAAAGCTTAAGGTTACGGAAAAGATAATCGAAACGTTTTCGACCTTTAAAGAACAGATCCAGTTCCGATTTACAATTACTTCTATAAATAATTTACTCCTTTCTTTTTGGGAACCAAATGCTCCAAGCTATGAAGAACGCTTCGAATCATTGAAGTATGCTTATGATATGTATTTTAAGACTAGCGTCTCAATTGAACCGTTTCTTGATTTCGAACCTCAAAACCTCATTAATGTGGTTTCGCCTTATGTTACAGAATCAATATGGTTAGGGCCGATGAACTATATACCAGCAAGTAACGTTCAAGAAGAAGATAAATGCTATTATCAAGATATTCGTAATAATTACTTAGTGGGACACCTTAGAGAAATATATGAGGCACTGAAAAGCAATCCAATAATTAGGTTTAAAGATAGTATGGACCATAGACTTGGTATAATTAATTATCATTGATGCTATCCATCAATTGATGATTCACCTGTAATACTATTCTACTGGACATTGTTCTGACCCATGTTTATAATTACTACCATGAATGATCGCCCACTCCCGAAAGACTCCATGACAGCCGTTATCACCGTCTCGACGGTACTTCTCGCCTTGACTCCAGTGTTTCTCGCTATCCAGCAAACGCACCCAACGGTTCTCCACCCTACCTTGATTGTCCTGTATGCCATTCTCGCACTTTCCTTCTTCTTTGGCCTGGTTGCCATCGCCCTGGCGGTCGATTGGTTCGACAAACCCATTGCTTGGCGGAAACTCTGGGCTAAACGTTTCCTAATCTACCAGACAATGGCCTTCACATTTGGCTCCTTCATTTTGTTAGGCTTAACTCTACTTTCCAATTAGTATCACCCCGATTAACAGGAACCTCTGCGGCACTCTAAAACGGGGTTATTGTTTCCAGGCCTAAAGGGAGTCCGCCCGATGGAAATACTTTAAGCGACGCGATGAGTACTTGGCATTGCACAAAAGGGCGTTTTGTTGATGAGCGATAAAAAGAACGAAGGAAATAGAATTGTGACCAGTGTCAGTATCTTGGCTTACGGTTCCTTGATAGTCGACCCTGGATGCGAAATCAACGCTGTGATCTCGCATAAACCTCAGGGTGTCAAAACGCCCTTCAACGTTGAATTTGCTCGCAGTAGTTCCTCACGTGGTGGGGCACCTACGTTGGTCCCTGTTCAGGAACGCGGGGCACCGGTTAAGGCAGTCATACTGGTTCTGAAGGAGCAGGTAACAGTAAAAGAAGCAAAAGATATGTTGTACCGTCGGGAGATACATCAGGTTTGCAGTGAGGAGTCGTATAATCCCTGCTGTAGTCCTGGTCCAAACACTGTATGCATAAAAGAGCTCAAGGATTTTGCTGGCATAGCGACCACGATATACACTGCCATTGAGCCAAACATAAAGGAGCGCACCTCAAACCAATTGGCTAGGCTGGCCATTCAAAGTGTTGGGAAAACTGAAAAAGGCAGAGACGGCATAAGCTACCTCATTAATGCTAAATCTGCCGGTGTTGAGACGCCGTTAATGAAAGAATATGAAAAAGAAATATTGCGGCAAACAAAAACCGCAAACTTGGAGGCGGCATTGGGCAGGCTACAACTCAGTCAACGTGATCCTAACATTGGGCATAGGTAACAATCGCTTATTTTGTGACCTCATAGAAAATCGTTCCTTTTTTACTCCCAATGCTCGCGCCTAGGAAACAGGCATAAGGATCTGCGGACCTTTTTAATTCGTTAGTGTGGTACTTGTTTGCGGTATTATTGCTGTTAGAATCTATCAAAGAAACAGACATAACCACCATTCCGCGCTGAAGCTGGCCTGATAGGTTTTAAGGTCCATAAGCGGGTAGGCGGATATTGCATCCGACCAGCCAACAAGAGCATCGTTCTGCTTATTGAAGCAGCCTAGTAAGGTATAACAAGGTAAGAGAGGAGAGTGGCTTCACTGTCGAACGAGGAAACAGCCGCTTTGACTTCTCACCCAAAAACTATTTCTCAAAAAGTATCATCGGAGTATTGATGCATGTTATGGACTTAGGCTGCCTCATTAGTCTACGTCACCCAGGAGTCGGTCCAGCCAGTCTCAGTTTCTTAATCGGTGCCACCCTCCTCCTATACATCCTGCAAGGAACCACAAACCAATATACCAATGTCCGATTGATAGTGCGAGCTTCTCACCATCGCTCATATCGGAGTTATTTACCGCAGAGACTGCTAATATGATCCACATGAAAAAAGCCGTGCCTATGAAAGCAACGAGCCTGGATTGTCGTTTCGTTTCCTCAGGTAGGTGGACATACAAATCAACAGAGGAGATGACAAACATAGTGGTGAAATATACTAGGGTTGCTGCCATGGAGTTGGAGACATATAAAATGAAAATGAGCAGTGTTATCGCCCCAACAATCACCAGTATTAATGTGGGGCGCCTCCTCGCGATAATAACTAACCCTGCTCCATACGAGACCCCTTCCTTCACTAAGATAACGGGACTCATAAGAAACCACATGGCAAGGAGACTATAATTATTCACTCCTCCTATCATAATGCCTATTAATACAAGGACCAAAAGTACAAATGCTCCCATCAATTCACCAACGAGAAATACGGCTAGAATAAAAATGGCTATGCCAATTCCCATACTCATCCAAATTGTTTGCGGATCAAAAAGGATGGATGATGGTACTTTGATAAGGAAAACGAGACGTACAACATCGAATACATTGTCCATAGGGATAACCTACCCGTCCTCGAAGATTGTACCAAGCTTAAGTTAGAGATGGCACCACGCTAAAGGACCGCTTGTGCTATCATTCAGCTTATTTCTCTACCCATCTCTATACTTTTCCATTATAGCAAGGGAAACGACGATAGGATACTTTCAGCCGGTAGAGAAATCCCCTTGGCTTGCTTGTCGATGTTCATTCAGGTTATGTTTTGTTGCCTCTAGTCTTTATTAGTCGAATCTCTAAACCTCTCCAAAAAGGTACGTCTTGTTGACAACTAGAAACGGGTATATAATTGCCATACTAAAAGGACTTAGTTTTGATTACTTAAACTATTAGTAGGATAATGAACAAGGAAGAAATCTGTCGCTTTGAGGACTACTAGGCATGGTCGTAGTGATCTAGGTTATAAAGTCGGTGTAACCGGACGAAGGGCAGAGATGTGGTCACCTAAAGCTACTATTAAATATTTATTATCGGAGATATAATAATGGTCAAGTTGCTTTAAAAATCAAAGCATATTCCAAAATAGGTAGGGAGTCACAAGATGGAAAATTCGTCGAAATTAAATTTGCCACGAGTGCGAAAGATACAACTAGAGAGATTCTCGTTGTTTGTACTCCAGCCGAATGTAGAAATAAACATACCAGATGGTGTTTTTTGCCTTGCCGGTGCGAATGGAATCGGAAAATCCACTTTCCTTGCGGCTGTCGGGTATGGAATCACTGGAATTGTTCCAAATCCGAAGATTACTTTCAGGTCTGCCGAAGGCTATTACAATGATTGTCTTGGATTTAGCAAACAATACTTTGAAGGTAAAATATCAGAAGACGACCGAGATGTTTCTGCTATCACTATCCAAATGCAGATAAAGGATGAAATATTTGAAATAACTAGAGGCATGTTTGAGCCTCTCGAACTGAGGAGTTTTTGTATCCGCTTAGCAAACAGTGAAGAGGTTCGGTATGATAGTAGCAACTTAGGACCTAAAGAGCGAAATCAAAAGTATCAGGAGGAGCTAGCTAAAAGTACAGGGCTCAGTACCTTCGAACAATACGTGTTCTTACAACACTTTGTATTAACGTTTGACGAGAGACGAGATCCGTTACTTTGGAATAAAGCGAGTCTGCTGGATGCAATTTTTCTCGCGATGGGAGTTGACAGGGAACAAGCACAAAAAGCTGACTCGGTCCGGGATCAAAGGGAGACTTATTCCTCATATGGGCGAAACTATAAATGGCAATCAACGTTGGTAGGTAGGGAGATTGAGGGCATACGCAAGAAAGTTAATGCGGCAGAAGTAGATGAGTCGTTAAAAGAATTAAGGGCAAAATATGACACTCTAATGCAAAAACAAGCCAAACTAGAAGTTGATGTTGAAGCCAAGAATGGCGAATTAAGAGATGTAGAACTGCAGAGAATGGAGAGCGCATCCGCATTGACCGCATTGCAGTTAGAATTCTCAGAATTGTTTGAGAACAAATTCTACTCAAGGCAACAATTAGAATTACATCCTTCAATCAAGAATTCCATTTCCGAATCGATTTGCTCCATTTGTGGTACGGAAAACCATAATGTTGCCGAAAATATTGAAAAGAAGATAAAAGGTGGTATTTGTCCTCTGTGCGAAAATGCTATTGTGAACGATAGCCCAGATATTGATGAACTAGATGAGTTGAGAAAGGTCGATGAAAACATCTCTTCGGCGAAGAAACAACTTGAGACTGCTAATAAAGGCCGGACTCGCATCCAAGCCGAGTTTAGAAATATCACAGGGCAATTAGAGTCCATAAAATCAGATGTAAGTAATTTAGTATCGGAAAATCAAAATATTATACTCAAACCGCTCGAATCAAGCGAAGATTACAGCGGGCTCTTGGCACAAAAAATACAAGAGAAGCTCGATTTAGAAAAAAGTAGTGAAGAGTCTTATGCACAAAGAGATATTTACCAGATAGAACTTATTTCCCTTTATGATGAACTTAGAAGAATGTATGATGAAGCCCAGAAGGAATTTGTACCTCTTTTCCGTGAACTCTCAAAGTTATTTATTGGCGTAGACATGGACATACAGATGGAGTATAGCACTGCGTTAGATACGACTGGAATGCAATTTGTATTACAAATGCAGGGTATTACTCGTAGGCAAACTTACCAGTTGTCCGAAAGTCAACGGTTCTTTCTAGATATAGCTTTGCGCATGGCTTTAGCTCAATATATGTCTAGCGATCTTTCTAAAGCTAGCTTGTTTATTGATACTCCAGAAGGGTCTCTTGACCTCGCTTATGAGGCTCGTGCAGGAGAGATGTTTGCTCGGTTTGCTGAAAAAGGGCATGACCTCATAATGACAGCAAATATCAATTCATCACAACTATTAACAAAGATGGCTGAACATTGTGGTGAATCTAAGATGACTTTGCATCGAATGATTGATTGGACGCAACTTTCAAGCATCCAACAAGAAGAAGAACAACTCTTTACAGACGCTTATGATAAAATCGATGCTATTCTTCGAGGAAGCGTGGGCATTAATGGGTAATCATCTTGCTCATTATGATTGTTTGGCGATATGTTCCCATTTTAATAAGAATATCGGCGATACTGCAATCCCTGAGGTTCATCTTTTCGCGTATTTATCATGTTTACTATCACTCTATAAAGATAGG
>SDBT01021243.1_pt1 | contig 10150 bp, 5 predicted proteins | sample 2277101 | NCBI WGS metagenome assembly SDBT01 (sample SAMN10404973, study PRJNA504765) | marine sediment metagenome | isolation source: marine sediment core GS10_PC15, 103 cmbsf | place: Arctic Ocean: Southern Knipovich Ridge | collected 2010
ATTTTCATTATTAGACACGCAATCACGTGTGTCTACCTCTGTAATAACGGAGGTTTTATCTTTTTGAGATACATCTTCTTTGGATATTATATGAGGCGCACTTTCTTTGGATGTGATATTATTTGGAGTTAATCTATCTTCGTAATTTTTATGTACACAACACATTGTAAAACCGGAAGATGCATTTTTTTGACATTGTTCTCCTATTTTATTTTTCTTATAAATATAAGAACATTTTTTATTATTATTTATTTTTTTTTTTTGATTATTTACTTTTATAGAAAATGAGTGAGAATTATATAATTCATTTATTTCTATTAAATTTATATTAAATTTTTCTGATATAACTTTATTATATTCAATAATATATTCAGATATTTTATCTTTTATAGATTCTAATAATAATTCTTCTAGTTTATTCATATTTAATATATTATTTTTTAATATAAACTATACATTATAAATCAATTTTTATTTTCTAAACTTTAAATAGTCATTACTATATTATTACCCATCTTCTAAATAAGATTGATATTCTATACCTAAATTTGGTATATATAGATAATTCCAACCATGTATTAAGATGTTCAAAATATAAGCGATGATTCCTTTTATATTATTATTTTGCTTCTAATATCTCCTTATGAGATAATATTTTTATTGTTTCTTCTAGATATTTAACTACTTCTATATGTCCATTTGAACTTGCCCATCTCAATGCATAATTATCTTGACTTATAATATCTTCAAGTATTAATCCTTTGTTAACTAGAAATTTTACAATTTCTAGATATCCATAGAAACTTGCCTCTCCTAATGCTTCATTATCTTGACTTCTTATATCTTCAAGTGTTAATCCTTTGTTTACTAGAAATTTAACAACTTCTAGATATCCTTTTTCACTTGCCCCTCTCAATGCATAATTATTAAAACTTCTTATATTTTCAAGTGTTAATCCTTTATTAACTAGATATTTAACAACTTCTAAATGTCCAAATTCACTTGCCCATCTAAATGCTTCATTATATTCACTTCTAATATCTTGAAGTGTTAATCCTTTGTTAACTAGATATTTAACAACTTGAAGGTGTCCATAACCACTTGCAATTCTCAATGCAAAATTATCAAGACTTTTAATATATTTTACATTTAAATTAAGTTTTTTAATTTCATATAAATCTCCGTTTTTACAAAAATTATAAAAATTATTCATTATTTTTAATATAAACTATACATTATAAATGAATTTTTATTTTTTAAACTCTAAATTATTTAAAAGAAAATTTTTTCTTTTAATAATGTAAATAATATATGAATTATAATAATAAAGTAATTGAAAATAGTAAAATTGTAACTAATATAAATTTAAATAAAGTTAGAGAAGGTATTATTAATTGTATTAATCCTAATAAACCATTTTATGCTACCACATCAACTATTGCTCCTGTTATTAATGATATGGATAATTTTCCTTATAACCGATTTTATCGTGGAGAATATAATAATCCTACTCCTGTTGTATTAGAACGAGAAGCAGGTTGGAGACCAAGAGAAGATAATTGTTATAAACATATGAATATATATGGAAAAAATACAAAATATCCATCAGTATGTTTTCAGGTACCATGTTCTACAATATATCCATGTTATCCAAAATCGTTACATGATATATATGATAGAGAATTTTTAGAATTATTAGAGAATAGAAAATGTGTATCATCTGTTCATCAATAAATTTATAATTTTTAAAATTATAAATTATATTAAACTTACTAAATATTTATGGATAAAAAGACAACAAATATTTTCCTAATTCTATATGTCCATATTTAATTGCTTTATATATTGCATAATTATCATAACTTTTAATATCTTCTATAGTTAATCCTTTGTCTATTAAATATTTTACTACTATAAGATGTCCATTTTCACTTGCCCATCTTAATGCATAATTATCATAACTTTTAATATCTTCTATAGTTAATCCTTTGTCTATTAAATATTTTACTACTTTTAAATGTCCATTTGAACTTGCCATTATCAATGCATAATTATTTACACTTTTAATATCATCTATAGTTAGATTAAAACTTATTAGATATTTAATTACTTGAAGGTGTCCATTTTCACTTGCATATCTCAATGCAACATTATTTTGACTTATTATATCATCTAAACTTAAATTAAGTTTTTTAATTTCTTCTAAATTACCTTTATCACAATATTCATAAAATTGATGTAAATTAGGTAATTCATAGAAATTATTACTTCTACAAAAAGGACATTTATTAACTTTATAAGCCAAATTTTGAGCACAAGAAAGATGGTAAAAACTATTACACTTAGCTTTACATTTATATATATCTTTAGATAATATTAAATTTAAACAAATATTACAAGTATACATATTTTATATAATTTTTAAAAGTTTATATAAACTTTTAAATTAAATCAAATTTATATATTATAATAAATTATATATTATATGATTAAAATAGAAAATAATTATACCGCTACATTATCTTCTTTACAACCTCAAATATTAAAAACTGAATTACCAGGTAAATTTGGTGGTCCTCCTCAAGAAGTTATATCAATTATTCCTCCATTAAATACAAATATTAGTTTTACTTCTGTATTACCAACTAGGAGTGTATCAAGTGTATCTAAAAATTTATTTAGAGCACCTAAAAAATTACCTGATCATTGGAATTGGGGACATATCGAATTAAACGATACACCTGAACATAAAAAAATAAAACAACAAATTAATAAACCAGGAAATCAATTAAATTGTGGTTCGTGTTGGGCTATAGCAACAGCTGGTGTAATAGGTGATACTTTTTTAATATCAAATATAACTAATTATAATCCTAATTTAAGTACTACATATAGTTTATCTTGTTATCCACAAGGTAAATGCAACGGAGGAAATCCAGCTAAATTATTTGAAAAAGCAGAGAATAAGGGATTAAGTAGTAATCATTGTATAGATTATAGTTGGTGTTTAAGTAATGGATATTGTAGTCAAAAACAATTAAAACCACAATTAACAATGGTAGAAATAAACAGAATGATACCAGCATGTGGATGTTATTATCCAAAAGATCATAAATTATATAAAATAAAAAAACCAACAACAGTAAATATTTCTAAAGATAAAAATATAAAGGAAGATATAAAAAAACATATATATACAACTGGACCTGTATTAGGTGGATTTCATGTATTTGATAATTTTAAAAAAAGTCATGGTAAATTCACTAAAAGTAAAGGAATTTATCTCGAATATTTAGATTATACTGGAGAAAGTGATTTTAAAGTAATACAACCAGGTACTAAAGATAATGAATGGAAGGGATCTCATGCTGTAGCTGTAATAGGTTGGGGAAAAGAAAAAATAAGAGCTCTTGATCCTAAAAATAGTTATAAAGAAGCTGTTATAGATGTAGAATATTGGATATGTAGAAATAGTTGGGGGACCGAATGGGGAGATTATGGATATTTTAAAATAGCAATGTATCCATATAATAAGAAAGCTCAATTTGAGAAAGAGATAGTTATAGAAAGTGAAACAGGAAATAAATATCAAACAGGAGGATTTTTAATATTTGAAGCAGATAAAGTAGTTAAAGGAGATTTTAATAAGATAACACCAGAAAATGAATTATCTGAAAATGAAAAATATTATACTAAAGATCTATTTGGTCCAATTAAAAATAAAGGAATAAATATATTTGTAGTTATTAGTATTATAATTTTTACATTATTAATAATAATAATTTATTATTATTTATAATTTTATATATAACTTTAATAGTTATATATAATAATTTATACATTAATATTATTTATTGTTTCTTCTAGATATTTAACTACTTCTAAATGTCCATTATAACTTGCAGATCTCAATGCAAAATTATCTTGACTTCTTATATCTTCTTGTGTTAATGCATTGTCAATCATCCCCTTCGGGGATGCACCTTCTCTGAAGGTGATTAGATATTTAATAACTTCTATTTTTCCATTTTTACTTGCATATCTCAATGCATAATTATCTTGACTTCTTATATCTTCAAGTGTTAATCCATTATCAATAAGATATTTAACAATTTGAAGGTGTCCATTTATACTTGAAAATATCAATGCTTTGTTATTTTTACTTCTTATATCTTCAAGTGTTAATCCTTTATCAATAAGATATTTAACAATTTGAAGGTGTCCATTTATACTTGCCCATATAAATGCATCATTATCTCTACTTCTTATATCTTTAAGTGTTAATCCTTTATCAATAAGATATTTAACAACTTCTAAATATCCTTTTTCACTTGCCCCTCTCAATGCATAATTATTAAAACTTCTTATATCTTTAAGTGTTAATCCTTTGTCAATTAGATATTTAACAACTTCTAAATGTCCATGTGAACTTGCCATTCTCAATGATTCATTATCTTGACTTCTTATATATTCTTGTGTTAATCCTTGATTAACCAGATATTTAATAATATCAATGTGTCCATATGCCATTCTCAATGCAAAATTATTTTCACTTCTAATATCTTCTATAGTTAGAGATTCATTATTTAAATCTTTAAAGTTATATAGATATTTAACAATTTGAATATGTCCACTAAAACATGCCCATTTAAAGAACAAATTATCTTCACTTCTTATATAATCTATAGTTAATCCTACACTATATTCACATAAATATTTAACAATATTGAAGTATCCACATTCAATTGTGCATCTCATAGCAAAATTATCTTTACTTTTAATATCTTCAAGTGTTAAATTAAGTTTTTTAATTTCTTCTAAATTATCTTCATAACAATAATCATAAAATTTATCTAAATTAGGTAATTCGTAAAAATCTTTACTTCTACAAAAAGGACAAGTATTAACTTTATAAGCCCAATTTTGAGCACAAGAGATATGGTAAAAACTATTACATTTTAATTTACATCTATATATTTCATTATTAATGTTATCATAACAAATATTACAAGTATTCATATTTTATATAATTATTAAAATTATATAAAAACTTTTATATTAATTCAATTTTTGGACTAAATTTTTCTTTTAATTCTATAATATATTTTTCTTTAATTCTTCTTAATTTATATATATAATTCATAAATCCATACGAATTTCCCCATTTTTTTGTTTTTAATTTATAACATCTAAATTTATTTTTTTCTATTCCGTATTTAGCATCTAATGCTTGATCTACTGGTTGTACGAGAAAATGTATATAATAAATAGGATCAATTTTTAATATTTCTCCATGTTTTTTAACATACTCAGGATCTTCTACCTTATCAAATAATTTATCATTTATACTACTTCCTTTACACACAACCTGTTCTAATCTACTACCATTTTCTACTCTTAAACCTCTCCTCCTCATTTTTTCAGCTAATTGAATATGAGCAGGTAATTTAGGAATAACATATTTATTATAATAATCTGTTTCATCAGTACAATTTAAAGAATTTAATATTTTTTCTTTATTTAAATTATCATAAGGTAATTTTTTATCTTGATAAATTTTATAACCACTTATATCATTAACACTTTTAGTTAAGATAAAATCGTCTAATATTACATTTAATGTAAATAAAAGAGATAAACAATCTAAAAGATATTGTTGTATTTCTTCAAAACTGGAATATTTAAAAATTCTATTTATAAATTCTTCATATAAATCTCTTACAAATTTACTATTATCTCTTCTAGCTAATAATACTCCTTTTTTACCTATTTTTTTATCAATATTACCTTCTTGATCACATCCTAACCACATATATCTTTTCTTAGTTAATATAAAAAATTCCCAATAAAGAGCATTTTCAAATTCAAGTTTAATAGGAGGAGGAAATAGACTTAACATTTCTTTTTCGACTTTATAACAAAAATCCCATGTTTCTTTTGCTTCTTTTAAATGTGGAAAATGACAATATACACTATCAGTATTTTTAACAATGGTTTCTCCTATACCGCAATTAAAATCACCAACTTCAGTTTCAATATCATATACATATATATATCCAGAATATTCAATAGAAGTAATAGATAAAACTTTATTAGTTATATTATCTTCTTTATTTTCAGGAACATCATCAAATTCTAGATATATTTCTTTATCATTATTAATAATTATATTTATATTATTTAATGTAATATTATTAGATAATAAATAATATAAACCTTGTGCAAATAACATCGAATAACATCGTATCATATTTCTATTTCCATTTACTACATTTAATGATTCGACAATTCCTTGTATAAAATTATATTGATTTATTCTAGACGAATTTAATATAAAAAATGGTATTTTAATATTTAAATCTTTATCTAAAAATATTCTCCTAAATTCATTAACAACATTTATTAAAGTACATATATAAGTATATTTTGAATTATTTATAATACATTTACTATTCTTAATTTTAGTTATAATTAAACCATATTTTCTTATTAAAAAATGTTTAAAATTATCAACCACAAAATCATATTTATGTGTAAAAAATATACTATTTTTTTTTATATTACCACATCCTAAAAATAAACCATAATAATAATAATTATCATCATAACCATCATAACTAAATTCTCTAACAAAATTAAAATTATATAATAAATCAATATTTTTACTTTCTTGAGGTTTTATCAGTTTATAATCTTTTGTTATTAATGAATGATCTTCTGTTACTTCTACAATACCTTTTTCTGATATAATACGATATATTTTTTTATTAGTAAAATGTCTAATTACACGTATAATATTTTTCCATCCTTTTGATGTTAATATTTGTACATTTTTCTCGGTAAACTCAATATGTTCTTTTTTATCAGATTTAGTTGTAAGAGGATCTATAATATAATTTTTATTTAAAGTTAAATTATCTATACGACATACATCTACTTTATAAATTCCATTTTTATGTAAATACCTAACTATAATTGGAGATTTATCTGTTACACTATCACCATAAATTCTTTTCGCTCCATATTTTTGTTGAATATAATCACTTGCTTTTAATATATTATATCGTCCCATACTTGTCGTACTTTTAGCACCTGGCATAAAAGGTAAATAACCTTTTTTTACACCTAAGGCGCCATACATTGAATTACATGATAATTTAAACGCCAATTGTCGTTTATCTAAAACATTTATTAATTTTTTAGCATCTTCTTTTTCTTTAGAATCTTTTATATTATCTAAATTATTTTTAATTTCTCCTAATCGTTTTCTGGTTTGTTTTCTAGCTCCTAATAAATTTTCTAAAATAGTAGGCATTACACCTTTAGGTTCTTTAAAGTAACGATATTTATAATGACCACATAATATCTTTTTATTATCCTTTTTATTATCCTTCTTTTTATTCTCATCATGTTCACAATTAGTATGTTCATCCCATTCTATAACATTACACTTCTTATCTGATATACTTTCATCTCTTACTAAACTTGTAAAATCTATATTATATGCTATCATTACAGTTGGGTATAATGAGCAATTCGATACCGTAATTCCGTTGGCTAGATAATTATGAACAATATTAACCTCAATATCGTAGACAGAATTTATCCCATTAGATTTTACATAAATAACTTTTAATTTAAAAAAAGGAATAAAATTATCTTTTCTATTAACAGCGTATTTAAATTCTTTTCTATTATATGAAAACCAACTTTGTACACCTAATTCTTCTATATATTGTTTTGGTTTTGGAAATTTTTTTCCTTGTAAACTTAATTTACGAGGTTTATCTGAATGTCTTTTAGCTTCAGATCTTTGCTGACCTATATCATATACAGAAGATAAAGAATATTCATTTATTGGAGGTTCTTTATCTAATAATTCATTTCTAGCTTCTTCTAAACAACTTTTAAAAGTAGGAAGACCTTTTTTCCTAGAAAAAATATTTTTTATTTTTAAAGAAATTAGTTCATTTGTTTTATTAACTATAAACGAATGTTGTTCTCTTGTTTTTGTTTGCATTCTTTGATATGATGAAGCAATTGTTAATCTACACGATTTATTAATACAATATCTAAATCCTATTTTTTCTGAAAAAAATTTTATATCATTTATTGGTATATTATATAATATATCCCATCTAGGATTTTCTTCTATATCTTTTGGAATAATTTTTTTATTTATATATGATATTTTTACAGGAGAACACATTTTAGGATATATACCTAATCTATTATGTAACATAATTAATTTTTCAAATAAATCTTTCATATTATCTAAATATTTTTCTATAGTTGTCCATTTAAAAGATATATAACCAAAATAATTTGAATTAGTTAAATATGGTGCAGTTCCATCACCGCCATATAATCCACCTAAAAATTCTCTAATAATAGATAATGGACAATTGTTATCTAATATAAATTTAGGTAATTTCATAGATTGTGTAGATCTTTTTCCAATCACAATATCTTCTATAGAATGAATTATATTAGTTAATTTAACTGGAATACTATATGAAAAAATTGATCCTTTTGCGCCTCTTTTCGTATTTTTATCTGTACATCTATCTCTTATTTTTGCGTCTATATCAACAAATCTCATTGCATCTTTTTTAAATTCTAATGCATCAAATAATGTTCCAAAAGAGGCTTCACTACATTTTCTAATTTTTTGTGTCTTTTTTATAGTAGATATATAAATAGAACCATCTGCTAATATAAATCCTAACATTCTCGCAAATGCTAAACTATCTTCTCTTTTTTCTTTCATATTAAATTTATATAATATTTTATTACCATCATTTACTTCTAATTCCCAATCTTTTTCTAATTCACATATCTTATCTTCAGGATATTCTAATCCACATAATACATATTTTTCCTTTAATTCATCTGCTCTACACCATTCCTCATCTGATAACATAAATTTATGATCTGGTGTACATTCTATCGTTCTTCCATCTTGTAAAAATACCTTTACTGTTTCTCTTTCTCCTTTAATCTGTAATCCATTTATTGTAGAATAATTATTAAATCCCTTTCCTTTCTCATATCCTATCACTAACTCATTATTTACTAAACTATCTATTCTTTTTGCAACTCCACTTGCCATTGTTATTAATGTATCTCCAGTTACACAAAAATCGAACGGAACTACCCTTTGATAATGTCCAGGAATAGGATCGAAAACAATAGCACCTTGATAATGTTCATTTTCTTTTGCAACATAACCATCACTTTCTACAACATAATTATTATACATAGCATGTTTATATACTTGTGAATAGACTTTAATTTGTTGACCTCTTGTAAAAACATCAAATATCTGTATATTACATGTTTTTGCCATTTCATATAATCCGATAAAACCCTCTATTTTTTCAAATAGATTTACTACTAAAATACTATCTTTTATACAATATTTTCCACATATACTTAATGCTTTTGCTCCTTTAATTCCTCCTTTCATACCTAATTCATAACACTTAAAAATACCTGCTGGACTTAAATCATCTTTTGTATCTCCAATTAGATTTGTAGATACGGTTTTTAGCTTATAATTATTAAATTTATAATCTCTTCTTATAATTGGTAATAAATCAATATATATTATACCTTCACATTGATTATATAGAAATTCTTGATTTTTATATGCACTACTGTCCCATTTTATAGTTTTAGGATCTCTCCCTTTTTTATCTAATATATAACTATATCCATCAAATTGACTATAACACATACAATATTCACTTTTTGCTCTTTTAATCATATAATCTATATCAAAACCTAATATATTATATCCAATTAATAGTTGTGGTTTATATTTATTTATAAAATCATTAAATCCTATTAATAATTCAAATTCACTGCTAAATTTTAATACTTTTATATTCTCTTTATTTAACATCTCTTCATTAGGCTCTCCTAATGTTAATAGATAATTTATAGTTCCTGGTTTTCCCTGACGTTTTAATATACAACTTATCTGAAATATTTTATCATTTTTCCTTTCAGATGAAGGAAAAGTTCCCTTTTTACTACTATTTACTTCAATATCAAATCCACACATTAATGGTTGAGCTACAATATCTAATTCTTTTTTTATCATGTTATTATAATCTACTTCATACTCAAATTCACAACTTGTCTC
>SDBT01021244.1_pt1 | contig 10150 bp, 11 predicted proteins | sample 2277101 | NCBI WGS metagenome assembly SDBT01 (sample SAMN10404973, study PRJNA504765) | marine sediment metagenome | isolation source: marine sediment core GS10_PC15, 103 cmbsf | place: Arctic Ocean: Southern Knipovich Ridge | collected 2010
ATGGCGATTGGCCCGTGCTGCCCCGCCACGGAATCACCTGCCATAGAATGACCTGCGAAGCCGCTACCCGGCCCGGGGTAGATCCATGATATCTACCGCCTCGCCCGGCGTTTCCAGGGCATGCGGTTGCCCGAGGGAAGAGTTCAAGTTTGCCTTGGCCGTTCCCGTGCGGAGTCTGTCCCCGGCCAGTTCCGGCCTGGGCTGCAGGATGCGGATGATCTTCTCCCGCCCGACCAAAGATCTGCTCGCGCGGGGGTTCATTGCCACGCGGCGGACGGCGGCGTCGGCAGCGGCGGTGTCTGTATCGCCGGTGGACGATGCGAACGTTGGAGTCGGGACACGCGTTGTCGTTGGGGCCTTGGACTTAGGCAGCCAACTCCCCCGATACTGATATTCTCCACCCGGCGGGATGTAGTTGGGTCTGCCCCCGGGATTCGTCGTCGGCTGCGAGTTGATCGGCTGCGAAGGACCGGGCTGTACAATCCGGGCCGGTCCGTTAGGTGTGATCGGTTGATTGATGATCTGCCCGGGGACGCCCTGGTAACCGGGGTCGCCCGTATTGCCGGAAAGCGTCCCTGTCCTCGGTGGAGGGACCGTCATGGGGCCAAGAAACGGATCCCGTGTCTGATGCCTATCGCGTTGACATCCGCACAGACCGATCGTGACAACCAGAAGCATAAACGGTAGCAGCCGCTTCATCAGGCAGGCTCCTTTCCACCTTCAAGCATGCCCCCCATAAGACGTGGCGACGCCGTACCCTCGGCGCAAGGTGGGGTAGGGTAGCGTTTTTCGCAGCCGTGTCTAGACCGATTTCAGTAGCTCGCAGCCCTTTCAGTCGACAACAGCCCGTGAGGCCAATAAAATGGGCCTGACAACCTGCGGCTGGCGCGGTAGCACGGCATCGGGAAAGATGCCCGGATCCCCCGGTTGGGCCACAGTCGGATTGACGGTCCTCAGCGGGGCCGGTCGGGCGGGACACAGAATCGTGTCGGTCCCGAACGGCCAGGATACGTAAGGGTTGCGAATGACCAGCGGATAGACGGGGCCGTCAGGCGTCCAGTCGGAGAACTGGCAGCAAGGACAGGCCCGGCCGGCAGAAGGGGTCGCCGAGATTGCCAGGGCAACCCATATCGCCCATACTACCTGTCGTGCGCCCATTGCGTTCTCCCTGATCGGAAAAGTCTGTGCAGTCTTCCAGAACAGTTTGACCGAATTGCAGAGCAACGCAACCCCCATGGAAGTTTGTTGAAAAAGAACTGCCCGCAGGCAGGTTTGCCTCTGGCTATTGGTGTATAGTCACGGAGGCATCAATTGCCGTTCTGATCCGACTCGGCGGGGGGATCCAGCCCGGGGATCGGCCGCGATTTGTCGGCACCGGGCACGTCGGGCAGAGATTTCAGCACGGTGCCGAAATCGTCCGTCTTTGGCGCCGGCTCGCAGCCGCAGACCATCGCTACACAAAAGATTAAACCAACCGGCCATCGCATCGATCGGGGTCTCCCAACACTCCCACGGCGGATATAATCGAGTTATCCGAATTCTACACGCCGATTCCCCAGCGATAAAGCCCCGGCAAATGTCTCCAGACAGCCTGACTACGGCACTCCTGACCACGGCACTGAAAGAGGAAGCCGCCCGGCTCGGATTCGATCTGGCCGGGGCAACCGCCGCCGTGACGCCGCCGGGGATCGACCGGTTCCGGCAATGGCTGGCCGACGGATACGCCGCAGAAATGCGATACATGGCCGACCGGGCCGAGGCCTACGAGCACCCGCGACATGTGCTCGACGGTGCCAAAAGCATCCTAATGCTGGGGGTAAACTATCGAACGGTCGAGCCGGTCCCTACCGCGGCGGGACAGGGAAAGGTCGCCCGATACGCCTGGGGGAGCGACTATCACGATTCGATCCGTCGGCAACTCCACCGGTTGGCCGATTTCCACCGGCGGCTGGTCCCCGACGCCCGGGTCCGCGGCGTGGTCGACACGGCACCCCTGCTGGAGCGCCAGTTTGCCCAACTTGCCGGGCTCGGCTGGATCGGCAAAAATACGTGCCTGATAAACGAGCGTTTTGGCAGTTGGCTCTTCCTGGCCGCCTTATTGACCACCGAAGAACTCTGCCACGACGAGCCGGCGCCGTCGGACCGGTGCGGGTCGTGCCGGGCCTGTTTGGACGCCTGTCCCACCGGCGCCTTGGCCGAGCCATATCGGCTCGACGCCCGACGGTGTGCCAGCTACCTGACCGTCGAGCTCCGCGGACCGATTCCGCCGGAAATGTGTGCGGCGTTGGGCAATCGGCTGTTCGGATGCGACGCTTGCCAGCAGGCCTGTCCGGCGAACCGCGACACGCCTGCCACCGCGGCCGAGGACTTTCGACCGGTGCCGGGCATGAATCCGGTGGAATTGGAAGAGTTGTTCGCGCTGGACGCGGATGGATTCCGGCAACGGTTCCAGCGTTCGCCCTTGCGACGATGCGGAAGAGAAGGACTGTTGCGCAATGCAACCGTGGTTTTGAACAATCGACCCGAAAACGGCCCGTCCAGCGGGCAGGGTGCGGGCCAGAAGGAGACGCCGTGAATCGAGAGTTTAGTCAGACCGTTTGGGACCGGCAACTGCAGGAGGACTGGCAAGCGATTCTGCGACTGGCGGTCGGCGAGGATCTTGGCCGCTCGGGCGACTGGACCACCCGGGCGCTCGTGCCCGAGCAGGCCGTGGGCCGCGGCGCGATCGTCGCCCGGGAGCCGGGCACGATCGCAGGGTTGCCGGCCATGGAAGCGACCCTTAGGGAAATCGAGCCTCTCTTGACCTGGAGCCCCTCGATCGAGGACGGCCGGGCGGTCGCTGCGGGCGACGTGCTGGGGCGGATCGAAGGTCCGGCCCGGGGATTGCTCTCGGCCGAGCGGCTGGCGCTGAACCTGCTGGGCCACCTTTCGGGCATCGCCACGTTGACGCGTGCCTACGTCGAGGCAGTCGCCGACACCGGTGTACGCATCTACGACACCCGCAAAACCACACCCGGCTGGCGGCGGCTGGAGAAATACGCCGTGCGTTGCGGCGGTGGGTCGAACCATCGCAGCGGGTTGCACGACGCGGTGCTAATCAAAGACAACCATCTGGCTTTGGGAGCCGAAAGGCAAACGGACGTGCAGACCTCCGGGCGTTTTTCCCCTGCGGAAGCGGTTGCCAAGGCAAGGCGTTTCTTGCAGGAGCACGCCACCGAGGCGAGCGAAATGATCGTGGAAATCGAGGTGGACAGCCTCGAACAACTCGACGAGGTATTGCCGGCCGGAGCCGATCTGATCCTGCTGGACAACATGCCGCCGGCCGTGCTTCGCGAGGCGGTTGCCCGGCGCGACGCCCGTAATCCACAGGTCGAGCTAGAGGCCTCCGGCGGCGTCAATCTGGAAACGGTCGCCGAGATAGCCCGGGCCGGCGTAGACCGGATCAGCGTCGGAGCATTAACACATTCGGCCCCATGCCTGGACGTCGGCCTGGACTGGCTGGAACGCCCGGGGTCAGAACGCCCGGGGACGCCTGGGCTAGGTGGCCCCGGGTGATTGCTCACCCGGGGCTCCCACAGATCCGGACGTGCAGGACTACCGCATCCGGTTCCTCAAATGACAACTTCGCTTCGTCCACGAACACTCGCGACGATTCCGGATTGCTATCCGCCGGCATTGCGTCTACGTGGAGTCGGAGTTCGGAGCCTCCGCCACGTGTCCTGCCGACGGGCTTGTCACTTGACGCGTCGCTTCCCTCCACCGGGTCCTCGCGGGCCGAGTTCCCCGGCTTCAACGGTACTATCAAGGCGCTACGACTTCCTGCCGCCCGTTCCGCCGCACTTCGTTGCCTTCGCTTGGCGGTACCACGGGGACACTCGCAATTTCGCTCCCGTCGCAGCCGTTCTCGGCGCGACAACGCAACCGGCTTGTCCCGTGTCTGGCTGAGGCCATTGGCAGTGACGACGATTTCCGTCTTCTCTCGAGTCTCTATGCTACTGAAAGCTCAAGCCACCTCAGATTGCTAGGCTGCGGCCGGGCGTCGACCGGCGGCCTCGGCCGGCTACCGTTTCCGCGCCATGGCGATCGTGATCCGGCCCAGCAAATTGGCCGGCCGGAGCATCCAGCGGATGTGACGCCGGTGCAATTCGTGTACCTCCTTGTGCTTGCGACGCAGCAGCCGCAATCGAATCGCGACGGCCAGCAACGGATAGAGCAACAGCATCGGCAGCCACGAACTCTTGCGGAACCGGTTGGTGGCCAGCACCTCCATATCGGCCCCGTATCGCTCGAACAGGAACAGCAGCTCCGGCAGACTGATCGGGTTGATGTGCTCCATGAAGACCTCCTCCTGTGCCGGATCGATCGGCAGCGGGGCACAATCGGAGTAGCCGTAGAGGAACTGATACCACCGGGCGGTGAAGCTGAGCACGTTGGGCGTGGTCACGATGATTCGACCGCCCGGCCTGGTGATCCGAATCAACTCGCGGACGAATTGGAAATGGTTCTCGACGTGCTCGATGACCTCGATGCCGACCACGCAGTCGTACTCGTTGTCGGCGATCGGGATCGGCCCGTTGAGATCGACCCGGTGAAAGGGCACGTCGGCACACTTGAACCCTTCCGCCGAGAGGTCGCAGGCCTCGACCCGGTAGCCCAGGTCCATCAGCCGCCGGCTGAAGAACCCCTCGCCGGCGCCGACGTCGAGGATTCGCGTCGAGCGATCATCCGGCAACAGCCCGAGCACTTCGTCGTAAGTAGCCGGCTGCGAGTTGAGCCGTTTCGGTTCCGGATTGTCCATGGCGTGTACTGCAATCGAGTCGGAAGATCGACACATATTCAAGATTCGAGATGCGAAATCGTACCCCCGGCCGCGTTATCGTGTCAACACCGATCGTCGTTCTCAGCAAGAACAATGTCGCCTTTCGCTCCGCGAAAGCAGCGCACAATTCACGCTACTTTCGCGGAGCGAAAGGCGACTATATCCCGAAGTGGAACGGACGAGCCCGAAGGGCTCATATTCACCAGCCCAGGGCAACGCCCTGGGGGAAAGGTGTCACAACGCGAGAGAAGCCCTGCAAGGGCGCGACGATCATGCGACGGCCTTTCAGGCCTACCGGCGCTCAAGGCCCCCCGATTCCCAGGGCGATGCCCCGGGCCGGTGAATTGACGGCCTTTCAGGCCTGACAACCGGGTGCCACCGGTGATTTTACGCAGTCGGGTTTGCCCTCGGAGTAGATTCATTCGGAAAATCGTCGGTGCCACCCAGAACGACCGTGCCACCCGCGCGATGTGTGGCACGAGGGGAACGGACGAGCCCGAAGGGCTCATATTCACCAGCCCAGGGCAACGCCCTGGGGGAAAGGTGGCACAACGCGAGAGAAGCCCTGCAAGGGCGCGACGATCCTGTGACGGCCTTTCAGGCCTGCCGGCGCTCAAGGCCCCCCGATTCCCAGGGCGATGCCCCGGGCTGATGAATTGACGGCCTTTCAGGCCTGACGGCCGGATACCACCGATGATTTTCCGCAGTCTGGATGATTGCGTCGCCCGACGCCCGAGGGCATAATGGTTCCATGGCCAAGCGATGAATCTACGACGACGAGCTGCGCAACACCGGCGATTTTGCAGAACCAAACGAAATGGCAACGTCCACCCCGCAATATCGACGGTGCCACCGCGCGGGACTGCTATGGCTACTTCCTTTGGACGGAGACGCTACGAACGGTCAGCATGCCCTTGGGAAGCAAGGTGAAGCCGCTAAAGTCATTCCTGTTTGCTTTCCTCTTAAGCCATTTGGCGGCCCTCTCATTGGCCAAGCAGACATGGAGTTCCCAACGCCCTTTTGTGGCGAGCCTTACGTTCCTCTGCGACCAGCGATTCGTAACATCGACGTGCATAGGCGGCCACATGAGAAAGTAGTTGTGTCGATCTCTGGCCAGTACCCAGAGACTATATTTGGAGGGGATGTCTCCACCAAAGCTACCCTGCATATCGTCGTAAACAGGGGGAATCACCTCGTCTTTCACCGGTTTCTCGATCTTGAGAGTTGCGGCAAGCGATTTGGCCACCTTTTTAAGTTCCTCATCGTCATCCATTTGTGACTGCGCGCAAGCAGTGGGCACCACAACGAAAGCCATAACAGCCACAATCAGAGCTACTGCCATGCCCATAGGGCAACGAGTTCTTGCGTGACACATTTCTTTCCTCCTGATACTACTAGTTTCTGGTTTGAAATCTACCGGCGGATCATCAGTCACCAGCACCGCCGTTAACTGGCGTCGAAATCTTCTCTACCGTAACGGAAGCCATGATCTCTATTCCGTTGGGGAGTTGCCTAAAAACAGCGGATTTATCTCCAGCATCTACTGCATCGAGGAGCTGGGAGGCCTCCTTGTTTGCGAGACATACGCAAAGTCGCCAAGCGCCCTCACTACTGAGCCTTATGCCCGTCTGAAACCACTCCTTGCTAGAAGGGATGATTTCTGCTTTCGACGACGTAAAGAAGTAGTTGTCGGCATCTTTGGCCAATACGCATACACAATATTCACGAGGAATTGTCCCGCGGAATGTGCCGCGCATGTCGTTGTACACGGCATCTGCAATCAAGTCGCCTTCCCGAGGTTTTTCGATGTCGAAAAACGGCCCGAGATCGTCCGTCATCACTTGAACATTATGCGCCGTCTTCGCTATTATGGCTCGCTCTACTTTTAGGAGACGATAATTGAGCCATGCTGTAATTATCGCAACACAAATCGCCATGATGGCTAAACCAAGCCCAATCTTCGCCAGAAGAAGACCACGCTTTCCCACTTCAACGGCTTGGTGTGCAAGTTTCAATTGCACATCCTCAGATTCCTTACGCTGAACATTTTCATTCTCCCCCTGGTCCATTTTTCCCTCCTGAGGACTTCTCCTCTACGACGTTCAGCACACAGACAATTACCATTTAACGGTATCGATATAAACGGCTCCCTTGAACTTGGCGCTTGACCTGCCACCGATCCCCATTTTCACACCCATGGCGATAATCCGCTTAGGGTTGAATCCTTGATCCACGTATCCGCCTCTTGGTTTGTCCGTGCTAACCGTCAAGGATATCTGGGACCATTCGCCTTCACGGACATTCTTCCATGTGCCATATTGACTTTTCCAATTCTCATCTTTCACGAAAACCTGAAAACCATTTGGCTTGCCCCTCTCTCCCCGGGAACCTCTAGGTGCGTATACCCATACTGTGATCGTGCGATTCAACATATCTGCCGGTATGCGTTCACCGGGCGGGGGATCATCCTGCCAGTCTACCCAAGCCTCTCCGGTACTCTTGTGCTTGTGTTTACCAATGAGATCCATGCGCATCTTCAATGAATGCCGTCCGCCATGCCCTTTTTCGTCAGATCGAGACACTTTCGTGCAACCCTGGGAATCTTCATAATCTTGAGCTACCCATCCCATAGTGCCCAAAGCTTTTTTTTCCCATGGATACCGCAATGTCGGTCCATCCTGACTGTACGACACGGACGGACCCCAGCCAAGATTCACGGCAATTCCAACAACCGTTGCGGTGATGGTCCAAATGCAACTCCTCTGCCAAGTTGAAGGCGTGATTACTCCTTCCCTCTCGTTCGGCAAGATACGCATTACGTCGACGTTCATGGCCTCTCTCCTTTCGCGTTCTAGCGCAATAAGTGGACGCATTTAGTAAAGCCGTTTTGCCGGTCACCATGTCGCGAAGTGCTGACCCGGCGGCGAGCCAAACAGCACTGACAGCATCAATGTTATTTTACGTACTTTGTGATTTTTGGCAAGGCGCGCCCTGGTGGGATGCGGCGCCGAAGTGCATGAACGGGTTTGCGCTTGCAAATTGCGTCCTTCGAGTGTCCACATGGAATTCCAACCTCCCACCGTTCACTTGTATTTACCCAGTCATGCGCATTTCCCCCCAGAATGCCGAACAACCGCAGGATGAACCTACTTTGGGTGGCTGTCAACCGCGCTTCGCCGACGCCGCAACCCCCCCTCCTTCCCCGCTTGTGGGCACCCGTGGAGCTGACGGATCCAATTGGAATCAGAATCGGGGGTAGGCTTTAAATATTAGGTTTACATCCGGGGCTGATCGGGTAAGATGCGAATATGCCTCGATCGCCACGAATTGATGTGGGGGCAGGCCGTAAACAGTGAATAAGCGTCATCGGAATAGCTTGGAAATACGATCCCCGGTCCGACGCAACTCCGCCGATCGCAGAATTGCGTACCTCTATCTCCGGCAGGCAAGCCGACTACACCAAGAAGAACCGCCTTTGTCAACAAACGCCAAATGCCACCCAAATTCACCCCAAACGCCACATTAGTTTGGGTGGCGTTAACTTGACTTACGGCAATCGATCAGAAACGGGCGTCGACGTAACATTCTGAAATGAAACGAGTTCCGGCTATCCTCTTGCACGGGCCGTCGCCGTAAGTAATTAAATGCGATTTGCGAAAAACAGGGGTGTGTACGAATGTTCATAACTCGTTGTCGGGCAAAGTGTTACGACGAAATCTCGCTCTTTTGTTGCTCTTCGACCAAAACCTGATCGATCATCCCAACGCCGATTCTAATCGACGTAACTCCTTATTTCAAGCCTACTTATTGGACACCTCGTTCGAACTACGTCAGCGATCTCAAAATCAAGAAGCTGTGCAAATTTGTCTTATCGCGAATTCTCGCACGACGATCCCCCGCGGAAGTGCGGTTTTCTCAGCGATTTGACCAGTCTGGCAACAGCAAAGAGGAACCTGTGCTTCCCAAGGCGATATGTCAGGTACGCTAATCTGCGATGAACCGCTTTTCGTGGCGTAGGCGTCTCGCCTGCCTAGTACCACAGGCGGGACGCCTGTGCCACTTGTGCCACTGCTTCTGCGACAGGCGGGACGCCTACCCAACACCACAGGCGGGACGCCTGTGCTACTACCCCGCCACCGCCGTGAGATCCGCCTCCATGGCCTCCAAACGCTCGGCTTGGACGGCCCGGGTTGCTGCCGGATCGGTCGATGCCTCGGGCCGGTCGTAGGCGAACATGTAGAACTTCACCTTAGGCTCCGTGCCCGACGGACGCACGGCCACGTAGTTGCCTTCGGCGTCGAGGTCCAGGATCACCATGTCGCCGGTGGGGCCTTCCAACGGTTGAGATTCACCGCCCGGCTTGACGATCCGGCCGCCCAGGTAGTCGCGCGCCCGCACGACGGCCATGCCGGCAATCGTCTGCGGCAGCTCGCTACGGAAGGCGGCCATTAGGGCCTTCATGTCGTCCATGCCCTTCTCGCCCGGCATCTGGATCGAGATCGTCTTTTCCGAGTGGCAGCCGTGACGGCGGAACAGTTCGTCGAGTTGCTCGCAGAGCGTGCGTCCTTCGGATTTCAGCTTGGCGGCCAACTCGGCCAGCACCATCGCCGCCACCGCGCCGTCCTTGTCGCGGACGTGGCTGCCGGTAAGGAACCCGTACGACTCCTCGGCCCCGAAAACGAAATGCTCCGGACCGCGGGCGTCGATCTCGCCGCCGATCCACTTGAACCCGACCAGCAAGTTGCCGGCCGTCTGCACGCCGTAGCTGTCGGCCACGCGGCGCATCAGTTCGCTGGTCACCAGCGTCTTGACCACGTAATGATCCGAACTCAACGTGCCGGCCTCTTTGCGGGCCGAGAGCAGGAAGTCGGTCAACAGGGCCCCGATCTGGTTGCCGGTTAGCGTCGTCCAAGGAGCCTCGCCTTCGAGCGACGTGCGAACCGCACAGCCGAGCCGGTCGCAATCCGGATCGGTCGCCATGATCAGATCGGCACCGGTCTCCTTGGCCCGTTCGATCATCACGTCGAAGACGGCCCCGTTCTCGGGGTTGGCGACGTTGCCGGGGATGTCGTTAAAATCGGGATCGGGCGCGGCGTGCAGGGCGAAGACCTCGACGTCGTCGAACCCGTCGGCCGCCAACACGGGCGGAACGGCCGAGCCACCCACGCCATGCAGGGGCGAGTAGAGGATCTTCAGATCGCGCGGCCCGGCACGGCTTGGTCGACCACCGCCTCGAAGAAGGCAGCGTCGACCTCGTCCTGGCAATAGACGATCTTCCCCTCTTCGATCCCCTGAGCAAACGCGATCCGCTTGATCCAGGTAACCTGTTTC
>SDBT01021245.1_pt1 | contig 10149 bp, 19 predicted proteins | sample 2277101 | NCBI WGS metagenome assembly SDBT01 (sample SAMN10404973, study PRJNA504765) | marine sediment metagenome | isolation source: marine sediment core GS10_PC15, 103 cmbsf | place: Arctic Ocean: Southern Knipovich Ridge | collected 2010
TAGTAGATATGTTGTTTATTAGCGATTATTGAGTTTTATTGTTTTTATGTGTTATGGAAACCACGCGGAAAATTATATAAAATATTATAAAGAATAGAGTTTTAGTTTAGTTAAGAACTTAAGATACACCGGGAAGTTCTGGGAAGGTTAATTTTTAGTTACCTCTTTTAATTAATCTTCCCGGGGTTTTCTTAGTTCTTCTGGTTAGGTGTGTTGTGTGTGTGTTATTGGGATAGTATTAGTTTGGGCTCTTTTTTATTGGTTTCTTTTTTTCTTTTCTTTTGGATTACCTTTTCTTTTCTTTGTTTCTTTAAACACACACACCAACCACAAAGTATATATATAGTGTAGTGTGTTAAGGTTTATATGGCAATAACTCAAAAAGATGCTGCTTTAAAAATGAGGGTTAAAAACCTAATGAAACAGTTCTTAGATAAACCAAATAAAGAAGCAATATATGCAATCGCCGGATTATGTGGAATTTCATACAGAACTGCATCAGAACATTTTCATGCTTTTAAAGCTCAAGAAACTCTGAAAGAATTTGGATTTGAAGAGAAGTGTGAGCATGATTGGAGTCAAGCTTTCGGGACTGCTGGTGGCTTAGTTAAGGAATGCAGACTATGCGGAAAGACTGAAGGAATACACAATGATAATGACAGATGAAGAATCAAAAAAAATAGAAATAATAGTTAATCAATTTCATAGAGAAATAACGAGATTAGTAAATAAATTAATGGAGTTAAAATTTGAAGAAGATGGATTACAACCTAGCGAGACCTTGGGAAACTCTGGATGATTGGCAAAGAGAAGTTTTAAAGACAGAAGGCAATATTTGCCTTAGAAGCGGGCGTCAAGTTGGGAAATCTACTATAATTTCAATAAAAGCAGCTGAAGAAGCACTAAAAAAACCAAATCAACTAATTCTAATAGCTGCATGTGTTTTAGATCAAGCAGAACTAATATTTAGAAAGACAAGAGAATATATAGAAGCAAGATATAAAACTCAAATAGTAGGAAGGGTAACATTACATTTCTTGGAGCTAAAAAATGGTTCTAAAATTCTCTGTAGAGCAATAGGCGACACCGGGGAAGGCATCAGAGGTTACACAGCAAATATAATCATAATTGATGAAGCAGCATTTGTAAATGAAAGAGTTTGGAGTGCTATAACCCCTATAATTTCTGTTTCTCATGGAAAGATGATTTTACTTTCCACGCCTCACGGAAAACAGGGATATTACTATGAATGCTTCTCAGACACAAATTATACTTCTTTTCACATATCTGCATTAGATTGTCCAAGACATACACAAGAATTTCTAGATAAAGCAAGGCAAAGAATGACTAAGGTAGAATTTGCTACAGAATATCTTGGAGAATTCATAGATGAACTAAGACAATACTTCTCTGATGAATGGATAGAGAAAGTTTGTGTATTAAGAAGGGAAGTAGTTAACCTAAATTCGGGTTGTTACTTAGGTGTGGATGTAGCGAGGCTTGGAAAAGATGAAACTACTTTTGAAGTATTTAATAGAACTAAGAAAAGAGTTAATCAAGTAGAAAATATATTTTTAGAAAAAACTCTTGGTCCAGAAATAGAAAATAAAATAAAACAATTAAAACAAAGATTTAATTTAGGAAGAGATAGTATCGGTTTTGATAGTGCAGGAGTTGGCGGTGGAACTTTTGATTATTTAATGAGGGATAATGAATTAAAAAGATGTATGGTTTCTTTAGATAATGCAACACGCCCAGTAGATAGGCAAGGTAAAAAAACAAGATTATTAAAAGAGCACATGTATAAATGCGTTAAGGGAATGGGGGAGAGAGGAGAATTAAAACTATTAAAAAATGATTCTGTAATGCAAAGTTTAAAGTCAATTCAACATGAATTTAAAGCTAATGGAGAGCAAAGATTCTGGGGAGTTCACGATCACATTACAGAAGGAATAATCAGAGGTGTTTGGGTATCAATCAATAAATCTTTAAACTTGTACATCTATTAAACAAAATGGGAACTATGTGTGTATCAGGTGCAGTGATTGTTAAAGCAGGAGAAAATGTAAGTACAACATTGAATACAGAATATGAAGATTACTTTATACCACAGGCAGAAGCATTAATTAATTTAAATTCCCGTTATGATTGGACAGCAAATTATGGAACAGTGGAAACAAATGTAAAAGCTATATTAGAACAACTGTGCTCAGACTTAGCAGCAATTTATGCAATAGAATATAATATGTCTGGCTATACTTCAAGAGGAGAAGCAGAATCTATGATAACAGTTCTTAGAGATAGAGCATTACATTCTTTACAATTATTAAAAGACCAGAAAGGAGTTACCTTTACAAAATGAGCCATAACTTCAAACTATTTCCAGAACTTACAAATAACCAAATGGCTTTCTATTATTTCGATAGTCCTCACAGACAAATTTTAGAAGATTTTGAGGGTGAAGTTGTAAAAATTACTGATGGGGATACTATTCATGTTAAATGGAGTGAAAGAGAAAAGCCAATTAAAGTTCGTCTTGCAGACATTGACGCAGCAGAAATTGATGAAAAAGATGGAATAAAAAGTAGGAACTGGCTGGAAAAACAAATTATGGGAAAAGAAGTTAGAGTTGTAATTAATCCAGGAATTAGAGTTGAAAAGTGGGGAAGAATTTTAGGTAGAATAATTCACATGGGAATGGATATAAATCAAATGAGTATGGATTTTGGATTTAGTGTGCCATTTGCAGAGAGGGCATTAAGATGACTTTAGGTATTCCTGGTTTATTTCCACCAAGAAGAGAATTAGTTAATTATGATTATTTTGATATATCTAATGGAGTTGGTTATGATATTTATTATGGGTTTTCAAATGCTGGAACTCTTGGAACTTCAACAGTTTCAAATGTGTATTCAGGAATGATACATAAGAGCGGAATAGGAGTTGATGTAGCAGTTGGGGCATATACTGAATTGTTAAGTGTGGATTTTGAGATAATTTTCAATATGCCAAAGAATATCAAAGGAGATATTTTAGCACAAATTCCATTTGGTGTAAAAGCTGTAGATGATTCAGGTTTAACTCATATGAAAGCAACCTGTTCGGTTTATCACTTTGACGGCTCAACTCCAACACAGATGGGAGCAACGGCAACAAGTGAAATATTAAAAGATATTAACTTTCAGATAGGTGATCTTACAAGTCACATTTCAACTTTGAAGATAAACCAGGCAACAATTAAACATTTTAAGAAAGGAGAAATACTAAGATTTACTATAAAAATATCCGCTAAACACGACCAAGGAAGTGTAAATGAAATGATAGGCGGTGTGGGATGTGATCCACAGAATAGAACAGATGCATTAATATTATTAGAGGGTGCTGGAGGACAACAAATAATCAATACAAATGAGCCAACACAAATGGCTTTTCATGTTCCTTTTGTAATAGATATATAAAATGCCAGAAACAAAAATAGACTCAGCAGTTGTAAGTAATTTAACAAATGCAATTACACCATATTCGGTAGATGCTCAAAGCACAAGAGGCCCTTCAGACCAAAAAGAAACTATATGGCAAAATGATAAGTGGGGACAAGAATTAGGCTATTATAGAGATATTCCAGAACTTTCATCTGTGATAGACGCAAAGGCAACATGGACTGTAGGTAAGGGTTTCAAGGCAGATGAAATAACAACAATGCTTTTAGATTCAATCAAAGGCTATGGAAAGGATACTTTTAATACAATCATAGAAAATATGATTAGAACATATAATATTGGTGGGGATAGCTTTGCAGAAATAATAAGAGATGATGAAGACAATTTAATTAATCTAAGACCTTTAGACCCAGAAGTAATGCAAGTTATAGTAAATAGAGAAGGAACAATTATTGAATATAAACAAATTTCTAAAACGGAAAACCCACCAATACCGTTTAAGCCAAAAGAAATATTTCACTTAGCAAGAAATAGATTTGCTGATGAATGTCTTGGACAATCCATCATAGATAAACTTGCAGAAATAATTAAAATGAAGAATGAGGCTATGGTAGGAAATAAAGAAGTGATGCAGAGATATATGAAACCAAGATATATCTTCCACTTAGATACAGATGACCAAGTAGAAATAGCTAAATTTAAAGCAACGATGGATAAAGCATGGGCAGATGGAGAGAATGTTTATGTCCCTAAAGATGTTGTGGTTCCAGAAGTAATGTCAATAGCTCCTAATGCCACATTAAGTCCTCTTGCATGGATTGAAAGTTTAGATGCTAAGTTCTATGAAGCAGCACAAGTTCCAAAGATTATAGTTGGCGGAACTGGAGCAATAACAGAAGCCGCTGTAAAAATAGCCTATCTTGCGTTCCAGCAAACAATAGAAGAAGAACAGCTATTTTTGGAAGAAGAAATATTAGCGCAATTAAATTTAGTTGTAGAATTTGAGTTTCCAGCAAGTTTAGAGAATGAACTATTAAGTGATAAGCAAAAAGATGGAGCTCAGAATATAGATGCAAGTGAAACAACTGCAGGAGTAGGACAATAATGGCAGAAAAAAAGAAAAGAAAATTACTTGAAAGAGGAGTTCCGCAAGTTGTGGGTCCAGCTACTTTAACATTACAGAAAAAAGAAGGAGCCAGAACTCAAAAAGAACTTTTGAGGCGGTATATCGCAGGAATAAGAAAAAAGAAAACTCAGACAACAGAAAGAATTTTGCCTGAAAGATTAGCACAGCAGGAAAAAGAGTTTGGAGAAAGAATGGAAACAAGAGCGAGAGAACTTGAAGAAGAGTTTTTTCAGGGAGAAACCACAGAAGCACCATTAACAGAAGCACCATTAACAAAAGAAGCAGTTCAAGAAAGAATATTAAATTTAGGGTTTGGAGATTTGCAGAGAGTTCAGAAAATATTTGAAGAACAAGGAATATTAGCTGCATTATCTGAAATGGTTAGTCCAACAGAATTACAAGGACAACCAATAGCGACAGGGACAGTACCTCTGGCTTTTGGAGCGGGGCAGGTAGGAGTATTATCACAAGCAATAACAGGGATAGGAAAAGTTCAAAAAGGAGCAGCAGTAGTAACACATACTACATATCTTAGAGGTGGGAGTTCTGTAATAGAAAGATACATAGAGGGAACGGTGGTTCAGAGAGCTTTCGTAGAAAAAGGATTGACAACTGCCATAGACAAAATCCCATCTGGAGTAAGAGCAGTAACTACACGGTTTGCTTCAAATGTAAAATCATTATCATTAAGTAAAAAAATACTTATTGGAGCGGGCTTAAGTGTTGGGACAGCATCTTTACTTACAAACGCTATAGGAACTTATCCTTTCGCAGGGTTCATCCAGGAAGAAGCATCACAAACTACAAGTATTGGATTTTTTCAAGCAGAGAAAGCAGGAGACATTCAAGGAATGCAAGACGCAATAACAAGACAAGAAGAAATATTAACTGCAGTACCAAGCATTTTAGACAAAATTCCTTACGCAAATGTTCAAAAACAATTAAGAGAATATTTTAAATCAGTCGCGGTAAAATTAGAATCTGATAAAAGAATACTTGCAAATAAAATACTTAAAGGTAAAGGATGAGTAAAAAAAAAATAGATTGGAGAGTATTGTGTGTTGGATTAATCTGTTTAACTGGCTTAGAGATATTTGCTCTAAGTTTAGGTTACAATGGGACAGGCTTAAAAATAGTCTTAGTGATAATTGCTCTGGGGATTGGTATTACAATTCCCACAGATATTCTTAAAATACTGAAAGGACGTGGCCCTACGTAATGGAGAAAAAAGAAATAGTTATCGTAATCCTAGGTTTAATAGTTGTTGGAGTAATTGGTTATTATTCAGGATATGGTAAAGGTGTGTTAGATTCTTTTACAATGATAGCAGAGAATGTAGAAGACTTACTAGATATGGAATTAACACCAAGAGCAAAAATGGTACTCACATCATCCCCACAATTACTTAAATTAATACTAACCCCAGAAACTTTAGAAGAACATTTTAGCTCAATTTTCAAATCTGCACAAGCAAAAGGTGGGATAGGACCCACAGCGTTTGGAAAGGATTTATTATTTAATGGAAGTTTACTACAATAGATGTAAGGAGGTTAAGGATTAAACATGAATGAACAAAAAGAAGAAGTTAAGGAGAAAAAAGAACCGGAAGTCACAGTATCGAACTTTGGTGAGGGGGATAAGCCTAAGGAGTCTACGCTTATTGACGATGCAAACTCTGCAGCAGAAAGGTTGGAAAAAGCCAATGAAAGGAAAACCGAGCTTTTACGACAAGAAGAAGAACTTACTGCTAAAAAAGTCCTAGGTGGAAGAGCAGAAGGTGGAATAGCTCCAGTAGAGAAGAAAGAAACTGATGAAGAATATACTGCAAAAGTAATGAGAGGAGAAGCTAATCCATTAAAAGATGATGGTGTCTAAGAAATACTTAGAAGTAGAAATAGAGAAAGCAAAGGCTGCTGTAAAAACTCTCAAGGAAGGACTGTATATTAATGAGATAGTATTGCAAGCATTTGAAACTGAATTATCCAAACTAAAATAATGCACATGTATCTGGCTAGTAGAGGGCAAAAGGATAAAGTTGATAATTTCATCAATGACTTACAGGCAATCAATCTACACTATGGATCTCCTAATGAAAAAGGACATAGAATGATAGTGCAGTTAGGAGTTCATCCTATTGAGCTATGGGAACTAACTTTCCCTAAAGAACACTTTGAAACTATCCTAAACACAATAGCCCCTGGCTTTGATAACACAAAAGTAAGGCAGAGAGAGATGAAGATATTACAGAAGTTTAGGGGATTAGTTAGTGGCTCAGTAATTCCAAGAGTGAATTTAACAGGGAAAAAAAGGATAATAGTAAGAAATGCTGCAGTTAGTGTATATCCATTTGCTACAAAAGAGGATGCAGTTTGGACTGATGCTCCAACTGAGACATTAGATAATGGACAGAGAATTCCAAAGGAGTTAATAGGACATGAAAGGATATAAATTTCCTACAGGCTTTAAGAGAAAATATTCGCAAGAAGGAGTAAAACTAAGATGGTTTAAGTTCCATTTGTGGAGGGCCTATTTTAATTGTGGAATAGGTTTGACTCAACAGATAAAATATCTAATTGGATTTTTTGGATTATCCAGTCTTAACGTTAAATTAACGTTAATAATTGCGGGTATCTGGTTTATTGTCGCCTTTTTCTTAGGCAGATGGTGGTATACATCAGGCATGGTAATATCACAAAATGAAGTTGGCAATAAATTCAACCTGTTTATGCAGGAAATGAGAAAAAGGAAACATATTTAAGATATAATTTCTTGTAGTTGGCATGGCTAATGAAGCAGTCCGTGTTGAAGGACCTTATCAGGTGCATGATTTCACGGTAGCAACTGGAGCAACTATTTCTTCATTAACTTTATGTGCATTAACAGACCCAAGAACTGCAGCTGCAAGTACAGCTGCCTCGACTGCAGCAGCGCCTATAGCTTTTGCAGGGATTGCAGCAACTGAATTTACTGCTGGAAAAGGAAAAGTAAAACATGGATTATATACTAAGGGTGTATTTAACTTAACTGCAGGTGGAGGCGTTACAAAAGGTTCTTTAGTTACAATGTCAGGAGCAAATATGATTACCAGAGTAGAGGATATTGTCGCTTTCATATCAGGTGCAGTTGTAGGTAAAGCATGGGAAGATATTGCAAATGGTGAAACTGGTGAAGTTCATGTAGGTGAGGTAATATAATGGCAAGCAAAGTAGGAGATACTAATGTTTACGGGGAAAATATAAGTAGAGTTGTTAAAGTATTTGCACAAAAGAAATTCAAATTAAAACCACTTCTTATGAATGTTAAATCTTCTAACTGGACTGAGACTTATTACAAGGAAGATCCAACTATATTAACTGCAAGTGGAACAAGAAATATTAAAGAGATTGGTAGATTATCACAATTCCCTACAGTAGAGAGAAACTGGACAAAGGTATCAGCTGACCATTTCAAGTATGGAGATGAAGGAATTATCTCTATGGAAGATATATTAACAGACCAGATAAATGTTGTAGCAAGAACTATGAATGGAATAGCAGAGAGTATTGTTAATGCAGTAGACATTGCAATCTATGCTGCTTTAACTTTAGAGGATGATACTAGCGGAGTTGTTCCAGCTGTCGCTAAATGGGATGCTACTGCAGATTCTACAAGAAAACCAATATCAGATATTCTTAAAGGAATTCAAGCAATGGATGAAAACAATTATGATGCTTTAGAAGGTGGAATGTTATTATTAAGTCCTCATGACCATAGAGCATTAATGGAAAACTCTAAGATAATTAATAATCCATCGTTTAAGACTGCTGATGTGGTATCAAATGGGCGTGTCGGACAGATAGCAGGCTTAACGATTGTAAAAAGTACAAGCGTAACTGCTGATGAAGCTATGATAATCATTAATCAAAGGGCAGCTACATGGCAGGAAGTAGTTGGAATAACTGCTCAATCAATAAAAGAACCTGGTATTTCTACAACTATAAGAAGCTGGACTATTGGACAAATTCAAATCACTGACCCTAAAGCAATCTATACTATCACAGGAACGCAGGAATAAAATGAGTTTTAAAGGAAGTTATCTAAGAGGAGAGAAATGGTTTCATGTGAGCAGAGATGCCGATGGGAACTGCACTGAGAAAGACCCTAATAAATTATTAGATATTAATATTTATTTAGAAGCAGTTAAAAAGAAAGAAGAAGAGGAAAAAGAAAAAACTAAATCTAAGGGTAAGAAATAATGGCAGGTGGAGACCTCTCTCTTGTCAATCATGGAGTTTACACTGTTAGCGGTAATGCTCTTGGCACTGCTGTAGGTGGTATAGGAAATTTAACTGGTTCAACTTTATCTGGAGCAAGTGTTAATTTTGTTTATGTTGGTGAAGGACAAATAAATTTATTGGAGGTTCAAGTAGAATGACTGAATTAATAGGAGATGCATGCGAACCAAGTGATTTGATAGTTCCAAGATTTTTAGATGATAGTCGTAGTAGTGTCTCTGGAGCTATGTTTATTTCTGGTGCTGAGTTATATTTTTCTGATACAAATGGAGCTATAAAATTAGTAACTTCCACATAAAATGCCAAAGAATCCTATTCTTAGGGTAGCTAAAAAGATGTTTAAGGGTAGTGGAGCTGCCTCTGTTAAAGGGATGCACAGGCCAGAGGGTGCTGGGAACTTTGACAATATGGATGACTTTAACTTTGTTGATTCCATGAATACTAATTCTGGAACAAGGCAAGAAGCTCCTGTAAATCATAAAGATACAGTCAATAAGGAATATGTTGATTCTAACATTCATGCAAACATACATCTATTCTTCACAGAAAATGCTTCTGATATTGGCGGAGTTTATCTTGATATGGAAACCTCTCCAGTTACAGACACAGAAGAAAATACCTTAACTGCTATTCCAGGTAATTCTACTGGAACTTTGATGGCTTCCTATGCTACAATATTAGATGATAGTATTATAGATAGCATAGTAGAATTAGAAGTCGGAGTCTATGGTTTTCATGTTCATTGTCAAGCGTCATCAGCTGCTAAGTTATCAATGTATGCTGAGTTATATCATAGAAATGCTGGAGGAACAGAGACCTTATTATTAACTTCAGAAGATAGTAATTTAATACCAATAACAAAAGGAAGTATAGCATTTCATGGAACTATAACAACAGAGAAAGAATGGATAGCTGGGGATAGAATAGTTATAAAATTATATGGCAAGAATAATTCTGCTGCTGCAAGAAATCTTACAATATATGTTGAAGGAAATACTGCTTCAAGAGCAGAACTTCCAGCAGTTACTCCAACTGCAATGGGTGAATTATGGAAGAGAACAGGCACAGTGCTAAGCCCTAAAACTGCGGGTGATGATGTTTCGCTGCAATATGGAGACTTGGTATCTGAAGTGAATCCTGAGGGTGCTAATGCAATTAGAATAAAAGCAACTTCTTCTGATGTGGATGTTGTTCTTGGGAATGCAGCAGGCTTCTTTACCGTTTGGAATGCAACAGATGCTCGTAACACTGATGCTGTTTTTGATGTTAATAATGATGGAGACGCAACCATAAAAAAAACTTTAAGTTT
>SDBT01021246.1_pt1 | contig 10149 bp, 7 predicted proteins | sample 2277101 | NCBI WGS metagenome assembly SDBT01 (sample SAMN10404973, study PRJNA504765) | marine sediment metagenome | isolation source: marine sediment core GS10_PC15, 103 cmbsf | place: Arctic Ocean: Southern Knipovich Ridge | collected 2010
GTCGTTGAAAAAATCAGGCCGCTCTTTCATTATTAACCAGTTACAATATGAGCCTCGTTATATCGATTTCAGGAATCAGGGGAACCATTGGTGGAGTTCCGGGAGAAGGATTGACCCCCATTGATACAGTGCAGTTTACTTCAGCATATGCTTCCTGGTTGAAAACCAATTCCGGCAAGGATGATCCTTCAGTGGTTCTGGGCAGGGATGCCCGTATCTCCGGACCCATGGTGGAGCAGCTGGTTACAGCAACCCTTTCTGCCATGGGATTGCATGTGTATCAGCTGGGTTTTTCCACCACTCCGACCGTAGAGATGGCTGTTACGGATCTGGGCGCCGATGGTGGTATTATACTTACTGCCAGTCACAATCCGGCCCAGTGGAATGCATTGAAATTACTCAATGACAAAGGGGAATTCCTTTCTGCTGAGGATGGAAGTGTCATTCTGGAGAAGGTACGGACCAACGACTTTACCTATGCGGATGTAAAAAAACTGGGGAAGATTAAACCATTGGAGGGAATGAATGTCAAACATATCAACCAGGTCCTGGATCTTGACCTGGTGGATGTGGAAAAGATAAGAGAAAAAGGATTCAGGGTGGTAATTGACTGTGTAAATTCTGTGGGAGGAATCGTTCTGCCCCTGCTTTTAGAAGCATTGGGGGTGCAGGATGTCATTGGGTTGTATTGTGAGCCTACGGGCGAGTTCCCACACAATCCCGAGCCCCTTCCGGAACACCTTTCTGCCATATCTGAAACCATGGTAAGAGAAAAGGCTGATGTGGGTTTCGTGGTTGATCCTGACGTAGACAGGCTGGCCATTGTTTGTGAAGATGGAACCATGTTTGGTGAAGAGTACACCCTGGTGGCTGTGGCCGATTATGTCTTATCCCGCACACCCGGTAATACAGCCTCCAACCTGTCCTCCACCAGGGCCCTTCGGGATGTCACCGAAGGGTATGGCAAATCCTGTTTTCCGGCTGCTGTAGGGGAGGTCAATGTGGTGGAAGCCATGAAGCAGAACGATTGTGTCATTGGAGGAGAAGGCAATGGAGGGATCATTTACCCTGAACTTCATTATGGCAGGGATGCACTGGTGGGCATCGCCCTGTTCCTTACACACCTGGCCGGGAGCGGCATGACCTGCAGTCAGCTCAGGAAACGGTATCCCGACTACTACATTTCAAAGAACAAAGTGGTATTGCCCGAAAATACCGATACTGACAGGTTGCTTGCCGCCTTTGAAAAGGAATATGACATGTTTGATGTGAATACGGTGGACGGTGTAAAGGTGGACATGCCCGAAGGCTGGGTTCACCTCAGGAAATCCAACACAGAACCCATTGTCAGGCTCTATGCGGAAGCAGGCAACAGCGAGGAAGCAGGGCGGCTTGCTCAAAAGGCCATGGCAACCATTGATCGGTTATTAAACCAGACCTAATTAACATTATAACAAAGCAATGAAGAGAAAAACACTTATAGCCATCATTGTCCCCGTGGTATTGATTACTGCAATGATCCTTTATTCGGCACTCTCGGGCAAGGAAAAGGAGATTGTACTTGAAACCAGGGTGCAGTACGGCCAGTTTGAAATAGCTGTGATGGTGACCGGAGAACTGCAGGCCATCAGGGAAACTGAGATAAAGGCACCTTCATCACTTCGAAGCAGAAATTTGAGGATACACAGGGTGAAGATCCAGGATCTGATCCCGGAAGGAACAGTCGTTGACTCGGGTGACTGGGTAGCTACACTGGACCGGTCTGAAGCAGATAACTCTTTAAAGGATATGCTGGATAACCTTGAAAAACAGGAGTCGGAGTACCTGCGGACCAAGCTGGATACCACCATGCAGCTGAGGCAACTGAGGGATGACCTGATCAACCTGAATTTTGCCATGGAAGAGGCGGAAATTACCCTGGAACAATCCCAGTACGAACCCCCGGCCACCATTCGCCAGGCTGAGATCGAACTGGAAAAGGCCACCCGGGCCCATGGTCAGGCCAAAAAAAACTACATCCTCAGGGTCAGACAGGCACAGGCCGAAATGCGTGAAGCCGAGATCAGTCTGGCCAAGGACAGAAGAGGAAAGCAAGAGATGGAGGCGGTGCTGGAGGAGTTTGACATCATGGCCCCTGCATCGGGGATGGTGATATATAAAAAGGACTGGAACGGTCAGAAGCGAACCGCCGGTTCGGAGATCAATACATGGGACCTTACTGTAGCCACTTTGCCGGATCTTTCCACCATGATTTCCCTCACATATGTGAATGAAATAGATATCAGCAAGTTAAAGACCGGTCAGCAGGTGGAGATCGGGGTGGATGCGTTCCCTGATAAGAAATTTACAGGGGAGGTCAAACAGGTGGCCAATATTGGCCAGCAACTTCCCAATACGGATGCAAAGGTATTTGAGGTCCGCATTGAGCTGAATGAACGTGACACCATCCTGCGGCCTTCCATGACCTCCAGCAATAAGGTGATCACAGAAGTGCTCGACAGTGTGTTTTATGTACCACTGGAAGCTGTTCATGCCAATGACAGTCTTACATTTGTATACACCCGGGCCGGGAAGAAACAAATTGTTGTCCTGGGAGAGTCCAATGAAAACTACATTGTGGTGGAAATGGGGTTGAACAGGGGGGAAAAGCTATACCTCTCCCTTCCTGCAAAGCCGGAGTCATTTGATTATGCCGGACTGGCCCTGCTGGATGAGATTAAGAAAAGAAAAGAGGATGAAAAGCAACGCATAGAAGAGCAGCAGGAGATGATGAGAAAGCAGCAACAACAGCCCCGCAATAACCGGGGACCGCAGGGCAGGCCTTCAGGCGGACAGGTAACAAGAACCCGGGGATAAATCATGGGCAGGTATTTTCACGATATATTGATTGCCATTGAATCGATCATGGCCAACCAGATGCGGAGCATACTCACCGCATTGGGAATCATTTTTGGGGTGGCGGCAGTGATCACCATGCTGGCCATCGGCAGGGGTGCACAACAGGAGATCCTCGACCAGATCAAGATGGTGGGGGTCAACAACATCATGATCATTCCCATCGTGGAGCCCTCTTCGGGGAATGGTTCGGAGGAGGGCGGTGCAAAGCAAGCCGGGAAATTTTCACCCGGGCTCACACTGGACGATGTGAATGCCATTGCGGAAGTCCTGCCCACTGTACGGATGGTCTCCCCTGAAATTACCCTGAGCAGTTATGTGATCCAGGGAGGCAAAAGGGCCACAGCCAAATTGCTGGGAGTCTCCATCGAGTATTTCGAGATATTCAATCTACCACTCCGGGAGGGCTCCTTTTTCAATGATTACCAGGAGGAAAATGGTATTCCCGTGTGTGTGATCGGGGCCAATATTAAGAACAAATTCTTCAGCAGGGAGAATCCCATTGGTAAATACATCAAGTTTGACAAAGTATGGTTAAAAGTAGTGGGAGTCCTGGAAAAGAACGATGTGAGCCTCACCAGGTTTGAAAACATCGGGGTAAACGTGATGAATGACAACATCTATGTTCCGGTCAAAACCATGCTTCTGAGGTACCAGAACCGATCGCTGGTGGCTTCCCGTATTAAGGGGAGTGAAGGAATCAGCTTTCGTAGAATGGGTTTTGCGGTCAGTTTCAGGCCTGACCAGAACAGTGCTTCCAACTATCATCAGTTGGACCGGATCATCGTCCAGGTCAATGATTCGGGAGAGTTGTCCCCCTCCACCGATTTATTAAGCAGGTTGATACTGAGGAGGCATGAGGAGGTGAAGGATTTTGAGATCACGGTCCCGGAGTTGCTTCTGAAGCAGGAGCAGCGGACCAAGGACGTGTTCAATATTGTCCTGGGTGCCATTGCCAGTATCTCTCTGCTTGTGGGTGGCATAGGGATCATGAACATTATGTTTGCCTCGGTGATGGAACGCATCAAGGAGATCGGAGTCCGGCTGGCCATCGGTGCGCAGAAAAAGGATATTGTTGTCCAGTTCCTGGCCGAGGCGGTCCTGATCAGTGTGATCGGGGGCTTGCTGGGAGTCATTATCGGGATTGTGGCCTCCCTGCTGATCACAAAGTTTGCCGATATCATGACTGTAATCACTCCCATGAGTGTAATCATCGCTTTTGTTGTATCTGCATCGGTTGGGGTCATCTTCGGATACTCCCCGGCCAAACGGGCTTCCGAAAGGGATCCCATCGAATCATTAAGGTATGAATAACATGTATCGCATCGCATCTCTTTTTATATCACTGTTCTTATTCCAGAATATATACTCTCAGCCGCAGTCTGAAACTGAGTTGAAAATACTGACCCTTCCTGAGGTGATCCAGATTGCCGGTGAGCAATCGCTGATGGCACTGATGTCCAGACACCAGTTTCGCAGCAGCTATTGGGAATACAGGACCCATCTGGCCAGGTTCAAGCCCGGTCTTTCACTGGAGGCAACCGTGCCTTCCCTGAACAATATCATGGAGAGTGTGACCCAGCCCGATGGTTCGGAGAAATTTGTATCCAGGTCAACCATGCAAACCTCCCTTGACTTGCAGATGAGCCAGAATATTGGATTCACCGGGGGAAGGGTCTTTGTCTCTTCCCAGCTTTTGCGTAACGACAATTTTGGTGAGGAGCCGCCCACCTCCTACCTGGCCTACCCAATTACCATTGGTTTCTTTCAGCCCATCAACGGGTACAATCCCCTGAAGTGGGACCGGAAGATCGAACCCATGAAATATGAGGAGGCCAAACTGGATTATATCAACACCATTGAGCGGGTGAACCAGGTCGCAGTAAGGTATTTTTTCGACCTGGCACTTGCGCAGATCAACCTGGAAATTGCCAGGAAGAATTACGCCAACAACGATACATTGTTCCAGATTGCAAAGGGACGCTACCAGCTGGGGACCATCGCAGAGAATGATTTGCTGCAAATGGAATTGGGTTTCCTGAATTCAGGAACAGCCCTGAATGAAGGCACCATCGACCTGGAGCTGAGAAAATCGAGGCTCAGGTCTTTCCTGGGATTCAATGAACGGATCAGCCTTCAATTGCTCCTTCCAAGGGAAATCCCTGATATTAGTATGAATTATTCACGAACCCTGGCCGAGGCCAAAGCAAACAATCCCGAGATTATGAACATGGAGAGGCAATTGCTTGAAGCAGAGCGAAGTGTGGCGGAGGCCCGGTCGCAGAAAGGGATAAGGGCCGATTTGTTCGCGCAGTTCGGTCTGAGCCAGGTAGCCAACGATCTGTCAGGAGCGTATCAGAATCCGCTCAACCAGCAACGGGTGGAAGTGGGGGTGCAGGTCCCTATTCTTGACTGGGGTTTGGGACGGGGTCAATACCGCATGGCCCAGTCGGCCCAGGAGGTGGTAAAGACCGATGTGAGACAATCACAGATCGATTTTGATGAAAATGTATTCCTCCAGGTGATGCAGTTCAACCTGCAGGATGACCAGGTAGCCATTGCGTTTAAGGCGGATACGATTGCTGACCTTCGCTACGAGGTTACCAAACAGCGCTTCCTCATTGGCAGGATTGATGTGCTTGACCTGAATGTGGCCCTTGAAGAAAAGGATGTGGCTAAAAGGGGTTTTGTGCAGGCGCTTAGGAATTACTGGGACTACTACTACAACCTGAGGGGGCTTACACTATATGACTGGCAGAAAGATATTAAACTTGTAGAGGACTTCGACGAACTGCTTCTGAAATAGCCGGGATCACTTACGTTCCCTGCCTGAATCGCTCAGAAAACCGGAAAATATGGTCCAGGATGGCCCTGTCAGCTTCAGTTAGCTGCAGGTCCCTCCTCTCCAACACCAGGGAAGCAGTCTCAAGAGCTTTGCCCATTTTATACGTAGTAAAACCATCTGCACCTCCCCAGCTGAAAGAGGGAATAAATGTGCTGGGAAACCCGGATCCGAATATATTGGCCGACACCCCCACTACGGTTCCAGTATTAAACATGGTGTTGATCCCGCATTTTGAATGGTCTCCCATGATCAGCCCGCAGAATTGAAGCCCCGTATTTATTGCCTGATTTGCCGGGTAGTTCCAGATCTTTACCTCGCCATAGTTGTTCTTCAGGTTGGAGTTGTTGGTATCTGCACCCAGGTTACACCATTCACCGATGACCGAATTCCCCAGGAATCCATCATGGCTTTTGCTGGAGTTTGCCAGTATCACTGAGTTTTTGATCTCACCACCCACTTTACTGAAAGGACCGATGGTGGTTGGCCCATAAATTTTGGCAGACAACTTGACGGTAGAACCCTCACAGAGTGCAAAGGGTCCCCGGATCACACTGCCTTCCATGATCTCACTGTCTGCTCCCAGGTAGATGGGGCCGTTGGAAGCATTCAGTGTAAAGAATTCTCCTTTAAAACCCGGCTCCACAAATACCCTGTTGGGATGAAGAACCCGCACCGTATCACTGAGTTTTTCACCCGTTCTATCCCGGGTAACAAGATCAAAGTCTGCCTTGATCTCCTGTCCGTTCAGGCTGAAGATTTTCCAGGGATAGTCAACCATGGAAACCTGACCACCATATTCCGTCCCGTTGCCAAGCCACTCCTTTACTTCAAACCGGTTAGCATGTAACTTCCCGGTCACCACCGCCAGAAGTGTCCCCCCCTTTTCCAGTGCATCCCCGTTTTTCAATGCAAGGATGGTTTTTATCACTTCTGTATCGGGTAGCAAAGAACCGTTGATAAACAGGTTTTCCTCGCCTGTTCTTATCTCAAATTTACCGGCCAGGTGGGGCCGGGTTGAATGGGAAGGCATACTTCCGAGAATTCTTTCCCATTTCTCTTCAATGGTAAGAATGCCAACCCTTAAAGCAGATACAGGACGGGTGAAAGTGAGCGGGAGCAGGTTGTCCCACGAATGATCATCGAACAGGATCAGATGCATTTTTTATTTTAAAAGTACAAAATTTCGCATATGTCAGACCGCAACGTGCGTATTAGCTGCGCTAAAAATGCCAGGTTGCTAACCTGACATATGCTCAAGCGGGGAGCCTACAATCATTTGCGACGCAAAGGTTTTCAGCTCCGGTATTAAACATCCTGCAGATACAAATAAAAAAAGCCGTCCCAGATGAGACAGCTTATGAATGACAGAATCGGAGTATCTTCTATTTTTTCTTCTTTTCCAGGTGTGACTTATACCGGCTCATGAACTTGTCAACACGCCCGGCAGTATCCACCAGCTTCATTTTACCGGTGTAGAACGGATGTGAGCTACTGGAGATCTCAAGTTTGATGAGCGGATATTCTTTGCTATCTTCCAGTTTCGTGGTCTCCTTGGAAGCCGCAGTTGACTTGGTCACGAATGTGTCTCCGTTGGACATGTCCCTGAATGCAACAAGCCTGTAGTTCTTTGGATGTATCTCTTTCTTCATGATCTAATTATTTTCAAATCCCACGCCTTTTTCAAAACGGAATGCAAAGATAAAAATGTTTGTTTGAACTTCAAAATATTTGTCCTAAATATTTCGCAATCAGTCTGATGTTATGGAACCTTGGGTATGTTACTTTCATCCACAGCCTCTTCCATATAACGCTTAAAAGATTTGTCAGGATCGAACAGGTACCTGTAAGTATGATGAGTTTTAGCGTGGTAGGCTCCGGTTGCCTGGTACAGGGAGATCATTTTTGGATTGAAATCACCAACCCAGGAGAACTCAAATTGTTTGTACTGTGGTTTTCTGTCCACCACCTTTTTCATTTGATAGAAAATTCCCGATTCCACACCTGAATTCTGGAATTTAGGGACCACTCCGGCTGCTGTCCCCCTTACCCTTGTGATGGTTTTCCGCCTTTTATAATTCAGGAACCTCAACTTATTGACCAGGTGGAGCTTCCCGTTCAGGTGCCGGAAAATCTGGTTGGCATCAGGAATAAACATGTAAAAGGCAATGGGTTCGTTGTTGTAGTATGCATACCATATAAGTTCCGGATCGATGATGGACCTGACTTTCCTTAACTCATCATAGAGCGAGGCAGGATCCAAAGGGGTAAAGTCCTCTTTGAAGGGTTTCCAGGCTTTGTTGTAAATGGAGACTGTATCATCCACAAACCTGGAAGTCTGTGCCGGATCGAAATGCCTGTAGGAATATCCTTTGCGGTTGTTGATCCATTCTGCAATTTTCCAAAATCTTTCAGGAAATGGTTTGTCCAGGTCCAGGTGAAAACTGAATTGCCTGTAGTATAACTTAAATCCGTAACTCTCCATAAGCTCCCCGTAATAGGGCAGGTTGTAAGTCATACCGATTGCCTGGGGAACGAATCCATGCACCAGGCACCCCCAGTTGGTATCATTTTCCCCAAAATTGATGGGCCCGGTCATGGCTTCATAACCATGTTTTTGAAGCCAGATTTTTGCAGTGTCAAACAGAAGAAAAGCAACCTGCCGGTCGTCAATGGATTCAAAAAATCCACAACCGCCACTTCTTACATAATCTGATTCATCTTTCACCCTGTCATAAAAAGCAGCTATACGGCCTACGGTCTGGTTCTTTTCATTCACTGCAATCCAGCGACCGGCATCCCCATGACTGAAATATGGATTCACCTTTCTGTTGAATGCCTTTTTAATCTCCCTGTCAAAAGGGACTACGTAACTGGGATCGTTCCGGTACAGGTTCCTTGGAAAATTAATAAAAGTCAGTTCGGTCTTCCTTGTTTCAACCGGTACAATATGCATCAGACGGAATATTAATGAGCACCTAAAGTGAGAACCAACCGTTCATCATCTCATCCTCAATGGGAGTATCTACCTGGGTATGATGAACAAATTCATTCTTATTTGAAAGGTATATATAGTCTTTAATCCACTGCTCGTGGTTCAAGCTGACCTCTTCCACTGCATGAAGGACCAGCAAAACTTCCTCATTGGTCATGGTGGGATGCAGAGACCATCTTACCCAGCCTGGCTTCTCTGACAGGTCACCGTGACTGATCATATCGGTGATTTCCTTTGATTGATCATAGGTTACTTCCAGCAGAAAATGGCCATAGGTTCCTGCACAGGCACACCCGCCCCTTGTCTGTATTCCGAAGCGGTCGTTGAGCAGCTTAACAAACAGGTTAAAATGGATTTCCGGATGGTAAAAGGAAATCACCCCCAGGCGGTCATCCACATTATTGGCAAGGATTTGAATACCCTTAATTTGCCTCAGACCCGGCAGGGCTATAGCCAGCAACTCCTCTTCACGTTTCATGATGTTCTCCACACCCATCTGCTGTTTCAATTCAATGGCAAGGGCGGCCTTGATGGATTGAAGAAATCCCGGGGTCCCGCCGTCTTCACGTACTTCAATATCATCCACATATTTGTATTTTCCCCAGGGATTGGTCCAGTCGACCGTTCCTCCTCCGGGATTATCGGGTACTTCGGCTGTATACATAGCCTTGTCAAAGATCAGGACTCCGGACGAGCCGGGACCTCCGAGAAATTTATGGGGTGAGAAGAAAATGGCATCCAGTTTCTCCCTGGGATCATCCGGGTGCATGTTGATATCCATGTAAGGAGCACTTGCAGCAAAATCAATGAATACAAGTCCACCGTACTCATGCATAAGCCTGGCCATCTGGCCGTATGGAGTATTCACCCCTGTCACATTGGAACAGGCCGTAAATGAGCCAATCTTGAATTTCCGCTCCTTATAAATTTCCAGTTTTGCCCGAAGATCTTCCAGGTCCACCCTCAGCTCCTTATTTGGTTCAATCATTACCACATCGGCGATGGTCTCGAACCATGATGTATGGTTGGAGTGGTGTTCCATATGTGTAAGGAATACCACCGGCCTTTCGCTTTGCTTCACACAATCACCGTCCTTTCCACCGCATCCCTTCAGGCTGAGGATGCGCATGAGTTTATTGATTACAGCAGTCATCCCGTACCCTGCAGTGAGGATAACATCATTTGGACTTGCATTCACATGTTTTTTAATCAACTGATGCGATTGGCGATATGCTTTTGTCATCAGTGTTCCGGTCAGTGTGGATTCGGTATGGGTGTTGGCCACATAGGGACCGAATTGGGACTGCAGCTTTGTCTCTATAGGCTCATACAGCCTTCCGCTTGCAATCCAGTCGGCATAAAGGATCCGCCTTGTACCATAGGGTGATTCAAACGTTGCATCATTCCCGATGATCCG
>SDBT01021247.1_pt1 | contig 10149 bp, 12 predicted proteins | sample 2277101 | NCBI WGS metagenome assembly SDBT01 (sample SAMN10404973, study PRJNA504765) | marine sediment metagenome | isolation source: marine sediment core GS10_PC15, 103 cmbsf | place: Arctic Ocean: Southern Knipovich Ridge | collected 2010
TGCCATAGTCCCAATCATACGATCAAATGGGTCTACGGCAAAATATCAGGGGCTATGGGGAACGCTGCCTCAGCTTTCCCTGAATTTGACGGCTCCCTGATTTGCTTAACTTGTGACCAATGCGCTTACCCCATGACCCCGGCCAGCAGCATCTTCGAGTGGATGTCGACCCACGCCGCTCGTCTGGGAATCGTGACGAAGCACACGGAGGACGAGATCGCTGCCATCTGCATGGCCATCGGCGCGGCCCACATAGGGGCGCGGGCCATGACGGCTACTTCCGGCGGCGGCTTCTCGCTGATGGTGGAGGCCCTGGGACTGGCGGGGATGACCGAGACGCCGCTGGTCATCGTCGAGGTCCAACGCCCCGGCCCTTCCACAGGGATGCCGACCCGCACCGGACAGGGGGACCTGCTGTTCATGCTGCACGCCTCTCAGGGAGAATTCCCGCGCATCGTTTTGACACCGGGCACCGTCGAGGAGTGCTTCGACGCTGGCTGGCGGGCCTTCAACCTGGCTGAGCGGTACCAGTGCCCGGTGATTATCCTGGTAGACAAATTCCTGGCCAATTCCGTGCGCACGATTGAGCGAGACGACTTTCACTTCGAAGCGGTAAAGGTGGATCGGGGCAAGTTGTTGACTGAACAAGAACTGGACCAACTGTCCGACGACTACAAGCGCTATGCCATCACCGAAACGGGCATCTCACCGCGCGCCTTGCCAGGCCACCCCAAGGCTGTCTTCGTGGCTTGCAGCGATGAGCACGCCGAGGATGGTCACTTCGAGGACGAGGACCCGGAGAACCGCGTCAGAATGGTGGAGAAGCGGTTGCGCAAGCTGGACGTCGCGGCAGAGGAGATGCGCGCTCCTGCCCTCTACGGTCCGCAGCAGGCCGACTTCACCTTCATTGGCTGGGGTTCGAGCTGTGGTCCCATCCTGGAAGCAGTGGACCGTTTGAACGAGGAGGGAGATAAGGCCAACTTCCTGCACTTCACTGATATCTGGCCTTTCCCTGTGGAGAAGGTCAGTTCGCTCCTCGAATCGGCCAAGTATCTGGTAGACGTGGAGAATAACGCTACGGGGCAATTTGCCAGCTTTCTCTCGAGCTACGTGGGAAGGAAGGTTGACCATAAGATTCTGAGGTACGACGGCCGACCGTTTTCGCCAGAGTATATCCTGGCTAGACTGTAATAGGAGGAAGTAACGACAATGGTTGAGCTCAAAGACTACTCCAGTCCGGTGCGGCCCACCTGGTGCCGAGGCTGTGGAGACTTCGGCATCTGGAATGCCCTGAAGCGAGCGTTGGTTAAATTGGAGCTGGCACCTCACGAAGTGATTATCTACACCGGCATCGGTTGCGGCAGCAAGCTCCCTGACTACATGACAGTCAACGGTTTTACTTCTATTCATGGTCGACCGATCCCTATCGCCCAGGGAGCCCATCTGGCCAACCACGACTTGAAAGCCATCGTCGTCGCTGGGGACGGCGATACCTATGGAATTGGCGGAAACCACTTCATCAGTTTTATGCGGCGCAATGCCGACATCTCCGTCATCGTCCAGAATAACCGCGTCTACGGCCTGACCAAGGGGCAGTATTCGCCCACCAGCCCCAGGGGCTTTTTCAGCAAAACCTCACCACCACCCGAGGGAGCCATAGACCAGCCGGTCAATCCCATCGCCCTGGCGTTGGCTGCCGAGGCGACCTTCATTGCCCGTTCCTGGGCCGGCGACGTGCGACACCTGACCGATATGATGGCGGCGGCGATCCGTCATCGGGGAGCTGCCTTACTAGACGTGCTCCAGCCCTGTGTTGTCTTCAATCGCAACTACGCCTTCGATTACTACCGGCCACGGGTCTATAAAGTGGCGGAGGAAGGCTACGACTCTACCGACCGCGAGGCGGCTTGGGAGAAGGCGCACGAGTGGGGGGATCGTATCCCTATTGGGGTGATCTACCAGGTGGAGGAGCAGCCCACGTACGAGGATCAGGTTCCAGCGTTGGCGGCTGGCCCCCTGGTCAAGCAAGGGCTCAGAACCTGGACGCAGGCAGACTACGAGGCCCTGGAGGCGGAGTTCATCTGATCTCCTGGAAGGAGAGGACATCAGGGTCAGGGAGGCTGGGAGCCGCTTGGCTGGCCCGATAACTCCGCCGGCCCTCGGTGCCGGAGGCGGGCGCCCTGGTGATGAGCACTAGCACCATCATCGTGGCCGTCAACGCGCTGCTGTTGCGGGGGGGCGAGCTGGGCACGGCTTGATGAGTGCCACAGGATGAATCGCCCCCAAAGTGAAATACACCTCTTGGCAGAGCCAGAATCGCTTGACAAACGCGATGAAATATGGTACAATTGGCATATCCCCCTCCCCCCCAAGGGGATATGCCCTTATCGGGGCCTTGTTACTATTGGCAAAAAGCAAAGAAGAAAGAAAGGAGAGGAAAGACATGCGAACTAACATAGTTGTCTTGGGATTGATGGTCGTGCTGGTCGTAGCAATCGGGTTGCTAGTGGCTTGTGGCAGCCCTACACCGACTCAGACGGGAGAGGCGCTCCTACAGCAAACCTGCACCAAATGCCACAACCTAGACCGGATACAGCAGGCCCAGAAGACTCGCAATGAGTGGGAGCAAACCTACGTGCGTATGATGGCCAAGGGGGATCCAGCGGTGCCGGTGAGCGAAGACGAGCTAGATATCCTGATCGAGTATCTGGCGGAAACCTACGGGCCGTAGAAGCGTGCACAGACCCTGCGGTAACAGCCCCCATCGTCGGGCCTCGCACACTGGAGCAACTCGAAGGCAGCCTGCGTGCCTTCGAGTTGCTCATTGACGCGGTGTGCAAGGCCTGCGCTATCCAGGTCGGAGTTCTGGAGGCTGCGAGGGAAGAGGAGTTTCTTATCCCATTCAGGAGCGTAATTATGGCTACCACCCAAACGAAAACCCGCATCGACGAGGAGGTTTATCTCACATCGGAGGTGGAGCAGGACCTCCAAGACCGGCTCAGCCGCATCGAGGGACACGTGCGGGGCGTGAAGCGAATGCTGGCCGAGCATCGGGACTGCGAGAGCTTACTGATTCAGATGGCAGCCATCAAGGCCGCCGTCAATCAGGTAACCATCAAGCTCCTCGAAGAGCATATGGACACCTGCGTAGCCGACTGCGTGGCCAAAGGGGACGTCGAGGCCCTGCATCGGCTTAAGAGAGCCCTGGCGACGGTGCTCAAGAACGCGTAGAAATCGGGAATGGTCTGGTGGGCTTGGGCGACCTCAAAAAGACTCTGTCATAGTGTTAGAACAACCACAGCCCGGGAGAGGTGACTCTATGAACAAGCTCGTTTGCTTCGTCGTTGTTGCGGCGGTTGTAAGCTTGATGGCAAGTTGTAGCCCGGCAGCGACACCAGTATCGACGCAATTGGTTATACCTTCCACGCTAACGCCCGAGGCGGTGGAGCTCGAGACTGTGACCCTCAAGGTGTCTGGGTTCACCTGAAGGGGTTGTACGATGCGTGCCATCGCATACATTGAGAGGCTGCCGGGCATCAGGGAGACAACAGGCGATCTGGAGTCGGTGACGGTTACCTACGACTCCAGCGAGGTGAGCCCTGATGAGATCGCTGCCGCCATTGACGAAGCAGGTTACCACGTTGATAGTTACTCTATCCAGGAATAGGATCGCCGAGGAAGATGAGGCTCAAACTGGACTCAAATCCCGATATCAAACCCCAAAGAGAGGATAGATGTTGCCTTTCGATTTCGATCTATTGTCCCAAATATCACTCCTGAGCTTCGGCCTGGCCTTCGCCGCTGGCCTAATAATGGGCTTCAGCCCTGCTTCATTCCCCTTGCTGTCGGTGGTCACCGGCTACGTGCTGGGCTCTGCGGGTTCTTCCCGGTGGAGGGCCTTCCGCTTGTCTCTGGCCTTCATCCTGGGCATCGCCACTATTTACACCGCCTTCGGTGTCCTGTTCGCACTGGCCGGCGACCTGCTGGCCCACATCCTCCGGTTCATCAGTTCCCGGCTGCCGCTCTGGAACCTGCTCATCGCCGCAGTGCTGGGCCTGCTGGGGCTGCACATGGCTGGCGTGCGACGCTTTCACCTGCGAGCCCTCACCCGGCCAGTGTGGCGAGAGGTGGACAGCCCGGCCGGGGCCTACCTGATGGGTATCCCCTTCGGGCTGGCCGCCTGCCCTTCCTGTGTGCCCATGCTGCTGGCCATCCTGGTGGCCGCTGGGGCTACCGGCCAGGGTTGGTACGGGGGCGCGCTGCTGTTCACCTTCTCCCTGGGTTTCGGCCTGCCCCTCGTGCTCATCGGCACCTTCGCTGGATGGCTCAAGCGAGGGCAGGTCATAGCCAGGTACGTGCCGGTCGTAGAGAAGCTCGGCGGGTGGGCGCTGCTGCTCACCAGTGGCTATTTCTTTGCCCAATTCATCCAACTATCCTTTTTCCTGTAAACCTGTAACAAGGGAGATGCGAGAATCATGACCAAGGAAGAGATCACTCTGGACATCCAGGGCATGACCTGCGACTCGTGTGCCGTGCACGTGACAAAGGCGCTGCAAGGGGTTGAAGGGGTATCGCAGGCACACGTACCGGGCTGGGCCTCCGGTCGAGCTGGCTTATCGGCCCAACCAGGCGTCAGTGACGAGCAATTGGTCAAAACCATCAAGAACGCCGGCTACCGGGCAACGGTGCTATCCCGACGAGGGGTCACGCCCCAAGAGCCACCGGAAGGGTGGGGCCAGGGTGTGGATTACGACCTGGTCGTCATTGGCACCGGCGGGGCCGGGATGGCTGCCGCTATCAAGGCTGCTGAGTTGGGCCAGCGGGCCTGTATCATCGAAGCCGGCGCCATTGGCGGCACTTGCGTCAATATCGGCTGCGTGCCGTCCAAGACCCTCATCCGGGCCGCGGAGGCGTACTACAAGGCCGGACACCATCCCTTTGCCGGAGTGTATACCCGGGCCGAGGGCCTGGACTGGAGGGCTGTGATCGGCCAAAAAGATCAGTTGGTTGGCGAACTCCGCCAGACTAAATACGTGGATGTCCTGGCATCCTATGGCGACCGCATCACCCTGATCCACGGATGGGCACGGCTACAACCCGACGCTACCGTTGCTCTGGAAGATGGCCGTACCATCAGGGCGGCCGGGGTTGTCGTCGCCACCGGGGCCGAACCGCGTATCCTGCCTCTGGATGGGATTGAGGAGGTGCAAGTTTTGACCAGCACTTCCGCTATGGCGCTGGAAAAGCAACCGCGCACACTGCTCGTCATTGGCGGCCGGGCCGTTGCCCTGGAGTTGGGGCAAACCTTCGCTCGTTTTGGCACCCAGGTGACGATTCTCCAGCGCAGCCCGCGGATCATCCCCGAACACGAGCCTGAGATCGCCGAGGCGTTGGCGGATTATCTGCGCCAGGAAGGGTTGACGATCCACACTGGCGTCAGGCCACTGGCCATCCGCCGGGATGATGGCAAGAAGGTGGTCACGGCCGAGGTGAACGGCCAGCGACGCGAGTTCCGAGCCGAACAGGTCTTGATGGCCGTGGGGCGGACGCCGCACACCGGGGACATGGGCCTGGAGGAAGCGGGGGTGGAACTGGACGCAGGTGGCTTTATCAAGGTGGACGAGTTTATGCAGACCAGCCATCCGCGCATTTACGCCGCTGGCGACGTGACGAATCGGCCCAAACTGGTCTACGTGGCAGCAGCGGCGGGGGGCATCGCCGCTGAGAACGCGCTGAATGGGAACAGCAGACGGCTTGATCTGACGGTGCTGCCGGACGTCATCTTCACCGACCCACAGGTGGCGACCGTGGGGGTGACCGAAGCCCAGGCGCGAGCCAGCGACTATGACGTGAAGGTCACCACCTTGCCCCTGGCTTACGTGCCCCGGGCACTGGCGGCAAGGGTCACGCGCGGGTTGATCAAGCTGGTGGCCGATCAAGGCTCTGACCGATTGCTGGGTGCTCACATTCTGGCCGCCGAGGCTGGCGAAGTCATTCAGACGGCGTCGCTGGCGGTAAAATACGGTCTCCAATACGGGTTCACCGTCGCCAACCTGCGCGAGATGCTTTTCCCCTATCTGGTGCAGGTGGAAGGGTTGAAGCTAGCCGCCCAAACCTTCGAGAAGGACGTTGCTCAACTCTCGTGCTGCGCTGGTTGAAGCAAAAATTGCAATTGCACTCGCTGATAGCTGAAGGAAAAAGGGGCGCGCTGGTGAGGTCTTCACTAAAGAGTCTCTCGGAATCAGCGGGAAACAACGAAGCGGCGAGAAGTGCCCACAAATGCAGCTATTCGGGCCAATTATACGTGGGAGGCCCTGTAGGGCGAACAGAGCTAGAGTGAACGATCTTATACCTCCCGGCGAATAAGCGGAGATGATCGCGCCGCCGAACTCCTGAGCCAGACGCAACGCCAGACGCGTCTTCCCCACCGCCGTCAGCCCAACGATGACGACGAGGGGAGGTTGCTTTTTCTGAGTCATAGCAACTCCCAGTCCGTCACCGTGTTCTTTATCAGTTCCACCCGCAGCAACTTGCCGCGCGATGTCATCTCCACCGCCACCACGTCAATGCGCCAATCGCCGTCCCAACTGTGCTCCTGCAAATAGGTCTAGGCCACCTCCACCAGCTTGGCCTGCTTGCCTGGTATCACCGACTCCTCAGGCGTGCCGTACTCTCGACCCCGTCGGGTGCGCACCTCGACGAAGACCAAGCAGTCGTCATCCTCGGCCACGATGTCTATCTCGCCTGCCGGGCAGCGCCAGTTGCGCCCGCGCACGACATAGCCCCGTTTTTCCAAATGGGCCACCGCAAAACCCTCGCCCCGCTGCCCCAGCCTCTTCCTAGCCCCTTTCATCCAACATCCCCCTACACCTGACTTTGAGCAGCCTCTACCATCTGCGAGGAGAACCTGAATGAAAGATCTGATCCGGCCCCGGGAGGGGCATGTGGGCAGTCGCCTTGTGGAAGATGTGTTGACATTAAGCAGAAATTAGGTATACTATGCATACCAGGTCGCCAACCAGGCCATCGTCATCCCCGAGAACGTGGATGCTTTCCGCTCTCTGAACGGCGTCGTGGAGGATGGCCTACTGGGGTACCATCTTCAGCTGGGAGGAGACCTGGAGTCTCGTAGATTATCTGTGGACTTTCTTGTTCAACGATGCGAAAATGGAGTAGGCTCGTAATGTCTCAGATGTTCCATGGAGGACCGAGTAGTAATATGAATCCTAAGGCAATCGCTCTACTTTCTGGTGGACTGGACTCTACCCTGGCAGTTAAACTGATCCTGGATCAGGGGATCGAGGTGGAGGCCCTGAACTTCGTCACCCCCTTCTGCACCTGCAATCGCCAGGGGAGGTGCGAGGCCAAGCACGTCGCCGAGGAGTTTGGCATACCCTGGAAAACCATCGCCAGCACCGAAGAGTTCTTCCGGGTGATAAGGGAGCCCAAGCATGGCTATGGCAGCGGAATGAACCCCTGCCTGGACTGCCGTATCCTGATGTTCTCCCGGGCCAGGGAGCGCATGGAGGAGATCGGGGCTGCTTTCGTCTTCACCGGCGAGGTGTTGGGGCAACGACCTATGTCCCAACATCGCCAGGCCATGCGTATCATTGATCGCGAATCGGGTCTGGAGGGTCGGCTGCTGCGCCCCCTGTCGGCCCAATTGCTTGAACCCACCATCCCCGAGAAAGAGGGCCTGGTGGACCGCGAGAAGCTCCTGGCCATCCAGGGGCGCTCGCGCAAACCGCAGATGGCCTTGGCCGAAGAGCATGGCATAGCCGACTACCCTTGCCCGGCGGGTGGCTGTTTGCTCACCGACCCCGGCTTCGCTAGGCGGATGCGAGACCTGGTGCATTCTCGCCCAGACTTCGATCTCAACGACGTCAACCTGCTGAAGGTGGGTCGCCACTTCCGGCTCTCGCCTGGGCCCAAGGTGGTGGTGGGGCGGGACGAAGAGGAGAATCGCCGCCTCCAGATCTTGGCCCGGCAGGGCGATTTAATCTTCGAGGTTAGAAGCTGTGGCAGTCCGGTCACGCTGCTGCGGGGTGAAGCAGGCGAGGCAGAGATTCACCGTGCCGCCGCTATCACCGCTCGCTACAGCGATGCGGAGGACGATAGGATAGAGGTACACTACGGGACGGACTACGCTGCTTTGAGTGAGGCGACCCTGGTCTCGCCACTGGGTGAGGATGAACTGACCAGGTTGCGAATATAGAACAGCAGAGGAGAATCCATGACGTCTGACTTATCGCGGAGGACACTGGTCATAGGCGTATTGATGACCGCGCTTTTGCTGATGACTTACCACAATGTGACCGCGTCATCGGCAGGTATGGCGCCCCCGATTCCGCCAGCCGCTGCGCTTTCCACACCATCCGCGCCGGCCATCCACCTGGCCTATTTCTCGTTTGCCGGGTGCTCGGCCTGCGAGCGGGCCAGTGGCTATCTGGAAACTCTCCAGGGTCTCTACCCTCAGTTGGTGGTCACCGAGTTCCCCATCGAGGAGGAGGAGTCTAAGGTGCTGAGCGAGTGGTTGGGCCAGCGCTATGGCGTGCCGGAGGAAAAGCGCCTAACCGCGCCAGCCATCTTCGTGGGCGATGACGCACTCATCGGCGAGGAGATCAACGCCCGCAGCCTGGAGGCGCTGGTGGAGAAGTACGCCACCAGCGGCGCGCTGCCCACCTGGGACGATTTCGACCCCGAGCAGTCTGGAAGGACAATTGTCGAACGGTTCCGCTCCTTTGGCCTGCTGACCGTTGTGGGGGCGGGCCTGTTGGACGGGCTCAACCCCTGCGCCTTTGCCACCATTATCTTCTTCGTCTCCTATCTGACCATCAGCGGGCGCAAGGGGAGAGAGGTGTTGGCAGTGGGGGCAGCCTTCACGGTGGGCGTCTTTCTGGCCTACCTGGCGGTGGGACTGGGCTTACACCACCTGCTGGGACTATTCGGTAACCTGTTGACGACGTTGGGACGTTGGCTCTACGGCCTGATGGCTGCTCTTTGTGCTGTGCTGGCCGTCGTCAGCTTTATGGACTACCGCAAGGCGCGTCGCGGGGAGATCGGCGACATGGCGCTCAATCTGCCGCACGGATTGCGCATGCGCATCAACGCCATCATCCGGCGAGGGCGCCATTCGCGGACACTCGTGGCGGGCGCGTTCGTGACCGGCATCCTGGTCTCGTTCCTGGAGTTGGCCTGCACTGGACAGGTCTACCTGCCCACCATCATCTTCGTCATGAGCGTGCCGGCGATGCGGTCACGCGCAGTGTCGTTCCTGGTGCTCTACAACTTGCTATTCATTGCTCCATTGGTGGTGGTCTTCATCCTGGTCTGGTACGGGACGACGGGGACGAAGCAGTTGACCAGCTTTTTGCAGCGACACGCGGCCACAGTCAAGTTGGGCACCGCCCTGCTGTTCCTCCTCCTGGCCGTCTGGCTCTTTATTACCTTGCTCTAAGCTGCAAACCTGATGAGAAAGAGGTACTATGAACGACGCTACAGCTAAACCTGAAGAAACGGGGAAGTCAAGGTGGATTGTCGCAGCAGTGGCTATCGGGTTTTTGATTATCCTGGGCTACGGGCTGCAGACGCGGCCTGATTCTCCCATCGGTGCTCCGGCCCCCGATTTCACCTTGTCGCTCTTCGATGGCGGAGAGCTATCCCTGGCGGACCAGCTCGGCTCCGTGGTGGTAGTAAACTTCTGGGCCAGTTGGTGCATACCCTGTCGTGACGAAGCGACTGCCCTGGAGAAGATGTGGCAGGAGTACGAAGACAGGAGAGTGGTCTTTGTCGGGGTGAACTACAAAGACGTTGAATCCAAAGCGACGTCTTTCATTGAGGAGTTTGACGTCACTTATCCCAATGGTTCTGATCCTTACAATAAGATCTCGAGTGCCTACCGCATCACCGGCGTGCCCGAGACCTTCCTGATTTCCAGGGATGGGCGACTTTTGGAATGGTGGGTAGGTCCCATTACCGAGGCTGGGCTCAGGGCCGCACTGGAGGAGACTCTGTAGCAATGGATTCCAGGCTCTTTGGGATTTCGCAGGGTAGTCACGAATCTCAGCCAATGACACTCCCACATCTGGGGGTTAGCTCTATCAAATGCCCAGATGTGGCGTATAACAAGTGTTCGCCCTGCGAAATCCT
>SDBT01021248.1_pt1 | contig 10149 bp, 5 predicted proteins | sample 2277101 | NCBI WGS metagenome assembly SDBT01 (sample SAMN10404973, study PRJNA504765) | marine sediment metagenome | isolation source: marine sediment core GS10_PC15, 103 cmbsf | place: Arctic Ocean: Southern Knipovich Ridge | collected 2010
GGTTTCATGGTCGCCAGGGGCGCCGTTGGTAATCCCGGGATATTGCGCGATCTGCGATGTGTATGGGAGAACCGGCCCCTGCCCCCGCCTCCCGGCCTGGCCGAGCAACGGCTCGTCATTCTCGAACACTTAGAGCAGGTCCTGCAGAATTATCCCGAAAGAAAGGCGGTCGGTATCTTTCGCAAGTACGCCGTCGGCTATGCCCGCCGTCACCCGAAACGCAAGCAGACCCTGCTGGCCTTTATGAATGCCAAAACCCGCCCCGAAGCCGAGGCCGCCATCAATACATGGTACACCGACTCCTATCCCAATGCTGATTAGGATAGTTCGTGCCGCTTTCTGCGTTCGCTGGAATCCATACACGTGATAAGTGGCGCAATCCGTCCCAAGGTGGACTTCATGCTTTATGAAATACGATTTTTATTGCCATTTTACTTCTTTTGTGTTTTTTCTATCGCAAAAGATTTAATGGGCCCGAGAGCGGAAAGCTCTTGGAAAATTATCTTGTTTTTCTGAAAGGATAAAGGGATGAGATATTTCAGGAATAACTTTTTAAGAATGTTGGCAATTTCGGCGGTTCTTATAGCACTCGCGGGTTGTGGCACGAACGTTAATCAGGCCGGCACAGCAACAGAAAATCCGATCAACATATCCCGAACCGACGAGGGCTTCAGTATCGCAGAGGGCCAACAAAAAGTAATGTTCTATCAGCGTCAGCACAAATCAATGGATGGAAAATACACGCGCGCCAATTACATCCATCCACTCTATGGTCTTGACGGCGAGATCCTGACCGAGGACTTCCCGGCCGACCATCCACATCATCGCGGCGTATTCTGGGCCTGGCACCAGGTATGGCTCGGCGATAAGAAACTCGGTGACGGCTGGGCGACAATCGATTTTTTCTGGGATGTCTATGATGCCGAGATTATGACGATAGATTCGCAATCGCGTGCTCTGAAGCTTCATGTGTACTGGAAATCGCCGCTCCTGACCGATGCAAATGGCAAGCAGCATGCGTTTGTCAAAGAGACAACGACCATCCGGATTCATCGTGCCGAAGGTGACATACGCAAGATCGATTTTCAGATTGAGCTGCTCGCATTAAAAGATAACATGCGACTGGGCGGCTCCGAAGATGCTAAGGGCTACGGCGGCTTCACGGCACGGATACCATTGCTCGATGGCCTTGCCTTCACCGGCACAGACGGCCCCGTGGAACCGACGAATCTGTCCGTCGAAGCCGGCCCCTGGCTGGATTTCTCGGGCAATCTCGGCGGGCAGGGCAAGACAAGCGGGCTGGCAATACTTTGTCATAATTCTTCGCCGGGATATCCCCAGCGATGGATACTGAGGAGAAAGGGCAGCGCCCAGAATCCGGTTTATCCGGGCCGTCACCCGGTCCCTCTGTCCCGCGAAAAACCGCTCGTTTTGCGCTATCGCCTCATTATCCACCGCGGCGGCGTTAACGACGTAAATCTTGACAAATTACAGACCGAATATAACAGCTTACCTGATCCGCTTTTCGACAAAGAATAGACGCATGTTTATCAAGGACTGAATTGCAACGAGTAAAGATTGGCGTCCTTCATAACAAATTTAAGGCGTATCGGCCGGCCGGAAAGCGAGCTTACATCGGTTCCAATTCGCCATGCCGCGGGATGCTCGATATAATTTCCTATCAGTTCCTTTGCGTCTTTAAGGCTATAGCCGGCTATGGTTTCGCCATCGGCATCCTGAATTTCGACCCGTATAAATCCGGGAGCGGACGTGGCAAAGTTCAGCAACAGCTTTTTGCCTGTGAAAATGAATGGCTTGGTGGTAATACTGCCGCCTTCGTATGGAGCATAAATTGAAGCAAAACCATCGAGCCGCAGCGAGTAGCGGCGTAGATGCGCAGTCGGCTGGGCGTAATCGTGTTGGACATAGAGCGACATTTCAGCAGGTCCGGTTTGAACAACGTTAAGGGCGGGATAATTGGAGCGGGAAACCCAGTTTTGCAGACCGATGCCCGGCCGGATGAAACCTTCCATGAAAGTCCGATCATAGATATTGCCGCCGCGGGATGTCATTAAGACGGCGTCGGAGCAGTCTTTGAAATAGTCGGGATTCACATTCACTCGTTTTGCCTGCTCGTCGCTAAGAATCTGCCTGCCGGGCAGAAACCGGGCCCCAATCGATATGTAGATATGCGGCGCTCGGAAATAGGGATGTGTCTGGTTTGTATAAATGTGCTCTCGCGGCGTATCACCGAAACTCATTTGCTCTGGTTCGGTCCAGTTTAGAAAATCGCTGGATGTCGTTCGGCCGACGCTGCGGAAACCGGTATAGCCTGTGCCGGTCCATGTCCGGAAATAACATAAATAACATTGTTCAGAATCGGACCAGAAGGCAACATTCTGAGAATCGAAAAGTCCCTTTGTGAAGACGGGTTCCCGGCGGAGTTTTCTCCAGTGGATGCCGTCGGCGGAAATGTATGCAATCAAACCGCTTTTTTGGGTTCCCCCCAGAGCTTTATAACGCCGGTCTTCCGGGACGCCGGGTTTGGTGTCGAGCAGCGGACTGAAATTGTGGTGGACCGGAGCGGCATCGGCCAGGATTACGTTGTTCGATTTCGACCCTTTTACGGCGAAGAGGTTGAGCCTGGGCTTCAAGACGTTGATGCCGTCCGACGATTCGGCGTAGCAGGTAACTTCCCGCTCGCTGCCGTCTCTGCCGGCTTCCGGGAGCCCCCGGTAGTAAAAGCGGTACTTGTCCCCGTCCCTGATCACGGTACAGTAGCCGCAGAAAGGTCCTTCCCAGGGTTCGTCGAATCTCAGCACCGGCCCTTCGTCACGTGGGTGGTGCAATACCAGATGGATTCCGTCAAGATGATCGATCAGATAATAATCGACAAACAGCTCCCGGCGTGAAGCGATATCTATCCCTTCGGATTCTTTTGCAAAAGAACTCGTCGCCGGCATGAATTGACCCAATGACCACAGGATTACAATTGTTAATAGTAGAGATATGTTCCTATTCATTTCGGGCTCTTACAAACTCATTATTTTGCCATTACATAATGAACTATAGTACCGGCGATTACGCGAAAGGCAACACCCATATCGGCGCAACGTTTGGTTCCTTATAAACTTGCTATGGCATAGATTTCACATTGAAGCCATATCCCAGAGGTAAAAATTGGTTTTAATTGTTTTTTTTGCATAATAGAAGTAAAATTAGCACCTTATTGGATTTGTTGCGAACGACCTTTAGCAGAGCGCAAATGTAGGAGTGCTTGCGAATATGAGTGAAGGCAAATTGAACACGGCGATACTTGGTCTCAATTCGGGCGGACAGCTTCTGCTGCAAGCGTCCGAGGCGGTGGATTGCCTTGAAGTTCAGGCTGTGGCCGACAAGGATACGAATCTCGCCGAAAAAATCGCCGGCCAATACCAATGTGCCGCTTACGATGATTACAGGCAGTTGATTATACAGAATCAGCTCGATTGCCTGCTGGTGGCCGCGCCGATGCACAGTTGCGATGAATATGTGCGGATGGCGATGAAAAAGAAATTCAACATCTTGAAGCTGGCGCCGGCGGCGAGGGATTTTGAGGAAGCAGCGGAGCTTGTCAATCTTGCCGAAGAGCAGAATATACAATTTGCCGTTGGCAACCCGAGCCGGTTCGCCCGGAGCTTTGTGAAGTTGCGGCAATATCTTGTCGAGGGCAAGATCGAACATATCTATCTCATGACTGCTTTCTGTAACGTCGGCGATCATCCGCAGTCCGGCTGGCGGACCGATCCGAAACTGGCCGGCGGTGGCGTGCTGCTGCACGACTGCTACCGGATGATCGACCAGGTAATATCGAATTTCGACATGCCGCAACAGGTTTATTCGCTCAATACCAACCAGGCCCAGGACAAACAGCAGCGATTGTATCTGACGGAAGATACGGCGATTGTCACCATGAAATTCAGCGATACTTTCATCGGCAACTTTATCGCATCGCATCGCGCCGGGGCCGGGCCCAAAGAAGAATTCCTGAAGCTCTACGGCAAAGACATAATCCTGACCGCCGGCGACACACACCTGACCGTCAGCGATGGCCTTGGCCGGGTCAGTGAGAAATTAAAATGCGGTGATGATGAGCTTGCCTGCACGACGGAGCTGCTTAAGAGTTTCGCCGGAAGCATTTTGTCGCCGGCAGCACATAAGCTCTGTAGCAGCGGCAGAGAAAACCTGAAGAATATGGCCGTCATCGAATCGGCATATCTTTCGGCCCGCACCGGTTTTCCGGAGGAGCCGGCCCGTATCCTGCAGATAGCTTCACTGGGCGTCGATAAAGCGACAAGTGAATGCACGCCGTAAATAATATAATAACCGTTTGACAAATTATGCCCCAGGTAATAGTTTATTGTCAGTTGATAACCATATTATTGATCCGTAATTTGGAGATTTTAGCATGGAAGACAGCAAGAAAAAGCCGATTATGATCGGAGTTATCATCGTGTGCTTCGCTGTGGCGGGCTTGGTATTTTTTATGAAAGGTTCCGGAGGTAGCGGCGGTATCAACTCCATTCCCGAAGGCAATATGACCTGGGTCAAATGCAGCAATCCGAGCTGCAAGACCGAGTACGAGATGGGCGAAAGGGCATACTTCACAGCCGTTAAAGAGCGAGTCAACCCAATGGCAAGGTCCTCGTCGCCGCCGCCGCTGGCTTGTGAAAAATGCGGCAAAGACAGCCTTTTCCGGGCTGAGAAATGTGCAAATACATCTTGTGGAACTGTATTCATCCAGGGAATTGCAGGCCCGAACGACCATGCGGACCGCTGTCCAAAATGCGGCCAGAGCGAAATAGAAGAGATCCGCAAGAGAAGGCTGTCCGGCCAAGAGTAAGCTGGCCCACAGACACAGATAAAATAATCTTAATAAGCCCGACCTTTGTAGAGGTCGGGTTTTTTGTAACGAGATAAAATCTCACACACTCGCAAGATTCTGCTTGACGCGGATAGGGCTAATTTGGTATAAAATATCAGATTGGAAGTCTCCGGGCTGTCAGGAGCTGGCTTGCGTGTGGGATTGCAGAATTCCCCCCTGAGGAACCCCGGATCAAGCATGACCGCCGAAGTCATGCGATGAGGAGATAAGGGTTTTTGCCGGTCCGGCAATCCCTCGCCGGCGCTTATCCGGCGCAAGGTGACGTAAGACGAATCAGGCCAGTAAAACAAACTGCCGGTTTCGTGAAGAAAGGAGGTCATATCGAAGGGCAAAACATGTCCGGGACAGACATATACAAAGGTGTAGTGAAGGCAAGAATCTTCACCGGTTGTTCCAATGTACACTTTCTTTTTTTGGAGGATTATATTTATGTGTAAGAAACTGATTTATCTCATATTTCTTGCCGCGGTGCTGATCGTGGCGCAGAGCGCCTCAGCGGATTTGGTCGGCCATTGGCTTCTGGACGGCGACGGAACCGACGCCAGCGGCAACGGCCTTGACGGGACAATCAACGGCAACGTAGCCCCGACAATCGACAAATTCGGTAATCCGGATTCTGCGATGCAGTTCGGAGGTGCCTCTGGTGACAACGTAAATATTGGAGATCCACCGGAATTGCGACTAACCAGAGCGATGACATTATGTGCCTGGGTGGTGCTGGATGGTTCCAATACTAACAACGCTCGGATTTTTGCCAAAGCAGGAGGAGGCGGTAGCAGGTCCTGGACGTTGAATATTGAAGCTAGTACGGGGGGGGTGACGAATCCGGCCACACTTCAGTTGAGTCCTGATGGGGCTGTTAATATAAGCCTTAGCGACAGCGAACCCCTGCCCACCGATGAATGGGTACACATGGCGGGAGTATATAAACCAGGCCAGTCTATGGAGGTTTATGTCAATGGTGAGCTTAAGGTTAGCAACACCTCTAATATCCCTACCAGCCAGTTTAGCAATAACAACAGGACGGTTTTAATTGGCAACCGCCATGACGCCGGTAACTGCGGATGGCTCGGCTCGATAGACGATGTCCGCATCTACGACGAGGCTCTGACGGCCGCCGCGATTATACAGGTCATGATAGGTGTACCGCCTGGTGCGGCTTCAAACCCAAGCCCTGCCGATGAGGCGCCGGACGTGCCCCGAGACGTGGTTCTCAAATGGACGCCGGGAGAATTTGCGCCGGCGGTCAATGGGCACACGGTTTACTTCAGTAAGAACTTCGATGATATCAACGATGACATTGGCGGTATCATCCAGAGTGCCGGCAGCTACGCTCCGGCCCAACGTTTGGATTTCGAAACGGTCTACTACTGGCGTATTGATGAAGTCAATGCTCCACCCGACGCCACTATCTTCAAAGGCGACGTGTGGAGTTTCACGACCGAGCCTGAAGGTGTCCCCCTGACGAGTGATCTGATTACCGCTACGGCCTCCAGTCTCGACAACAACCAGATCGATCCCAATGCCACCATTAACAGAGCGGGTCTTGACGAGAAGAACTTGCACAACGATGAGAAAAGCGCTATGTGGCTTTGCAGCCTCGACGATCCGGAACCCTGGATCCAGTATGACTTCGACAAGGCTTACAAACTGCACGATATGAAGGTGTGGAACCACAACTCCGACGATGAGTTGACTCTGGGTTATGGAACCCAGCAGGCCAGGATCGAGACCTCGGTCGACGGTGAAACCTGGACGGAACTTGACAGCTTGCAGACCTTCAACCAGGCCCCGGGAGTTATGGACTATGCAGCCAACACCACGGTTTCTCTCGGTGGGGTGATAGCTCAATCCGTCCGTATCACCGCCCTGAGCAACTGGAGTCCATGGCCTCAGTTCATTACCCAGAAAGGTCTCAGTGAGGTCCAATTCTCCTATATCCCTGTCTGGGCAAGAAAGCCCGATCCGGATTCCGGGGCGACGGACGTGGACGTCGATGTGACCCTCGCCTGGCGAGCGGGCAGGGAGGCCGCCACGCATGATGTGTACCTGAGCACCAACCAGCAGGCTGTGATAGATGGTACTGTACCTGATACTGTCGTGACCGAGGCCAGCCACAGTCCCTCACCGCTCGAACTGGGCAGTACTTACTACTGGCGGATCGATGAGGTCAATGACGCCGAGATCCCCATAACATGGCAAGGTGATATCTGGAGCTTCTCCACACAAGAGTATCTTGTCGTGGATAACTTCGAGGACTACAATGTGGGCGACAACGAGATATGGTTTGCATGGAATGACGGTCTTGGCGCCGGCACGCCGGGTGTTGAACCTTATGTTCCCGGCAACGGCACCGGTTCTATGGTAGGCGACGACTCTACTAACTCTTATACCGAGGAAAGTATTGTCCATGGCGGCAACCAGTCGATGCCGTACTGGTACGACAACAATAAACAGGGCTTCAGTACGTATTCAGAGGCTAAGCTTACGTTGACTAATCCGCGAGACTGGACCGCCAACGGTATTCAAACACTGTCTCTGTGGTTCTTCGGCTTTCCGACCAATGTGCTCGGACAACTGTATGTGAAGATCAACGGTTTCAAGGTTCCGTACGATGGCGACGCCGACAACCTTACCCAGGCGGTATGGCAACCATGGAACATTGACCTGGCATCGTTCGAGGTGGACCTGCAAAGTGTCACCAGCCTGGCTATTGGGATTGAAGGCAGCGGCGCTGTCGGAAAGTTACTCTTTGACGATATCAGGCTGTATGCTTATGAGCGTCAGTTGATCACGCCGAGCGATCCCGGCAACACTGGTCTGGTTACACACTACAAACTTGATCAGAACGCTAACGACAGCTCCGGCAATGGTCATAATGGTACGGTCGAAGGCGCTGCCGCGTGGGCCAGTCCCGGCTGGGATGGTACAGGCGCATGTATGAAGTTCGGCGGCAACGGTGATCGTATTACCGTCGAGTCGTTCGACGTGGCAGGCAGCGGTATTACGCTTGCGGCATGGATAAAACCGAGCACCTTCAAGAACGACGCTCGGATGCTATCCAAGTCGGAAGGCTCCGGCACGGCTGACCACTACTGGGCAATGGTCCTGAGTGGCGGCGGCGAGAACAACTTGCAGTTCCGCCTCAGGACAGACGTGGGCGGTACCACATCGCATACTTCCGGTGACGCTTACGAGCTTGTGGCCGACGAGTGGACGCACGTAGCGGTTGCCTGGGATGCCGGCGATCCATATATGCGCATGTATAAGAACGGCCGAGAGATTTTTAGCCGCGATAAGGCCGGCAGCGCGGTCGCGACCAGCCCCGGTGTGAAGATTGGCATTGGCAATCAGTCGGTTAGCGCCGGCCCGGTGCCGGGCGATATGACCCGCCCATACGATGGTCTGATGGATGAGGTTCGCGTATACGACCGCGGTCTGTCGGTGGCTGAGATTACCTGGCTGGCCGGTATGACTAAGCCGTTTGACAAGCCGTTTTGACAGACATGAAGACGGCGAGCATTATGGCGAATTAGTGCGTTCGTGGTTCGGTGAGCAGTTCCGGCCGCAGTGATGGAACGTTGATACCGGGCTGTCTGACCAGCCGATGGTCTTGCACCATTTCGGGGCCTGTACTGATTGACTCGGTATGGGCCCCGCTTGCTTTCAGACCGGAACTGCGCGGCAGAGCATTGTACGCCCAAGTGAATTCTTGAAATGGAATGTAGCTCATTGAACACTGAATATTGATAGTTTCAGTGATTCAGAGGCAAGGTCAGAGCTTGGACAAATATGTCGCAGTCGGCTCTTCCGTAAGTGTGTATTTGTTGCCAAATGCAGCAAATAGTCCACATCAAGATATCTTGTTTTTGTGAGGTAATCTTAACGTCATATAGTCCAAGATGCTGTGCGGCCGGTAAGGATTATGATCCACCAACCGGCGTCGTTTCATTGACGAAATCTCCGACCGCGATTGCCCAATCCGAGGTGTAGTCAAAATCAATCGTCCGCCGGCCCGCGGACATGCTGCCCTTATTGATTTCGCTGTATTCCTTCCTCGCATCCACCACAATTATCTGCTGGGAGCCGGGCATTTTGCCGAGGTTAATCTCGACGCTGCTGTCATTCTCTACAAAAAATACGAAATTCGTATAATCCTTTGTACGCAGGCAGTACCCCGTTCCGTTGCGGACGCGGCCCGTATCGACTACCATGTCGAACATAAAACGGTCTTTCGCCCAGAAATCCCTGAAGCAGCGGAAGGCGCGCTTAAGACTGTCCGGATGATAGCCACAGCCACAGTTCTGGCTGAAAGGGCCGTAGCTGTTAAATCTTACTGAAAAATGCCCGAAAAAACCGCCCATGCCTCCGGCCATTTGTTCCCGCCAAATCAATCTCCTGCTGCCGTCTTCATTTAACCGCGCCTGCTCGGTGCTGCTCAATTTCACCGGCCAGCAGGGATAGCCGTCGCTCATGCCGTATTGGTCCGGACCGTCACCCGGCTCCTGGCACTCGCCTGGCTCAACATATTTGAACCTGTTATATGTATGCCGCTCTTCGTAAAGATGGGGTTTCGACCTGTCGCTGTCAACGTCATCTCTTATTTCCTCATATCCCGAAGGACCATTCCTGGTAGTGGTCAATTCATAGCTGCCGCTGAATCCGGCGTAGGAATTGATAGCAAAGTTGCTGTTATTCCAGCCCCGGGCGCAAAGCATGTGATTCCAGCCCATACGGTCATTCAGGTAATTCGCCCACTGGCTCGTAATCGATTCGGGATTCGGCAGTTCGTTGGTATCAAAGCCGAAGTTCATGCACCAGCCGGGCAGTGGTCCGAGTCTGGCCGCGATATAACGCATCAGGCGCTTATGGGCATTGCCCAGAACGCCGCCGGGCAGGAGATTCGGAATTTGCTTACGGCCTTGATCGCCCCAGGCCCAGATGTGGGTGCGTCCGCCTCGCTGGTGCGCATATGTGATTGCATATTCGAGGGCATCGAATACGTCCGGATCGGGTGCGGCAAGGTCCGCCGAACTGACCATATTCCTGTCTAAAGCGCCTTTCTTAAACCATGAATAAAACATGGCGACAAAATAGATGTTAAAGCCGTTATCGACGGTATCATTCCAGTAATCATCGATCAGGTGCTTTCTGTTCGTGGGATCATCCCAAATGCGGGATGAATGGTTATACTGCTGCTCGTAGTCCTGCTGGTTCATGTATAC
>SDBT01021249.1_pt1 | contig 10149 bp, 11 predicted proteins | sample 2277101 | NCBI WGS metagenome assembly SDBT01 (sample SAMN10404973, study PRJNA504765) | marine sediment metagenome | isolation source: marine sediment core GS10_PC15, 103 cmbsf | place: Arctic Ocean: Southern Knipovich Ridge | collected 2010
GATACCTACTGTATCTCGTTGCCAGCCAGATGCTTGGCGGATTTACGTATGCACTTTCTTTCAATGCCATCCTTTTGGCAGTTGGCATGGCTATGAGCACAGGGATTATTTTCGGATTGTATCCTGCACAGAAGGCAGCGAACCTAAGTCCGATGGAGGCGATGAGGTGGGAATAAGGAATTACAGGATTTTCTCTTCAATCAACTCGGTGTATGGATTACACTTTGTCGTAGTGTTGCTTTGTGTCGCAAAGTCCGCCTACGCCTTTCGGGCTTCGGCGGGACACGGTATCTTGGGATTCACTGCGTCACTGCGTTCCTTGTTCATCTCCAATTCAACCGTGGGTCGGTACCGAAGTGGTCAAACGGGTCTGGCTGTAAACCAGATGTCTCTGACTTCGCTGGTTCGAGTCCAGCCCGGCCCACCAGTCTACTTAAATAAGTATATACTCATGATATGAAGTTTATACGAGATCTGTATCACCTTTTCTTTTATCTTGGGAATGCAAACAAGAAGAAGGTGAGCTTGCGTGATGCAAAAAAAGATTTTGACTTGCATCATGAGAAGTACGCTAAAAAACCAGTAGAGGTGGCAAGTAATGAAGCGAAGGAATTCATTAAAAAAGTAGAAGAGGAGACTTCACAATCATGGAGAAATCTCATGAGCCATATGATATGGATTGGTGGTGGTGCACAAGTGTTGATTGCACAAATACTGCTATCCGATAAATTGCAGTATCTCTCTTCTTACTGGCTTTTTAAATTGGCATTTGTCTGCTTATCTTTGTCACTGGTGATTTCCCTGTTTTCATTCATCATAAATATCATTGGAGGTGAGTTTACTATGTCTGCTGATAGAGCAGGAAAACAACTTATGTATGAGATTGAATATGCAAAAAAACAAGGTATAGGTGAAATTACAGATAGCATGGAGACTGAACACGGTAACTTCTTAGATCATGCTAAAATTGGCGGTAGGGCAATCGTTATGCGAAATGGAATACTATTGCTTGCAGCATTTTCATTCTTCATAGGAATTTTTGCATTTGTTGTCTTTGCTGGCATAAATCTTGAGAATCTGCATTCTGGTGTATGAATAAAGAAAAAATGTTAAATCTTAAGCCTCCAAAAGGATGAAAAAAAATCTCCGTAAAAGCGGAAAAAGATTGGCGAAATGCAAAATGCTATCTATGTGGACAAAAGGCTACAAGTCGCGAACATATACCTGCTGAGAATCTCTATGCAAGTGTAAAAAGTACATATCCAATGTTGACTGTTCCTGCATGTGCAGAACACAACAATGCTTTCTCACAAGATGATGAGAAATTTCGCAGCATCATTGTTCCGTATTGCGCAGGAAAAAGCTCTGTTGCTAAAGCATTACTAGAAGATAAGGTTGCTCGTGCCGATAAGCGAAATCCCAAAATTCGGAAACAAGATTATGATAAAGTGGAAGTGTTTGATCAGTGGAACAAGAGTGGAATATACACAGGAAAGCGAAATGTTCATTTTCAGTTTTCTCCCGAGGAAAGGGCATGCATGCTAAGGGTTTATCATCGACTTTCTCTGGGAATTCACTGGCACACTATGGGAAAAATAGGATCTGACAGAGATGTGAAGCTTATAGACATAGAAATACCAGCAGGGCGCAAACTGATTGATGGCTGTATGCCAGCTCTCTCAGCATCTCCATTGTTTATTGTAGGACATAGAGATGTGTTTCTTTTTAAGAACATAGCAATTGGTGCTGATCAAGAAACATTCATTACATGGACATGCTTTTTTAAGCAATTAACGATTTTAACTATGTCTTACCCCAGAGATAATCCTAATCATTCTATATTTCATTGATCTGATCTATTGCTTTACTTTGCCTGCCCGAAAACATTGATGAACTCGTCAATGACTTCTTCAAGGAGCTTGATGTATTCATTCATCATAACTAGGGCTGGTACATCAGTATAACCATTCGGCTTCTCCTTGAAATCCCAAGACTTTATTTTTAGCGAATCTGACTCCTCTGGTATCCATTCTGGTCCACGTTCGGATACATTCCCCTTCATGATGCCATCGGGTCCAATTTGTAGTGGTCCATTCATTTGAAGATTCGTGATTTCATAGTTGATCGCAATAGGGTCATCTCCTCCTTTTGTAACATCATTCCTCTGCTCTTTAAAAAAAATAGATATCTCACTCTTATCAAGAAATTCTGCTTTTTCTTTCCACCATTCTTCAAATCCTTCAACTTTGCTTACTTCAGTTAGTAACTGTTGAGTGCAAAAACGAGCAGCATTTAAAAAGGAGATATGAGCACGCTTTAGTTCATCAATACTGTTAGTGGACTGCATACGTTTCATTGCATCTTTTGCTTCTCTGATAAACTGCTTAGCCTTGTATGGATAGGTATGTGTCATAAAAAGATTATATCAACTTTCAAGTTTCAGTAGTACCATCACACAGTTCCTACTTTTCTTTCATTGATTCCAACAACGCCTCAACATCAATTTATTCTGATTCTTCTTTCACAAAAACAAAATAACCTGCTCCATCTAACCCATCATTTCTAGATTCTCTTCTCATAAGAGCTATAATTATTTTGTGAGACACAATATTTTACTTTCAATCCTATGTTCGCTGATGCTTGTCAGCTGCTTAGGTCAATCTAAACCCCAAATTGAAGATCTAAGCGATGTTCTTATTTTTAAAGAAGAGAAGGAACTTGAACAGGTGCCTTCCGAACTTTCGATAGAACACTTTGCACAGATGCGCCTAAGCGGAACAGGTCTTACACTGGAATCTGTTCTCGCGGATGAAAATGTGTATACCCGATACTCTATTACATACAAAAGTAACGGGCTGACAATAAGTGGCATTATGAATATTCCAAAGGGCGATGGCCCGTTCCCTCTGGTTGTCCTGAATCATGGTTTTATCGCTCCAAGCGTGTATACAAATGGAAGAGGCTTGCGTCGTGAGCAGGATTATTTAGCACGACAAGGTTTTGCTGTAATCCATCCGGACTATCGCGGTTATGCATTCTCTGATCCCAGCCCAGATGAACGCATGATATATGACGCGAGTCTGGAATACAGCATGGACAGCATCAATGCTATACATGCAGTGCGCAATGCCAATCTTCCGAATGTGGATACAAGTAAGGTAGGAATGCTCGGGCATTCTTTGGGTGGAGGAATTGCCCTAAACATTTCTGTAGCGCATCCCGATATGATTGATGCGGTTATTCTCTACGCACCAGTCCATTCCGATGCGTGGGAGAACTTCCTACGTTGGCGAGACATGAGGGAAGAGGGTGATCGTACACGTGTTGCACTTGGAACACGGCAGGAGAATCCCGGTGACTGGGATGCTCTTTCGTCTCTGACACACCTATCGCAAGTCGATGATCCAATCTTGCTGTTCCATGGCACTGCTGATAAGAGTGTTCCGAAAGAGTGGTCTGATTTTCTGTCAGAAAATCTTGAGCAACTAGGGAAAAATGTAACTTATATTGAATACGAAGGAGAAAAACATGAATTCATCCAGCAGTGGAATGACTTTATGCAGCAGTCATCGAAATTTTTGCGCAGTAACCTTATGCGTGAGGAATGGATACCTCCACTACATCAAGACAGTAAACGCATTACAAAGAAGCCATTTGGTGTGCATATTACACCGCAAAATTCTCCAATTGAACAAGAGCGTTTCAGCGGATATCACACTGGTGTTGATTACGAATTACTTCCCGGTGAGTCTGCTCAAACAGTTGCCGTCCGGGCAGCATGTGCAGGAAAAGTATTATATAAGGAATGGGTAAAAGGATACGGCGGAGTAGTTGTTCAGGAATGTTTATTAGACGGCGAGCTTGTAACAACTCTATACGGTCATCTTGACATATCATCAGTGGAAATTCCTCTAAACACAATATTGCAGCCTGGTGATATAATAGGGTATCTGGGCAATGGTTTTACAAGACAGACGGATAACGAACGAGCACACTTGCACTTTGCAATTCATCACGGAACCGAACTTGTATTGCTCGGATATGTTGATGACAATTCACAGTTGCAGGACTGGATTAATCCTGTAGAAATTTTTTATTGAAGAGAGAGAATTTTTATAACGCTAAATCAATCAATCATAAAATTTCACATCGAATTTGTGTTAAGACTCTTATATGATAAAATTGAAAACACTGTTAATAATTTAACTATTAAATATTATGAACAAAACAGCATCAAGTTGCGGTGGCGATAACAAAGATTGCGGTAGCGATAGCAAAGAAAGGGTTGCATTTGTAAATGTAGTTGAAGAGTGTGAAGCTACAGGAAAAGTTAAAGAAATTTATGACGATATCAAAAAAACTCTTGGAATTGATTTTGTTCCAAATATGTATAAGGCAATGGCAAATGATCCAGAGTATTTAGATATTTCTTGGAAAAAAATACAGATTGTAATGACAAGACAAGGAAAGTTAGACAGCCAAACAAAAGACATTATTGCTCTTACAGTATCTATAATGAGCGGATGTGATTACTGTATTGATGTCTATAGTGAAACAGTAAGACACTCCGGATTGGATGACGAAGCTTTAACAGAATTGTATTCAGTTATTGATACTTACTCCGGACTTAATAAATTAAATATTGCGTGGAGAGTTAAGCCAGATAAAAAGCCATGGTATGGCTGTGCGGGAGGTAAATAAAGAGGAACGAAACACATCAAGTTTGCATTCAAACCCTCCCGGCCCACCATCATCAAAACTTAAACTTGTCTAAACCACCCTCTGGTATTATTCGCAATTTTTACAAGCATCAACAACATTCCGGTTTATCACAATTAGCTCCCTTCGGAGACTTCGCGTGGAATGCCACTCCATCATCTTTTATCCTTTCTTGATGTAGAAAGTGCGGATATGCTACCGTCACTCACAAATTTAACTCCACTATTTATGTGCCATATAGCTTGTAATGAATACGTAACTTCTCGTATCAAAGAAGAATATATACGAGGCAAGAGTGTTTTGGATATTGGTTCCTGTGATATTAATGGCTCAATGCGTTCTTATATTTCTCAGTATAATCCTTCGAAATATATGGGAATAGACGTCAACGCCTGTGATCATGAAAATCATCCATATGGCATCCCATGTGTAGATAAAGTATGCGATGCAGTGAATGTTCTCGAAACGTTTGGACCAGAATCATTCGATTTTATTTTAAGCACTGAGGTTTTTGAGCATGTAGAAGATTGGAAGGCAAGTTTGATCAATCTCAAGGGCGCCCTCAAAAGGGGTGGATTTGCCATATTAACAACTCGATCTATTGGATTTCCGGTGCATTGTGAACCTGATAATTGGCGATATAGCCTCAAGAATATTCGTAACATGTTTTCTGATTTCTTAATTATACATATTGCACACGATCCTCAATTCCCCGGAGTGTTTATTGTTGTACAGAAACCTGAAGACTATAAAGAGAATGATGTATCAAATATCAAAGTCTTTAACATGAAAAGGTGGCATTTGTCTCCATTTGTGCGATTAAGATTCTCCATTGCAGAGCTTTGGTATATGGCTTCCCGTTGGAGTTTCTGGAGAATAAAGAAGTTAGTGCAGGATTCGATGAAAAAATAGAAAGGTAGAAGAAAAAGAACGAAAAAAGTCAAAGAACCCTCACCACAGTACGAGAACCAAAATCGAAATACCGATACCCCGGGTTACGCATGCTCACGCCCGCCTGCCCACCGCTTCTCCAGTACACGTGCGGAACAGCACCATCAGAAGGAGAATACGCTCCTGTACAGTAACAGCATGTGCCAGTTTTGCAAGCATCGAGAACTTCACCATCACTTTCAACAAGACGTACGATGAACAGTGCTTGCCATGCCTCAGGGGTCAGACCCTGTTCGTTTGCATGCTTGCCGTCCTGTAGCAGGGCAAGGTACTCATGTCCCGTGGAGTTCGCTTCAATTTGTGGTCGTCCACCTACGGTCTGTCCTTTTCTCCGACGTGGAATGTCACGGTTTTCTGTCAGAAGCACCTGCCAACCTGGGAATTTTGACGCTTCAAGAATCTCTTTCTTTGTCTTGCCACCGTGGTTTTCAGAGTCAAAACGCTCAGGATCATACACAATTGCTCCATCCCTATCATCGGCACCTTCATAGGATTTACATACTGCAGGCATCGATACATCGAGTGTCAGTTTCTTTCCATCACTCGACCGCAACTTGCCTTTAGCGTGGTACCGCTCAAGTGCTTTGCTCATTGGTCCTCCTAAAGAAGTAGTCGCAATACCAAAAGGAACAGGATATAGGTTTGTAAATCCCTGCTCAATCTTGGCTAGTAATTCAGGTCGGTCTTTCAGTGCATGCATGACATCACCAATACCAGGTGCATTATCTCCTATTTCTTTATCACTGCCGTTATCAAACAAACCGAATTGCTCGTAAGCTTCCAATGCACCATGAAAGGACTCAGAAAAACCGTGCTCACGTTCCAGTGTCAGAAGCTTCTTTGGAATTATGCGTGTCATCGCTTGTTCGATTTTCCTCTGCAGTACACGACGAGCTTCTTCCACATCGGGTTGCTCTGCAATAGCAGGAACATCAAGTTTCTTCCGGAGAGTTATGAGTTCACCGAGAGCGTCAGACATATTTGAATCGGAAAAATCATAGGTGAATTTACATATATATTACTTTCTTGTCAAGGTTGCGAAACATCTCACATATTTCGTTATTCGCCGTGCGAAGCCAAGAGGATGAAGTTAGATTTCTAGAGATGAAGGATCCCTAACAGTTTTCTAAAGCTTGTTTGGAATTTTAAGTTAATTATATTATCTTTATAAAGAATCATACCTTAATTAAAAAATGTCCACTTTCTATAAAGTAGATACGATTGATGTGAAAAAGATATTCACGTTGGCAGAACTTATGATAGAAAGATCTGTAGAAGACTTTTTAGATGTGCAATCAGAGGTGGAAGCAATGAATACGAGACAGTTACGTAAGAAGATATGTAGATCCCGCATAGCACGTTATGATTCTTTCGATTGGACTTTTCAGCGCGTTCAACTAAGCGATTGTGGAGTTTGGCCAAATATGTGTGGTATCGATAGCCGATACTGTCTGGGAAATGTTGTTCAAACTGTTGCGCTCTTGAAACAGACCATTCCTTCTTCTTTAGAAGAAAAACTACGTACTATGAAGCAGAGACAAAAATTTATGATCGATAACCTTCCTATTATCCTTGTTCGTGGTGGAACGATACGGAACAATCCTCACTGTACTCAAACCAAATTTGACATTGACGATGGCAACGCACGAGCAGTTCTTTATTGTCTTGAAGATCCTAAAAAAGAAGTGCTAGCATTTGTGGGATCATAGTTGGAACTTAATGATTTCAAGATTTCATATCACTCCACCATCATATCCATCGACACTGAGTTTACATTCGGACTCTCCCGACCCGCCATCCTCAAAACCTACACCTGCCTAAACCATCCTCTGGTATTATTCGCAATCTTCACAAGCATCAACATAACAGGTACTTCAACTAGCACTCCAACAACCGTTACCAGTGTTGCACCTGAGTGCAGACCAAAGAGAGAGATCGCAACTGCTACAGCCAACTCGAAGAAATTGCTGGCACCTATCATTCCCGCAGGTGCGGCAATGCTATGCGGAACTTTCCACCATTTTGCCCACAGGTATGCGATGAAGAAAATGAAGAAGGTTTGAATGATAAGTGGCACGGCAATCAAGCCAATGTGCAACGGATTACTCAAAATGATTTTTCCCTGAAAGGAAAATATGATGACTAGCGTACAGAGTAAGGCAACTATTGTTATGTTCCTGAACTTTGGTAAGAACGTGTTCTCAAAGTATTCCTGTCCATTCTTTTTGATCTGATTCCTTCTTGTAATAAATCCTGCGAGGAAGGGGATTACAACGAACAAGGTCACTGATAGAAAGAGCGTGTTGTATGGAATTGCTATGCCACTTATTCCGAGCAGGAATGTGACAATGGGTACGAATGCAATAAGTATGATCAAGTCATTGATTGCAACCTGCAAGAGTGTGTAACTGGGATTTCCTTTTGATAGATAACTCCAGACAAAAACCATTGCCGTACAGGGTGCTGCTCCAAGTAGAATTGCTCCTGCGAGATATTCTTTTGCTAAATCCGGACTGATGAAATTGCGGAATACAATCGTGAAAAAGAGAAAGGCAAAGAGATACATTGTGAATGGCTTGATGAGCCAGTTGGTGATCAGCGTTATAGATAATCCCTTTGGGTGCTGGAAACAATCCTTGATGCAGGAGAAATCAATTTTAAGCATCATTGGATAGATCATCAGCCAGATGAGAATGGCAATAGGAAATGATACATGGGCATATTCAAACTTACTGAGCGTTTGCGGAACAACAGGCAGGTACCTGCCAATCGCAATACCAAGAACAATGCATAAAATGACCCAAACACTCAGGTATTTTTCAAAGATTCCTAATGCTTTCTGTTCAATGCTGTCTGGCGGAGTTGTCATATTTACTTTGTAGTTATCGCACAACTCTATCATAGCATTCTATTTTTTAACATCACTCGTCGATAGATCGAAAGACGATAGATTCAACCTCCATCAATAGATGGCGGAGCTCTAATCGAACAGTTCTAATGTCAACTTCACCATATTCTTCGAGAGGTTGCATCCGTTCCGCAAGTCCTGGTCGACTTCCTTCTTCTCCATCAAAGCCTTTTAGAACACATTCAAAGAGCACCCTTGTTGTTGCTCTGGCGCACGATGAAGGATCTTGAGGTGTGCCTGCAATATCGAGCATGCCGAGTTGAACGCGGCCTGAGCCACCTTCACCACTTACATCATCACCCTCTGCAGAGTCATTATCATCTTGATGGCCACCAATACGACCCAATGTTTCTGCAATTCCATCCGATGCAATTTCGTCCATTGTGGCATCCAAGCCTTCTACTCCCAAACTTTCGCGAACGTCATCATCATTGGCGACATCTGCACTTCTGGCGACATCTGCATCCGAGCTTCCTGTATTACCAAGAAACGATCGCCTAATTGCTTCATTGTCAGGCGTATCATCATCATCTGCAGCAGCACTAAGATCTACACGGGCTAATTCTGCATGAGGATCAGTCACATCATTTGTACCTATTCTTTTGAGTCTCTTAGCGAATTCCTGATAGATTTGTAAGATACGCAATGCAATAAATCCATCCACAATAGGATCATTACTATCGTACGGAGTATCCACTACTTGCTTAACAGCTGTATTGAAAGCTTGTGGGTATATTCCGAGAGAAGTTCGTATGGACTCCAGTTCATCAAATAGTTCTTCTGTGGCTCTTTCGGCAGTACCATCAATATAATCTTTTTGGCCCGTGAGCCATGCTGTAGGTGTTTTTGGAGCGGTTTCTGACATAAGCTGAAAGTTAAAATACGCGGATATCTTCATACGTCAATCATCAAGTCACTTTTTTACCAAACCATCTCTCCATCTTCTTCTAAATCTAATTCGCAGTTGGGCTCTTCATCTTGCCATGACTTTCCAGATTCCAATAAAAGAATATTAACTTCTGCCCTATGTGTCGTAGCTAATTCTCTTATTGTTACATCGCGAAGATCAGGTTGCCAATCTTCAGGCTCATGTCCCATAAGAGCACTGTATAATTTTACAAGACAGTCGAGAGTAAAACCTGCGATTGTATTAATCCCACATTCAAAAATAGTAGTAAAATCCTCTGAACGAATTCCTCCAAATTCACTGATAGTGAGATTCGCCAATTCATCTTCACTCAACGTAGAGAAATTTCTCATATATGCATTATGAAGTTTGTGCTATTGGAAGCAATAAACTTAGTAATGTAATTTCTCTATTATCACTAATTTGCAATATTAGATATTTAGTCATAGTATTTTCTCTTAGTTAATTCCAAATCACACATGTCATTAGATAAAGCAGTAGAACCATATGTTGATCAGGTTAAGGACGGAAATCACAATCAATCATCAGTCGGAGATAATTTTGATCCAGATAAGGATGAAATATTTCATACAGCAGTAGACGCAGTTGCTGAGGATGCAGGTGTACAAGGATTGCTTAAGAGAGAAGGCCCTACCGGTGTAAC
>SDBT01021250.1_pt1 | contig 10149 bp, 25 predicted proteins | sample 2277101 | NCBI WGS metagenome assembly SDBT01 (sample SAMN10404973, study PRJNA504765) | marine sediment metagenome | isolation source: marine sediment core GS10_PC15, 103 cmbsf | place: Arctic Ocean: Southern Knipovich Ridge | collected 2010
GCTGCGATGGCTGGGCCTGCGACGGCAACGCCAGCGGCTCCAAGTAGGCCCTTGAGAAATCCTCTACGGCTGATCGACACGGTCTGCCCTCCCTTTCTCCAAGACTATACGCTCAACCGGAAGGGGTCGACGTATTGTAAATGACCAAGGAGGTCATGATGATTTTCAACATCGGCGCAGACGGCCTGACTCCCATCAACACGAACATCCGGATCCAGGCGAACACGCCCTATTACATCGGCGCTTCATCGAGCCCGAGCCGCATCATCGTGACCCGAGTCGAGGGTGACAACTTCTGGTACCGCACCTACCCCTACAACGGGCGCGAACTGCTCGGAGACGCGATCTGTCGCTCCCTGGTCCGTCGCGGAACGGTCACGCGCGTCGCGAACATCAAGGACTACCTCCGGCGCCATCTGGCTCACGGCGAGGACGATGAGTTGCGCGACGAGTACCTGACCGAGATCGAGGCCTTCGAGAAGCTCCTGGCGGGCGAGCCCGCTCCTGAGCTGGTCGAGGACCCCGAGGGTCTCAAGTACGGCCACGCTCTGCTGACGGCGGGCGAGGGTCCTCACCCGCGCGGAGATGCTTGGTACAGCGCCGAGCACTACGGCGGCGTCGGCGGGATCACCATCGACGGTGTGGAGCACTACCGGGTGCGCACCCAGGCCAAGCTCATCGACGCCATCAAGGTGGACCCCAAGCTGGTCTTCGTGAGCTTCGATCTGGAGCCTGTCGATGCCTGAGCGCTTCTCCTACCGATGGTGGCGGCTCTGGTGGTCTGGGGCGATCGCACGTGGGCCGGTCTTTTTCGATGAGCTGGCCAAGCGTCTGGAGGCTGCCAAGATCAAGGACTCGTGGTACTTCGAGCACGAGTCTCCTGAGAGGATCCGCCGTGGGGAGCGTCTGGAGACGTTTTCACGGGGCCTGTTGGACATGGCGGCTGCGGTGTCCCAGGACTTGCATCTCCCGTGGTCGTCGTACCAGTCCCTGACGACTCAGCTCTTCGGGGCTCCAGCGAACGTGGTGGACGATCACACCTGGGGCCAGCGCTCCTTGATGCGGGTCGTATAGTCCAGCCATGAACGACGATGAGCGTGAACTGGTCGAGGTGTTTGATCGTCTCCGGTCTTCGGGACTGACGGTCCCTCAGCGGCTGCGGATTCTGGGGTACACCGAGATGACCGGGTATCAGAGGTTCGCCACGGCCTGTGGGAACGCAGTCCGTGAGCGGTGGCTGGATCGAACGGGCCACCTTCCCTACAAGGATCTCCAACAGAAGACGGCCGGATCGGGCTCCCACTGCCACGCGATCTACCCGGCCTCGTGGCTGGAGCTGATTGACGATACGATCGCGCAGATCGCCAAGGTCACGCCAGGAGCTGCTCGATCTGCCGAAGCCAGCCGTCATCGCCTGGAGCTGGAAGCGATCGTGAACGTGGACGAGGTGTGGGCATGAAGTGCAACAACTCGTTCAACTGCTCGGGCAAGATGGTGATCAAGTGCGAGCACACCAAGGGCTCGGTCTGGGTTGCTGCCCATCGTCTGCCCTTCTTCGCTCAGTGCTCTGAGTGCGGCTGGGCTCCAGAGCCGGTCCAGCAGCCCCACGTCGTCAAGCTGGTCATGGACGAGCTGGTGGCGGGAGAGGTGACCAAGCGGATCCTCCCAGGCTGGGGTGGGGAGCCCCGTGAGATCTACACGCCTGTGTCAGCCGTGGACGGGATGGCTGAGGCGATCCAACGCATGAACGATCGGATCGACTGCCCAGAGTACCTCAAGACTGCTCTCAAGCGGTTCAAGCAGGCCACTTGGCTGGGCCCGTGATGGACGCCAACTCGCAGATCGGCGGCTTCGAGCGGCCTTCGACTTCAGGCAGCGTCTGCGCAACCCCGACAGACGCTAAGATGATCGATCTCCTGGGCCCTGGTGGACACTTTGAAGGGTTGGAGTTCACCAAGGATCAGGTAAAAGCCTTGGGGCGTTTCTATGGCTTCGACTTCAAGGTCGCTGCGACCGAGGCTATGGCCTACGCGGAGGTCAAGCATACCGAAGCGGTCCAGGCTCATGCAGAGTTGATGGCCGATCCGGACATACCCAACTGGCAGAAGCAGGACGATGGTCCTGCACCGTTGAGTGCAGAAGGGGCTGCCCAGCTCGGCCAGTTCGCCGTCAGTGGATCAGGACGGAATATGTTCCGAGCGGTCAGGGAGGACGGGATGCGGGTCATGGCCGCTCTTTCTCGCTTCTTGGAGCAAGGCGAGGATCCGGTGAGGCTGGTGCTCCAGCTCTTGATCGAGAATAACTACGACGTGAGCAGTGATGTGGACTGGGCTCACGGCGTAGAGTGAAGCTCGTCTGGACCAAGGGCCCGCCGACCAAGCCGGGTCGGTACTGGCTGAGGTTCCGCACGCTGTGCCCTCTCCACGACCGGGACATACGGAACGCCCGGTGCCAGTGCGGCTTCTACGACAGGGTCCTTGTGGTGACCTCGGCCTGCATGTTCGAGTCGTCCAAGGCCCACTGTGAGGTGCCTGTCCCGGTCGAGCCTGTGGGTGGCCTGGATCTGGAGATGGCTGGACACGTGATGAGGCCCAAGGGACCCTGGATCAAGAAGAAATGAGGCTCCAAGCGCTCAGGCCTCTGACGGCGACGTAGAGTAGAGGACAAGGAGAAGTTCATGACGCCAGAACAAGGCCCCATGAGTAAGCATCCCCAGGTGACCCTACACAAGGTATACCTCAGCTTTGACTACGAGATATACCGGATTCAGACTAAGGTGTTCTACGAGACACCCAAGCAGTTCCGGAGCGCGCCTGGGGTGAACGCTGCCATCGTCTGGAAGGGCGAGGACGGGAACCCGAAGTGGCCCAACGGAGACGGCTGGTCGCGGACCATCGAGGGAGCCAAGACACTCGCCAAGAAGCGTTTGGACAACGCCCTGTCCAGTGCCGAGGCCGCGATCGGGATTGCTGAGGACGATCTGGCCTTGTTCGATCGGAGCTTCTAGGCCCGCTTCTGACCGCCCCAACCGGGAGGAGCTGGTACGCCCCTGCTCTCGTTGGGGAACGGATCGGGCTGTGTCTGGGCCTGATCGATCGGGACGCCCCAGGACTGGAGGCGTTCCTTGGTGGCGTAGCGGAGGCAGAGGACTTCGGCGGGCTGAGTGGTGGCACGCTCGAAGTCGATGCTCTTGGTCTGGAAGGCCATCTCCTTGCCGTACCCGGTCCCCACGTCGGCGGTCTTCTTGACCTTGCTTCGGATCTTCTTGCTCCGGCTGCGGCGACGCTTGGGGCCCTTGGGCGCGTCCGGCGCCACGACGGCTGCGAACGATCTGACCGCCTCGCGTGGATCGTTGGAGGATCCTGAGACCGAGGCGTTCATGCTGTAGACGGTGTATTGTTCCGGCGAAGCCACTGCGCCGATGGTCCCATCCCAGCCGCAGGCGCAGGGATGGTGCATGCAGCGGCAGGAGTGGGTGTAGGTGATGACAGGCTTGGGCGGGGCCTCCTCGAACACGGCCACGCCGATCACGCCCACGTTGTCGACGCCCTTGCCCATCTGGGCAGCGTAGCTCCCGGTCTCCCGATCCTTGAAGGTGAAGGCGGCCACGTTGTCGTCGTCCCGGTGCCAGCCGGGGATCTCGAAGGTCTGCCAGGGGCCGACGATGTAGCCACGGTCCTCGAAGTTCCCGTCCTTGCCGGAGATGACGTTGATCCCGTCGACCGTGATCACGGCGAGCTGGCGCCTGGGAGTGGCGTTGTAGAGCTTGAGCTTGTACTTGCCCTTGTTGGGGGCCTGGACGAAGACCTGCCCGTCATGGGCGATGCGTCGGAGCTGCTTGTTCTTGGTGACGATGTCGATGCGCATGCTCATGGGGTGACCTCCTTGAGGACAGGGTAGGTGCCTGGGGCACCGGCGTAGGGACGGGTGGGAAGGATCTGTTCCATTGGGAAGGGGTTGGGCTTCTTGACGACCCAGAGCCGATCCTCAACGAGGGCTTCGAGCAGGGCTTCGACCACTTCAGTTCGCGTGACCTTGGGTCCGCGCGTCTGGGCGTAGTCTCTGACCTTCTCGATCAGCTCAGGATCGAGCCTGAGTGAGATCATCTTCTTTTTGGGCTTGTCCGCCATGCCGAGTGTATATACAGCGTAATACGCCGAAAGCAAGGCCGAAAATGGTGTCCGACGTGTCCGACGTGTCCGACAAATTGGACTAGAACCGCTCAAACATTGACCCATCGTCGTATAGGTAGGACGGAGGTTTCCTACATGACCGAAAAGCCCAAGACCGAAAAGCCCAAGCCGTTCCCTGAGCTGGTCGATCTGCGAGCAGTGACTCGTGAGGCGGATCGGTTCTTGACTCAGGTGATCATCCACAACCCCCACACGATGGGCCAGCACATCTGGATCCAGGCGGGCCTGTCCGATCTTAGTAAGGGCAAGCGTCCGTTTCTCCGCATCCGGCTTGACTACGGGGTCACGGACTTCGAGCACGACTCAGCCATTGCGGTCACGCTCCCTTTGGTCGGCCTGAAGTTCAAATCCGCTTACAACGGGACGGTCTTCGCGGAGGGCTGGATCAACCCGACCGAACCGTTCAACGTGCCTCCGCCCGGGTATAACCCGGCTGGAGCTGAGGGCGTCCATCTTTGTGACCACTACCCGATCTGCAAGAAGGACCCCCACCCGATGATCGACAACTTCGTCCCTCCGGAGGACCGAGAGCTGTGGAACAAGATCCGGGGCTGGAGAGTCGAGATCATCTTGAGCCCGCACTCCGAGTGGAAGCCCGAGAAGGCTCCGGAGCCCAAGCCCAACCCGTACCGAGAGGTCGCGGAGAAGCTGGCAGAGATCTTGGGGCGCAGCGAGGTCAGGCTCTTCAAGAACACTTTGGATGAGGTCGAGACGCTCTGGGTACGTTTGGAAGAGTTGGCCGAAGAAAATCCAGCTCCAAGCGCTCAGGCTTCCAAGTCCGACGTAGAGTAGAGAACAAGGAGAAGTTCATGACCCCAGAACAGCAGTTCGAGGACATCCTCAAGACGGCACTAGCCGAGGCGCGCATGGTTCGCTGCTCACTCGATGAGTACGTCATTGGACTCACCAACATGATCGGGATAATCCGCAAGGAGATCCGTTCGGCCCAGGAGGGGTGACATGGAACAAGCAACCCCACAGAACACGACCGATCTGGAGATGATCAAGTCCCCAGGTCACTGGCCCAGTCACCGGCTCCATCTCAAGAGGACCATACAGAACGATAAGGCGTTCGCGGTCTGCCGGTGGAACGGGGACAGGTTGGAGATTCGCATGATGATCTCAACCGTGTGGATCGAGACGACTCCCGAGCGTCTCATCGAGTCGGGATGGGTGGTCGACTGATGTCCAACCTCGCCCAAGCCATGTTCGATCTGATCGACGCTAGGACTGCCCTGAACGAAGCCCAGGATTCCGTGCCTGACTACCTGGGCCCGAACAGCCCCGAGGACTTCTACGGGGACGAGCTGACCGCGTTCGAGCAGGCCGACTTCAAGTTTCAACAGGCCGTCACCGAACACATCGAGGAGGACCCCTGATGCAGACGTACGTGCAGATGTTCACCATTCACAACGAAGTGCTCCCGGCGTTGGCTGAGATCGAGAAGGTCGCTGACCCCAGGCACTACCTGTTCACGATCTTGATCCCTCAGTTCCTCCAGACCAATGAGGACGAGGGTCAGATCGTTGTCTCCGACAAGCTGACCCTGCACTTCGCCCGGTGCTGCACTTCGCACCCCGTGTTCGTGTCGCATTCGGAGGAACAACTCGCCCTCGTGCTCCGGGACTACTTCGGGGACGCGCCAATCCCGCTGGACGAGGACAACCCGGGCCCGGACCCGCTCTTCATGTCCCCCATCATGGGAGAAGCCTGATGTACGTCTGCACACCTTCAGATGGCCAGGGCTGGCTCGTGGAGGACGGGGTCTTCCACGGCGTGAGCCTGGGAGCTGACGCCACGACCGAGCACGAGTGTGGCTACACTGCGATCCGGATGGCCTTCGGGATCGAGCTGGACCAGTACGGGATCGTCGGTCGCCAGATCAAGCGGCTCCCCAAGAGCTTCAAGCTGGTCGAGGACGGCAACGACATCTGGCTCTTCTACGGAGTCAGCCTGGATGAGGAGCACAACCGGACGGCACTGGAGCACGCCGTCCCGTACCCCATCGACTTCGACACCGAGCCCTGGGGCCGCAAGACGGTCCAGTTCGCTTGGTCCGACGTGGCCTTCGCGATCCGTGCCAAGCTCGGCACGCCCGACGCCGACAAGGTCCGACTGCTCTACGAACACTTCAAGGCCATGAACGTGGCCTTCGTCGCTCAGAGCCTGTTCATCATGCGCGGCCTGATGATCGTGCTGGTCGACCAGTACCCCGAGGAAGAGAACGCCAAGTGGATCGCCAAGGAGACAGAGTCCCAGGAGTTGCTCGACGCGTGGCTCAAGGAGGCGGGAGACATTGCCAAGGTCATGCAGAAGATGGGTGAGCCCCTGAACCGGCTGCCAACCAAGAACGGGGGCCGAGTGATCCGGAGCGACGACGGCAAGCTCCGCGTCTGGTGCAACCCCTTCGACCAGCGGTCCTACAGCGCGGGTTGGTACACGATCGAGGATCTGTGGGCCTGGACGCGTGGTGAAGGCCGCGCCATCAAGAACAAGGCGGTGTCGTAATGGATTGGTGGTTCCCCGTGGTTTTGATCGTGGCTGTGGCCTTTGGGATCTTCATGGACTATGAGCCGGAGGAGAAGAACGATGACCAACACTGAGCGCATGACTGCCCTTCGCACGGCCTTCGATAAGTACAACTGGTCCATGCGATCGAGCGTGGCGCCTGGGTCCATCAAGGTCAGCGTCTTCGACATGGGTAACAAGCAGGTAGGTGAGCTGATCCTCAACGAGGGTGCTGGCTACTACGTCGGCCCCAAGACCTCAGAGAGGTGGGTGCGGGACCTCTTCTACAAGCTGGTTGATGAGACCATCGGGAGCAAGACATGAATATCGTTCCTGCCGAGCTGCGGTCTTACGTGGCCTTGATCATCGTCCGTAGGGCCAAGGAGAACCCCCACGCCAAGCTACGCTTCAAGGGTACTTCGGTTGTGAACAAGGGCATCGGACGACACGAGATCACTCCAGGCGGCCAGAGCTACACCATGCTGGAGCTGGCCGAGGCCATCCTTGGGGGTCAAGACCTAGGGGGAGAGGAGTTCATGAACGACGTGATGGACCAGTTCACCAAGGTGATCTTGGACCGTCTCTGGCTGGAAGAGTGACTGACCGGGGCCAGTGCATGCGGAGCGGCCTGTGCTGCAACATCGCGACCTGCGTGATGGGCTTAGCTCATGGGGCCCAGCAGCGGGGCTGTAAGTTCCTCAAGGGCGACGGCCCAGGCCAGTACAGTTGCGCCCTGATCGAGGAAGACCCGAGCCGTGGTCCCAACGTGGCCATTGGAGGCGGTTGTGGCTCGGCCATGTTCAACGAGGACCGGGATCAGATCTTGTTGGACCAGGGGATCGAGCCCAGGTGGCGTCGCATGTTTCGCTCAACGAGAGCCTCCCGACGTATCGTAGGAAACGGAGGAAGCTCATGAAGTACCAAGTCATCGTCGGGAACGTCGGAACCGTGCTCGACACGCACGACGGAGTCGAAGCGTGTGAGGCGTACGACCGCTACGTCGATCTCTCCAAGGAAGGTCACGGGCGTGTGGACGGCGAGTCCGTCACTCTCATGCAGGACGACGAGCCGATTCAGGAGTACGAAGGCACTCTGGAGGCGGACTGATGGCCAACCTCAAGTTCGCTGAGAGGCAGTTCCACATCTTCTCTCTCAACGCCATGAGGGCTCACGCCGAGATCGTGAGCGGGGCGTACAAGCATCGGAAGGTGATGCGTGGGCCGATCTCCAAGCCCGATGAGCAGACCCTTCTGACTGAAGAAGAACTGCTCATCGATAAGGTCGAGGAGATGAAGCGCCACATCAATCTCGCGCGGGAACAGTCTGAATGGCTCTACGAACAGGGAGAATGAAGATGAGCGAGCTACGCGAGAAGATCAAGAAGGCCGACGACGACGACGAGGGCCGTGAGCTACGGCGCCTGATCGCCAGCGCAGGGCGTGCGTTCTCCCAGGAGGATGAGGCAGCGTTCAACCTGTGGGACTGGCTCCCTTCCCACGCCAGAGCTGTGATGGCTCATGGAGACTACGCCGGTGAGTTCCAGCCCGGTCTGGCCAACATCATGGGGGAGACCATCCTCGTCATCTCGTCCCTGCGCGGCTACGGCCACAACAAGGCCGAGCTGGTCGATTGGTTCCGGTGCCCCTGTGATGACGGGGACTGCTACATCGCCACCGAGAAAGAAGACGAGTTCATCGAGTGGGTGAAGTCGTGGTTCGTGTCCAATTTCGGCGGCGTTCTGGTGGTCACCGAGGCGGCGTGAAGCTGATCGTCCGAGGAACGGACGGGCTCACCCGGTCCTACCTGATCGCCAAGGACAAGCCTCCCCTGGGAGTCCTGTCGGAGTTGGAGGGGATCAAGGCCGAGCTGATCGATGAAGACGCGGTCTGCTTCCGGAGAGCCGAGTACCAGATGAACGGCAAGGGCTGGATCTGCGTCATGGACCGGTCCGGCCGTGATGGGCCCAGGCCGGAGTCGACGGAGCTGGCTCGGGACCTCCCGATCGATTCGTCCATCATGCTGGCCGAGCTGACCCGACGTGAGCGCCGCTTCAAGGGTAAACCGTTCCCACTTCCGGACTGGCAGTCTGTAGTCATTTTCTTGACAGAGGACGGCTACATCGAGGTGACGGACCAGGGTGGAAAGCTCACAGGACGAGGGAGAGCGGTCGGTATGGACCTGATCGATAGGGGCTACTAGCTGGCGGATCTCAATCTGATGCACTAGACTGCGGCCAGCTCAAATCAGATCCGATGCCCCCGCGCCCTAGGCAACACATGGATCTGAACTGGACTCGATCTCGATGGCATCTTCTCGGCGGCAAGTGGAGCATGGTTGACGCCGCTGGCTTGCCCGGCATCAACCTGTTGGTGTCTCCGGACTCGCAAGGCGAGGCTATGTGGCGGTGTGAAGTCCTCTTGGAGGGCTTCGACCCAGCTCACATCTTCTGGGTCGTCTGCGAGTACCAGGGGATGAAGCTCTTGGAGAAGATCCTGGGAGCCTCGGTCTTGGGAGTTGCGGACTGGGACACTGGTTGAGACACTGAGCCAGGAGGTACACCATGATCTTTTACTTGGACGAAATGTTCCCCCATCTGGCTGCTACCTCAGAACCCGAGGAGACACGTCTGGCTCGCAAGGGTGACACGGGGGTGTGGGACGACAACCGGGAGACGACCCGGGTTCGCGTCACCAAGGATCAGCGCAAGGGCTACAAGAAGATCAACGTCACGCCCGAGCGGGCTCCTGATGGAGCGTCTGGCAAGGACGTACCTGCCGAGCAAGTGGAGCTGGACTGATCTCGTAGATCGCGTACCCGCCGATCTCACGGATCGGATCTTGTTCTAGCTCGACGTACCGCTGCCAGCAGCCCCTACCCTGGCGTCCTTCACGAGGCAGGTCTCGACGCACCGTGACGAAGGCTCGACCGGTGGGCGCCAGGAGAGATTTGATCTGGGCCAGGATCTGTTCCTGGGTCTCTGGGCTCACCACGTTGAGGACGTAGGTGCAGATGATCGTGTCGTAGGGGCCCTCGGGCAGGGCGGGGTGCCAGTGGGGGTCGTAGCGGTCCGTATCGAACATCTCAGCGTCCAGCCCGTGTCCGCACCCAAAGTCCAGGGAGCGGCCCTTCAGGTACCCATGCAGGGCAAGCCAAAGGATCGGCACCGATGGCTGCTTGCGGTGCATGGCCGTCTTGTGTCCTTCCACTGGGACCGGGATCAACTGAACCCGAGGATCCGCGCAGCCGTGTCGTACCCAGCGTGACCTGGGAACCACACGCCCTTCTGGTACTTCATGTCGCCGCCGTACATGGAGATCTGGCCGTCAAAGCCGCCCAGGAGGTACGTGTAGCCGTCAGAGCCCTGGCCGATCTTCCAGACCGGGGAGTAGGTCGTACACTTGGGCTTGTTCGGACGGCCCGTCTTCGGGTTGACGGTGACGCGACACAC
>SDBT01021251.1_pt1 | contig 10148 bp, 9 predicted proteins | sample 2277101 | NCBI WGS metagenome assembly SDBT01 (sample SAMN10404973, study PRJNA504765) | marine sediment metagenome | isolation source: marine sediment core GS10_PC15, 103 cmbsf | place: Arctic Ocean: Southern Knipovich Ridge | collected 2010
GGCAAGTTTCACATAATCCAAACATTCTTGTTGTGAGGCTAAATCGAGCATGGGAACCACCATCGATTTAGCATAATAGCGGGAATCCTCTTCGGGCATGCCGGCACTTACTCCAGGATCATCAGCTACAAATACAACTAACCCCCCGGTGCAACCACTATAGGAGATAGAAGCCAATGAATCAGCAGCCACATTTACCCCGGACATTTTCATGGTGACCAGGGCTCTTTTCCCAGCCCAAGCAACACCAGCAGCAATTTCAAAAGCAACCTTTTCGTTCGTACTCCATTCTATGTGAATCCCTAATTCTTCTTTTCGAGGCCACAAAGTCAAGATTACTTCTGTAGAAGGAGTTCCCGGATATCCGGTGACAACGTCTACTTCTGATTCAATTGCCCCCTCGGCAATCGACTCATTACCAGTTAATAATTTTTTCAAATTTTACCTCCTCAAGATTAAAAATTCATTGCTTTTTTAATTTTCTAAACAACCTTTATTTTTATTAAGAATTCTTATAACAACTGTATATAGATAAAATATTCTATATTTTTACTTGGACTAATTTCCGCTTAAACAATACATTGTTTTTCCTATTTACCAAAATTTAACAATTGTGTTGAATTAAAATAAAAAAGAGAGAGTGATATAAAATATCTCTCCCCCTCTTATCTAATGGCTATGGGTCTTTATTTAATTTTTATTATTGTAACATAATTTTTGCTTTTTTCAAAATTTGTCTGAGTCCAATACATTTGCACCATTGAAGCATCTCTATTATTTAACTTACTACAATATTCAATAGGAGTCAAAAGATTTAGATTCCTATGAGGTCGATAGAAGTTTTACTCGATTAGACAATCATATAGAATTTCATTAATCTTGCTTATGTTTGTCTCTCCGTAAAATCTATCTAGATATTCGGTCTGGATCGTACCATTTACTCTTTCTATAAAGGCATTCATCTTGGAAGACTTAGGATAATTGTAAACCAAAGTAATCTTCCTTTTCTTGACCTCTTGGACAAAATACTTTTCCCACTCTGAACCATTATCTACCTGTAGATATTTAATTCTATAATTGTGTAAGTAAGTCAGCCTGAAGAGGAAATCTCGAGCATTCAAACTGGTAGCTCTATGATAAGCTCTCACGTAATAAAGTTTGGATAAGGGATCTACCGCAGAGAAGAGAAAGACTTTAGTAAATCTTAAATTTAGTTCTATGGTATCGATCTGGAGCCATTCAGAGACCATCCCTTTCATATCTTTTTTTACCTGGGCTATCCTGGTCCTCTTCTTCTTTAAAGTTTTAATTCTTTTGATTTGCATCTTGACCTTGGGGAGAATGGACCTATGCTGTGTTAGGATCCTGCCTACCGAGGAGACTGAGATATTTATTCCATAATCCCTTTCTAATATTCTTTTTATCTTCTCTTTACCAAAGTAAGGATATTTCTTTCTTATTTGGCAGACCTGCATTTCTACTTGATGATTCCTTACTACTTTAGCCCTTACCCTCTGGGGTCTTCTGGATCTCTCTTCTAAGCTCTGAATCCTATTGGGTTTATATTTTTCTCTCCACCTGTAAAAGGTACTCCTATTTATTTCAAAGATTTCACAGATCTGTTTGAGAGAATAATCTCCGGAACTGTACAGGTTAATGGCTTTATATCTTACCTTAGCCTTAGGGGATAATTTCTCTACATAGTTTAACTTGGATATGACCTTTCCCCAATAAGGTCGAGTATAGGACAGGTAAGTAGCTGTTCCAATGCTCCCCTTCATTATCCATATGCACCTCTTTTTGCTTCTATTTTAGTGTACTTCTTTTATCCTAGCAATGGTGCATATGTATCTGAACTTATTCACTGGCGGTAAATCCGGATTTATCCGGCTTATCCGGACTAATAAATACAAAAAAATCATTTGTTTTTTAAAAACTTGCTTCAAGTTGGTCATAAAATTGCAGCAGTATTTTTCGTTTCGGCTTTTTTATGGTCAAATTCCATCAATTGCCCAATTTTGAAATAAAATGTTGGCAAGTTACTTGATGGGGTTTTTAGAGGGGACTCATTGATGATTTCGCAACAATTTATTTTGTAAAAATATTTTTCTTACGGTAGTAAGCATCAAGGTAATTGTATTTTCTGCTACTTCTTCGATACAATAATCAGGAACATTTGCCACTTTAATTCCTCTTTCATGAGCAGCTTTAACGTCGACACTATCTACTCCTATGCCATATCTTAAAATGACTTGATAATTTGTTAATCGAGAAATAAATTTAGAAGTTATCAAAGCATGATTAACCAATACAGCATCCGCATCCAATGCTTTGCATTTTTGAAGGTGCTCTAAAAGTTGATCTTCAGAAGCGACTTTTCCTCTAATTAGATTATTACAATCAATTATTTTTACTTTTCCTAATTTTTTTAGTTGATTAATCTCTTTATTAATATCGGGAAAATAATAGTCAGTAAAGATTATTTTATATGATTTTTTCGCTCCTCGTTAATATCTATAAAACATGTAGTGCTAGATTTTCTATCCCTTATCATTGTAGATTTATTACTAATTAATTGAGACGGTTCATGTGTAATGATACCGCCATCTAATAATAAAAGATCGAAACCTACGCTGTTTCTGGCGTGGTACGTATCTATACAGACTATCGTCTGTCCCGGCTTGCCGGAAAATTGCTCTCATCCTCATCCTTGCAGTTGGAGAATCCCCACTAAATTAAAACAACATATATTTATTTATAAAAAATTTCAGACTATTTAATTACTAAATTAGGTAACCACAGACTTAATCGTGGAATATAGGTAATTATAAATAAACTTATAATTAAGGGAACTAAGTAAGGCAATACAGAAATAATTGCCTCTTCTAATTTTATATCAGCAATATCGGAAATAATGTATAAACCAATTCCTACCGGTGGTGTAGCCACACCTATTACTAATCCATAACAAATAATTACTCCAAAATGAATGGGGTCAATTCCTGCTTGTATTATCATTGGTATCAAAATAGGTGTAAGAATGATTAAAGCAGCAGTACCTGACATAAAGCATCCAATAAGTAAGAATAATAAATCAACCAATAATAACATTATCCAAACACTACCACCAGCAATATTAACAAACATAATTTTTGTAATTATTTGAGGGAGCCTTTCGTAAGTAAGTATATATCCCATAACACCAGCAACAGACATTAAAAGCATAGCATTGGCTGCTTGAAGCATTGATGTTTTTACTGCTCTCCATATTTTATCTAAACTTATAGCACGGTAGACAATCCCAACAAACATTGAATAGAAGCATGCTCCAGCCCCTGCTTCTGTGGGGGTAATATATCCACTGGTCATCCCTAATAATATTAATAGAGGTGCCATAATAACAAAAGTTGCACCTTTAAATGCAGGTAGAAAATCTCGAAAAGATGCTTTTTGTTCTTTTGGAAAATATTCTGGATGTTTTAAAGCAATAATATAATTTACAAACATTAAACTTATACCAATAACTATTCCAGGAATAATCCCAGCAAGAAAAAGTTTCGTAATCGATACATTCGCCATTACGCCATATAATATAAAAGAAATACTTGGAGGAATAATTGGCCCCACAACTGATGAAGCAACCGTAACTCCTGTACTTATTTTTTTGTCATAGCCAGCATCATTCATTGCTTTTAACTCAACCTTCCCTAAACCAGCAATATCTGCAACGCTAGAGCCAGAAATTCCTGCAAAAATCATAGATGCTAAAACATTAGCATGAGCCAAACCACCACGAATATGTCCTATACAAACGCTAACAAATTTAAATAATCTTTCAGTTACACCAAATTCATTCATAAAACTTCCAGCTATTATAAAAAGTGGAACAGCTAGTAAAGTCCAATTACTGGCACTAGCAATTAAAATTTGAGGGAAAATATGGAGGGGATAGCCCCCTATAATAAATGTAATAATACTTGTCATACCCATAGCTACAGCTACTGGAACACCCATAATGATCATAATAATTAAATTTAATATAAGCATTAATGAATTTATCATTTTATATTTCCTTTAAAATAACTTAATGAATCCCAAACTAATATTATTCCAAAAATAATTATTGGATAAACAAATATTTCAGCAGTTAAAGGAAGATTATACATTTGATATAGCCCTAACATCTTTCTATAAATAATCCCCCCATATACAGCAGATATACCCATAAGGCAAATCACTATTTGAACTATACAAAATATAATATTTTTTATTTTTAATGGAAGTTTCATAGTAAAAATTGAAACTTTTATCAATTTTCCTTTTAAAACAAGCACGGAAGCTCCTAAAAAGGAAGAGTATACTAAAAAAATATACATCAATTCATACACCCATGGAATAGCAATTTTTAAAAAGACTCTTAAAGAAATTTGGAGCAAACAAAAAAATAATGCGCTTAACCCTAAAAAGCCACAAATAGAAGTAAAGAAATTTATAATTATTTCTTTTATTAAAATATTTTTTGTTTTTATTAAGAAAAATAAATTAATCATTAAAATCCCTTCACCTTCCAGCTTTAATTGATTATGCTGAAATTCAGTTAACACCCTAATGGTTTATATTTTTTAAAATAAGTCTAGTGCGTATTTTTTAGTGTAAAATACGCACCAGACTTAAAGTAAACACTTATTTCAAATAATTCGAAATTCTCTCTATTAAACCAGTGGCGATTAAACCCTTTTGCTCAAGTTCTAGGAAATAGACCTCTTCAGCTATTTTAGCTACTTCTTCATATGGAAATTCGTAATATTTTACATTATAATCTTTCTCTAACATTTTTCTTATGCTTAACTTATCTTCTCTCACTAATTGACTAAAGAAATCTCCTGCTTCGTTCGATGCTTCATTTAATGCAATTTTTAATTCTTCTGGTAAAGATTGATATTTTTTATCATTCATGGCTACTACAAGCTGTTGATAATATTCATGAGATTCGGCAACATATTTAACATGTTCTGCAAATTTATCACTGTGTAGGTTAGTGGCTCCACAAGTAATTGCATTTGCCATTCCTTGTTGTAAAGCTAAATAAGCTTCTGACCATGTTATATAAATTATGTCTGCACCTAAAAGAGACCATAATCCCGCTGTTTTTTGGTGAGGAGCCTGTCTCATTTTTATCCCTTTTATATCTTTTAATGTTAATAAAGGTTTTTTCGAAGCAACCGCTCGACCAATCCTAAACCAGTTTTTATTTTCATTAATAAAACGAATATTGGTTTTCTGTAATAATTTTTCTTCCATTTCTTTTTCAATTGGACTTAAAAGAAATTTTTGGTATTCTTCAGCTGTCTTAAAAAGATAAGGAATTGAATGAACCGCAAAATCTGAAACATAACCTAAATAAGGAGTATAACTTTCAAAATACATATCTTGAATCCCATCCATCACATTCTCTAATTGCGTTTTTTCATTTCCTAAAGATTCGCTCCAATAGATATGAATTTTTAATTTTCCTTCGCTTTTTTCTTCAGCTAACTCAACAAATTTCTTAAGTCCTTGACTTTGACTTTCAAGATTATCTGCCATATCTGTACCTAATTTTAATTCCCACACATTACTGTCAGCAGAGACTTCATTTAGACTAATTGTAAAAATCATCGCAATTATTAAAACCAAACAAAAGATTCTTCTCTTTTTCATTTTTAACTCTCCTTTTAATTATTTTGTAACTAATTTTCTAATACTAAGTAACTCTTCTTTCCTATTTTTCTTTATTACCACCTCCAATTTTGTTTATTGCTCCTTCGGATAAGTAATTTATTGAGCTAAGTAGATTCTTATTCTAAACCTTGAAGATCGATAAAAATAAATATCAATTTTTTACGACTTCTTTTTTTATTTCTTCTTTTCCGCTTCACGAACGAAATTTAAGCTATACCAATTAATATACACAGAAATATATAACTCTTTGTTACTATAATAGAAAAAATTAAAGTATTAAACTAACAACTACTACTATCTAAGAAAGTGTATTGAATATCCCCTAAAAGTGATTTAAAAAAATCTACTAGTTTTCGTCTTATAAAAAATTATAAAAAGCTTTTCTATTCCAACTCCTTCTTTTTTAATTAACATCTTTTTCGAAGAAAAACCTTTGTTTAAGCAAGTATTTTATCACATTCTCTACGCTATAATTATTAGTAGATTAGCACCTTCCAAGAAAATGCTTTTCTAAATGTAACTAAGCTCTATACTCATATCTCCTTTAAGCATTTTTTAATCCACTATTCTTCTCTGTTTTGTTAAAAAATTATTATAATTTATTCACTCCATACTTTTTTAAACAAATTCAAGTTATTTTCACCCAATATTTTTTTTATTTCAACCTCTGAATATTCTCGTTTTAATAACTCTTTTGTAAGCTCCAACAAGAAATTTACACTTTTTATTTCAGGTGAATATCTTGTTTCAAAATTAATATTTTCACCAACGCCAGGGTTATTCTTTTTCCAACTATCAAATTCATCTTTTGTCTCGAAAGGAGAAAAATCAAGCCCCAACCCTACATTTTTTATCCCTATTAAATTAACTACATAATCAATAAGATTAAGAAAATCATTAAGAGTTACCATACCATTTTTAGAGAATGGTGAAATAATTAAACCCATAACTCCATTTTTTTTTGACAAGGCTTTAATCTCTTCATCTGTTTTGTTTCTCGGTAAATCGAATAAGGCACGGGCACTAGCATGAGTAAAAGCAACAGGTTTCTCTGAAACTTCAATAGCTTCCATGGTAGTTTTATTTCCACAATGCGATAAATCCAATAAAATACCTAATTTATTCATTCTCTTTATAACTTCAATACCACATTTACTTAATCCACTATCCATCTGTTCATCACATCCACCACCAACCCAATTTTGCCTTTGATATGTAAGTTGTATCACTCTAATCCCAAGCCTGTAGAAAATATCTAAAAAGTCTATATTATTCTCAATAGGTTTTATATTCTGAAATCCCAAGATTATACCAATTTTGTTCTGTTTCTTTGCTACTTCAATATCCTTAATAGTAGTAACGGGCATAATAACATCGCTATACCTTTCAAATGCTTGATACCAAGAGACTATCCGTTCCATAACATTATAGATGTTAATTGTATCGCTGAATATTATACTCACATGTGCTACTGTTACACCTTTCTTACGCATTTCATAAAAATAGCCAGGGTCTTTGGGAAACTCCCCTGTGGTAAGTAGTAAATCTATAATTATCGCTTCCCTAAAAATTTTTAAGGCTTTTTCTTCAATTTTACTTATTTGTTTCATTATTATTTTCCTCCTACAATATGATTATCTCCCAAAAAATAATGTTTTAATACAACATATTTAATTTAAGTAGCAAATTTAACTCTATATGTTCTTTGAAAACTAAATATGAAAAATAAATGGCTATATAAAAGAGTAGAAGCTCAGGTATGGGCCTATTTATCAATCTCTTACAATTTATGACTGATATCTTAAACCCTGAGTAGACCTTTTACACATATTAATCCCCTTGCCGACAGACGATCTATCTTGTACCTCCTTCTTAGTACTGAGGGGATCCCCTCTATCCCAGCTCTTTTTCTGGCTAATTTTTGATACTTAGAGGTTCCCATCTTAGCGATAAACTGAGAGCTGTGTAATTTAGTCTCTGATACTTCAAAGGGGTAACTCTTCTTCTGTTTTATTACCGAACAATCTTTATGTAAGGTACAATGACTACAGTGTTTCTTATCAAAGTGTGCTCTATAGGATCCTTTCTTAAAGGCACTGGTTATCGGCTGATGCCCAGAAAGACATTTTTTTACCATATGTCTTTTCTCATCTATTTCAAATTTATCACCATTACTATCTTTACTTCTACCTACCAAGTTAATAGGGAGCAGTATAACCACCTTCACTCCTGTTTAACTTTTATTCAGAAAAGTACTTAATAATCAATTCATCCCATTTAGCTGACTTTTTCAATTTAGCTATTCCTTCATTAAGCAGTATTTTTAATTCTTTATCTTCTTTCCTAACTGCTATTCCGTACTTTTTTCTAGTCTTAATTATCCCTACAATCTTCACAGCTTCCCCTTTTTTAATGACATTTTCCACCATTACATCATCCATCATAACTGAATCTATTTTTCCGTTTAACAAATCTTTGACTGCTAAAGAAAAGCTTTCATACAATTTTAGGTTATCTTTTGGAAGTATGCCAGTTTTTACTAAATTTTTTTCGATCCACTTTGCCGCTGGGAGCCCTTTCTGAATCCCAACTGTATATTTACTCCCACTCAAAGCAGCAATAATATTAAGGGTTGAATCTTTACCAACACAAAGTGCCTGATTAATTTCCCAATACGGTATGGTAAAATCTACCTTTTTCAACTTCTCGGGAGTAATGGAATAAGCAGAATAAGCCATATCAATCTTTTTGTCTAATAAACTGGAAATTATTACTACTCCATTCCAGACGATAGGTTGATGTTTAGCTTCAAAACCCATCTCCTGGGCGATCCAATTCAGACATTCTACATCAAATCCAGCAGGATTACCTTTTTTATCTATGTAAGCAAAAGGAGGATAATCAGCATCAATACCATTAATATATATCTTTGGCACTAATTTTTTATTTCTCATTTTTTTCATATCCTTCCTATATTTTATTTTTTTCGACTAAAAATAAATTTAGTTTTTAATTTTTCTGTTATTCATGAATTTTATATTTGTTTGTTAAAATCTTTTTTTTACAAAATAAAAAATATTAAAAGCCTATAAGCTCCCTGACGGTCTGAATAAACCTTCGATTCTCATAAGCAGTTCCTATAGTAACTCGAATAAAATTCGGACAGTTCCAGGTCTTTCCCTGCCGAACAATTACTCCTTTTTTTAGTAACTTTTGAAACATAGCTTCACTATCTTCCTTCAAGTCAATAAAAATAAAATTGGCCTCCGTAGGAAGATAAAAAAGTCCTAATTCTTTTAGCTCTTTATATAGATATTTTTTACCTTCTTGATTTGATTTTAAAACTTTCCTACGATGTTCCTCATCATCTAAAGAAGCTGAGGCTGCAACCTGAGCTAATCGATTTGCAGGGAACGGACTTGCTACCTGCCTTAAATATCCTATCAGTTCTGGTTTGGCTATACCATAACCAATTCGAATTCCCGCTATCCCAGCTATTTTAGAGAAGGTACGGAGAAGAACCACATTCTTTTTCTCTAAAACATAGGATAAAGTATTGGGATAATTTTCATCTTTAACATAATCATAATAAGCTTCATCAAATACTATAATTATATCTTCAGTAATTTGTCTCATAAACTTATCTACTGCTTCTTTGTTAACTATTGTCCCTGTTGGATTATTGGGATTACATATGAAAATAAGTTTAATTATCGCATTTATCTGTTGAGCAATCTCCTCTAAATTATAAGTATAATCCTTAAATTTTACAGGAATTACCTTCCCTCCCATAATTTTAGTTATAGCTTCATAAGCAGGGAAAGTAATTTCTCCCATAATTACCTCATCACCCTTATTAACAAAAGCCATCCCCACAAGGCCGATAATATTATCCGCTCCATTTCCGACAATTATCATCTCTTTATTAAGATTTAATTTATAAGATATTTTTTCTCTTAAGAGCCTGCTTGAACCTTCGGGATAAAGGTTAATATTCTTTATCTCTTCTCTTATAGCCTCCAGAGCTAAGGGCGAGGGGCCTATGGAAGTTTCATTGGATGCTAATTTTACAACTTCTTCTAAACCTAATTCTCTTTTGACTTCTTCAATTGGTTTACCGGGGATACAAGGTTTTAGGTCTAATATCCCCTTTCGTAACAAGGTCTTTTCTTTTCCCATCTCTTTTGCACCTTTCTGTCTATCAAATATTAAAATAAGCAACAAATTAAATATTTATTAAATTATTTACTATACTTCTTTATATTTAAAATCTGGTAATTTCTAAATTATAACTAAACAACCCGCCCGCTAAGCAGGTGGCTTTAAGAGGCCTCTAAAAGAGGCCAAATTCCTGTTGGTCTCCTTCTTCTATTTTTTCTCTATCTTCTTGATATTTTACATATTTTCTAATTTTAGTCTCATCCAGA
>SDBT01021252.1_pt1 | contig 10148 bp, 8 predicted proteins | sample 2277101 | NCBI WGS metagenome assembly SDBT01 (sample SAMN10404973, study PRJNA504765) | marine sediment metagenome | isolation source: marine sediment core GS10_PC15, 103 cmbsf | place: Arctic Ocean: Southern Knipovich Ridge | collected 2010
GTCATGCTTAAATTGGCCAAGATGCGGATGCCGTTTGGCAAGTATAGGGAACGGCGTTTGATCGATCTACCTGAGCCGTATGTGGTTTGGTTTGCCCAAAAAGGATTTCCGGCCGGACAATTGGGTGATATGTTGCGCATGGTTTATGAGATTAAAGTAAATGGTCTGGAGTATCTTTTTAAGCCGTTGAGGAATCTATAGACAAATCATTAATAAAAAAGGGGACAGGCAAATAATGCTCAGTCAATGTTTCCGGGTATGAAAGAGGCAAAGTGATGGGATGAAAAGGATGTTTCTTTTGGGAGAAGGGTCCGGCCATTTTTATCAATAGCCACAACGGCTCTATTGCCATTGATTTCAGGTTGACCACGGTTCTCTATGGGCGACATTCAACGATGTCTTAGAATATGTTGACCATCATAATGGAAAAGGCGGGCTGAGCATTTCGTCAACCCTGTTTGGTCCCGGGGCCGCCCTCAAGAGAAAGGCATTTGATCTGGCCATAAGCCATCTTTTTATTAGGCAGCCTTTCTAAACTCTTTCACGGATTTTGTTATCTTTTCTTCTTGGCCCTGGACTTGCCATAAATCATATTGTGCCTGTTGAATTAACCAGCTTTCAGGGCTGCCACCAAAAGCCTTAGATAAACGGATGGCCATTTCAGGCGCAATGCCAAATCGACCATTTAATAATGACGATAATGTTTTCCGCGAAACCCCAAGCCCTTTAGCCGCATCTGTCACAGTTAATCCTAAAGGCTTCAGACACAATTCCCTTATTGTTTCTCCTGGATGTGGAGGATTGAACATAGCCATCTTGCCCTCCCCTAATGATAATCAATATAATTCACATCTACTGCATTATTACCTTCAAAACGGAAAGTTACTCGCCAGTTTCCTGACACGGATACCGCCCAATGACCTCTCAGATCGAGTTTTCCTTTTTTGCCGAGAAGGTGAAGATTGAGTCCTGGAAGATCCATATCTTTTTCCGTTTGACTCGCGTCAAGCCTTGCCAAAATCGACCTGAGCTTTTTATGCATGGTCAGGACGAATACCCTGAACACTTCCAGAATTATAAAAAAACCTTAGTCCCTTATGCCTGAACATTATTGTCATATTATAAAATTGGGATCATCTCCCGATTAGTTGTAGTTAATTAAGGCCCAATAAGTCGGTTATCTCCAACTAAATTGGAGAAGAACCTTCCTTAAGAACCTGAGATTTCTTTAAGATAACGAAAGAGGGTCCGTGAGGATTTTTCGCCTTTTCCTGTTTCATGGCTGTTGCGTGCGTTTCTTGCAAGCTGTGCCAGACGCTGTCTTTCAGCATCAGGGCAGTTGCTGAGAATCTCCTCAATAATCTGTCTGTTTCCCTTTTGTATTTCATCTCGCCATTTTTCAATTTTTTTTAAGGCAGGGGTCTTATGAAAGCCACCGTGTCTGATGTTTTTCAAGGCATCCTGTATGGGTTCAGGGTCGATATTACGCATCAGGGTGCCGATGTATTGCATTTGTCTCCGTCTTGCTTCGTGACTTCTTGTTTTCCGGGCAAGCATGACAGCCTTTAGAAGTTCTTCCTCCAAACCAATCCCCCGAAGCTGTTCCGATGACAGGGTTACAAGTTGTTCGCCAAGCTTCTGTAAAGCCCTGGCTTCATTTTTTTGCTGTGTTCTGCTTTTATGATCACCATCCATTTTCTAAACTCTTTCGCCTTTTCTCCTACAAGGCTCTAAGGGCTCGCGCAAAAATAACTTCACATTTTCGCATGCCATCTTCAGATCATCTTCGACCGCACCTCAATCGTGAAATCCTTGGAAGAGTATTGCTATTCCTGTGGTTTCGCTCAATCGACGCAGCCAAATCTGATCTAAATCTGTGCGCCAACTCTGTGAATTTATTTTTGCGCGAACCCTAACCGGGGGTTTTAGGGTAAAGTTTTTTAAGCGCAATTGTTTCTCTGATAGTCTCCAGTTCCGCCCACTTCTCATATGCCTCATCCAATTCCTGCTGCAGCTTTTCGACCTTTTCTTTCGCCAGCCTGATCCTCTCTCCTGCTCCCCGGTAGAACTCCGGGCCTGCCATCTCTGTATAAAGACCCTTCTGTTCCCGCTCCAGTGCCTCAATCCGACCGGGCAGATCCTCCAGTTCCTTTGCTTCCTTGAAGGTAAGCTTCCGGGGACGGTCTTTTTTGGTCTTTGGTTTCCCGTTTGACGGCCTCTTCCCGCTCTCCTTCTTATCAATCGGTTTTGATCGCTGACTTAGCCAGTCGTCATATCCTCCTGCGTATTCCGTGAGTACCTCATCGGATTCAAACACAAGGGTGCTGGTCACCACATTATTAAGGAACTCCCGATCATGGCTTACGAGAAGTATGGTTCCGGAATAGTCAAGCAGCCGTTCCTCAAGCAGTTCAAGGGTCTCAATATCAAGGTCATTGGTAGGTTCATCCATCACAAGGACATTGGAAGGCCGTGCGAAGATACGGGCAAGAAGGAGTCTGTTCTTCTCTCCGCCGGACAGGATACTCACAGGACTCCTGGCCCGGTCTGGTGAGAAGAGAAAATCCTTAAGATATCCTATCACGTGTCGTTGTCTGCCGTTGATATCAATCATCTCCTTTCCTTCAGCCACGTTATCCTGAACCGTCATGTTTTCGTCCAGCTGATCACGGAGTTGGTCAAAATAGATTACCTCCAGTCTGGTCCCTGTTCTGACCCGGCCCTTGTCCGGAGCAATATCTCCGAGCAGTATCCTGAGAAGGGTGGATTTGCCAATACCGTTAGGACCTATAATGCCGATCCGGTCCCCCCGGATAATCCTGACGGAAAAGTCTCTAATAAGGGTAGTTTCACCAAAGCCATGACTGATCCCCGTTGCTTCAATCACAAGCTTGCCTGTACGTTCCGCCTCCTGGATATGTATCCTGGCGTTGCCCGTCTGTATACGCCAGGCCTTTTGTTCCTCCCGCATCTTGATAAGGGTCTTGACCCTGCCTTCATTTCTTGTGCGTCTTGCCTTGATTCCCTTTCGGATCCAGGTCTCCTCCTTTGCCAACCGTCTGTTAAACTGGTTTCTCTGGTCCCCTTCGACTTCCAACGCTGCCTGTTTGCGCGTCAGGAAGGCCCGGTATCCACAAGCCCAGTTAAAGAGTTGACCCCGATCTATCTCAATGATCCGTGTGGCAAGTTTTTGAAGGAACATTCTGTCGTGCGTCACAAAAATGATGGTGCCCCCGTATCTTTCCAGGAACTCTTCAATCCATCCTATGGCGGTTATATCCAGATGGTTGGTCGGCTCATCAAGGAGTAGAATGTCCGGTTCTGCCACCAGGGCCCTGGCAAGAAGAACCCTGCGTTTGAACCCCACAGACAGTTTTTCAAACCGGATATCGGGGTCCAGGGACAATCGCGTCAGCACTGTCTCAACCTGCTGGTGGACCTGCCACCCCTGTTCCTTATCCAACCTCTCCTGAAGCGTATCAATCCGCTTGAGCGCAGACTCATCTGCGCCTTGCGCCAGCCTGTTTGTCAATTGGTGATATTCTTCCAGTAGTGCCCCCACCCTGCCAAGCCCGGCTGCAACCACATCATGAACAGCCCCCGTAAGATTGGGTGGCAGGTCTTGAGAAAGACCTGCTATGGTGGTCCCCTTCTTAAGGGCGATCATCCCGTTGTCCGGCACGATTTTGCCGCTTATCAGGTTTAGCAATGTTGTCTTACCTTCACCGTTTCGTCCCAGAAGGCAGACTCTCTCCCCTGTTTCAACTTGCATATTTACCTTTTCCAGCAGAGAGGGGGTGCCAAAACTTATGCTTACATCCCGTAAACTCAAAAGAGCCATTTATCTATTTCAACCCCAACTATAAGATATTTCAATTGGTAACCATATTCATGGATTATGTATAAACCGAACCCTTGGTTCCATTTTTTTGTTAACCCCCGCTTCCATACCAGCGGACCTTTGTGTAAGTAAACCCCCTGGGACGCATATTTACCGAAAAACCGTGAAAAATTTTAAGAAGTGTGCTATAGTATGATCCTTTACGTTAGACATATTAATTAATATGATAAAATAGGAGATACATTACCATGAACATAAAGAAAATATGTTTTTATTTGAGCACGTTGGTTTTAATTGGCGGATTGACCGCGTGCGATGGTGATACAACCGAAACAAAACCATCGGCTGCTGAAGGTCAACAAATCCATAAATCGGTAGAAACCCCTGCCATTACTCCAGCTCCGGCAAACAGTGGAATAGTCGTGGAAAAACTGGATGCAAGCAACTATACATATGTACGGCTGGATGATGGGTCAGGTACTGAAATCTGGGCTGCCGTTCCCAAAACGCAATTAGAGATCGGGGAGGAAATTACACTGATGGGCGGATCTGTTATGAGAAATTTTAACAGCAAGGCCTTGAACCGGACATTTGAGTCCATCATTTTTGCCAATGGTGTTGTCAAAGCCTCACAAGACAAAACCGCTCACACCTCAGGAGAAGCCACAGACAGCGTCTCAAAGACCGTAAAATCAAAAACTCAAGGCATGACTTCACAATCAGCCAGCGGGAGCAAGCGTGCAATTGTGTCTTTCGCCGGCTTGAAAGTGGAAAAAACAACCGCTCAGAACGGCCATACGGTTGGTGAACTATTTGCGAAAGCTACTGAACTGGATAAACAGAAAGTAACAATAAAAGGTCGAGTTGTAAAGATGTCCCCTAACATTATGGGAAAAAACTGGTTCCATATTCAAGATGGCACCGGAGATCCGACGAAAAACACACATGATCTGGTGATTACATCATCCGCCATTGCAGAAACAGGGGACATTCTCTCCTTTGAAGGCGTTGTGGCCGCCAATAAAGATTTTGGTTCCGGATACAAATATGATGTCATTGTGGAGGATGCAGTCATTGTGAAATAATTTGTTGCGCTCCCGTAGGATTCACTTTTTCCTCAGCGCCACACGAAGAGTAGAAGCGGCTTGGGATATTGCCTGTTTTGCCGCTTCGAAAACCCCCCACCAGCCAAAAAAACCGTGGATCATGCCTTGATAGCAGGTATAGGTCGTGGGCACACCCGCTTCGTTGAGACGGCGTGCATATTCCTGACCTTCGTCGACGAGAGGGTCATAGCCCGCAGTGATTATCAAGGCCGGCGGAAGACCGCTTAAGTCTTTTTCCAAGCTGGGGGAGGCGCGCACATCGCCGTAGTCTTCGGGGGAAATATAGTTATCGGTGAACCATTTTATGAGATCCCCAGTCAAACGATAGCCCTGCGAAAGGCGTTTGTGGGATTCGCTGGACGCGGACATATCCGTGGCCGGATAGATCAACAGTTGGAAGGCGATCTTGGGGCCGTTTTCCCGTTTTGCTATTTGAGTAACTACGGCAGCGAGATTGCCCCCTGCGCTGTCGCCACCAACAGCCAGTCTGCCGGCATCACAGCCTAATGTTGCCGCATTCTCGAAAACCCAGCAAGTGGCTGCGTAGCAATCGTCCACTGCCGCGGGGAAACGATGTTCCGGACCCATGCGGTAGTCGATTGAAACGATCACACAACCTGATTCATTGGCCAAGGCGCGCAGCGGGGTGTCATGACTGTCCAAATCGCCGATAGTGTAACCGCCTCCGTGATAAAACACGAGAACCGGCAAGGCTTCATCATCGGTTGGGTTTGGCGTGTAGATACGGATGGGAATGTGCCTTGCCGGCCCGGGGATGGTCCGATCTTCGATGCGGTAAACATCTGGTTTTTCCGGATTCAGTATTGCCATCGCTTCCAGGTACATTTTACGGGCTTCGACTGCCGAGACCTCATTGAGGGCGGGCTTGCCGCTTTGCTCTATCACATCGAGAATCCAGCGTGCCTGCGGGTCGAGCGTCATGATCGTTCCTCCTTTCCGTCTATGTTGTTGTTGGTTTAGTGAACCGTTTGCTTAACAGTCTACATCAGGCATCATGTACCGGGCATATGGTTTATTGTACGAAAAATCTCATCAATCCGGTGACTACTCATGTAGTCAGGCTGAAGGGGTCCGAAAAGAACGATTGCCACACTCTGGCGAAGAAACAGTAGATTTCCGCATCAAACATGGATTCAAAGTGCGCAGTATTCCCGCTTTTCCTAACAGCCTTTGGCCTTTAGCCTACCCATCTGAGTAATTACTCAATACGGTCTTATTGCACCACCATGTATTCTGCGTTGACGGTCCCGCTGTTGGCATCAAACATAATAGAACTTACAGTTGACGCCGATGTCCGCAAGGTGAACGAGGCATCCCATCCGCCCCAAAGAGTGAATCCGGTGGATAAATTCAGATCAAGGTCTTCCATATAGACCCCCTCTTTCACCTTTATAATCGATGAAGGGGTTGCAGCGTTGATGGCTGCCTGTATCGTTGTATAGCAGGGGCTGTTGCCACCACATGATGCAGAGGAGTCGACATAAAGAATGGTGGTACTAAAGGTTTGGTCATCACCGTAGAATGTTCCAAAACTACTGTTTCCAACAAGTCGATAGTGATAGATGGTATCAGGGGCCAGACCGATCACACCGGCACTCACTGACTCGGCCACCCAGCCGTCTCCCGCGCTGGTGTTTGCCGTGGCTAACCCGTAGGTCACATCGGGCCCATACTCAAAATAGTAGGTCGTACTTGCCCTATTGGGATTGACCGTCCCATTTAAGACCGCTGAAATGGTTGTCACGGAGGTCGCAGAACTGGTGGTGATTATGGGGGCTGTAGGAATTATAGCCCAACCCATGTCCTTGAATATACCATTGACTATGGGACCCGGATTATGGTTGGCTTCGGCGCTGTTGAGTTTTGGGGTCATGAGCGCATTAGCAGACCCAGCGGGATAGGTGTTTTCATCAAGATGAGAGTAACTCGAACCCGAACTCCAGACATGGGGGGCGTATAGTTTCGGGTTCACTCCTCCGGCTGCTGTCACCGCGTTGAAACCATCAAAGAAAATATCGTTGCTTTGAAGTTCAGTTGCCAGTACTACTGAGTAATTTGGAAATAGGGTTGTATCAAGCAATCTTTGACCCCATCCGTTCAGGGTAAAACGGTCATAGATAGATGGGTCTGACGTACCCAGACCCCAGTATCCAAGTCCATTGGACACTGTCATTGAGCCGATAAACCCCAAACCATGACACAATTCATGGAGGATCACAGAAACCAAATCGTATTTACCTAAGGGGGTGTTTCCGTCAGTACCGTAGTACCAATTGGAGAAGTTACTATTGAAGTTTGTTTCAATGTCAGATTCTAAAGGAGCCACATCATATCCAATGAGCTTGTTTGCAAGCACGATTGGATACCGGGTATTCGCTACAGGTAAGCCATTATAATCCTTTGCGTAGGCAGACGGACCTGCTGAACCGAGAACCCCTGATCCAAGAGGGGTCCAGTTTGCCGTTACCTCGATTGAAACCGGGGATGTTATGTTTCTTTCCCAGATGTCGACTGCATATTGAAAGGCAATGCGGGCTTCGGGGGGAAACCCATTGTATGTGACATTGATTGTGGCACCGGGTGATCTTCGCAGGAGAGAACCAGGAGGCAATACCCGTGAAGGGATATCAAACTCTGCTGCGCGCAAAACCACTAATGATTTGCCCGGCATCAATGTTCCTGATTGTGAAAGGTTCTCGGGTTTGTTAAGAATACCTTTTCCTAAAGCAGGGTTTATACAATATAATAAAACCAAGACCAGCGCGAATGATACACAAAATCCGAAAGATGTAAGCGGATACTTCGTTTTCAAATCATCGTCTCCTTACTGATAGTAAAAACCAAAACATAGGATGGACTGCGCCAACCATTGGGAAAACAAAAAAAGCTTTGCTTGTTTATAAGTGACATCATCTGGCATGTCAATCCTTGATCATGAAGCGGATTTGGCCAATAATACCACACAACTTATTTGAAAGTTTTGTTGGTTTTTGCGGTCTTTGGGGCAAGACAAATACAAAACTTTTGACTTACAGCAAACTCGTTTTTTGTGGATAGAAAGGGGGAACGGGTATGACGTCTGAATATGAGGATTTCTGGGACCACGATGGCTATGCAGTGGTAGGGCATTCGGCCAGGGCAAGCTTTCCAAAGCTTTCCTACAATGCACTGAAGGATCTGGATAAGACGGTTTATGCCGTGGATCCGAGTGCTGAAACGATTAAGGGAGACAAGGCTTATCCAGACCTTATGTCTCTCCCTGGACCCGTGGACTGCGTGGTTTTGGAGGTCCCGAAGAAGGAGACAAAAGACTGGGTACAGAAGGTCGCCGACGTCGGGGTCAAGGACCTGTGGATCCACATGGGCACTGAAACGCCAGAAGCGCTGGATCTGGCCAGAGAAAGGGGCATAAACGTACGCTCGGGCACATGCGCGGTTATGTACCTCAAGCAAGGCTTCTCCTACCACTCACTCCACAAGTGGATTGCCAAACTCATGGGCAAGTTTTGATTGGCCGCGGGCCTTTTGGGTACCCATAAAATTATTTTGATATGGAAAACCTGCTCCTCCGGGCTCGGATCTTTACAGACGACGATCTCAGCTGGAAACAGATCGGGTCCGCATATCCAATAGGCCATTTCCAAAAAGCGCGCCGATCACTATGAGCCCTCCGACCAAGGCAATGTCAGTAGGCCGCTCGCCAATACCCAGCCAAACCCAGATGGGACCGAGTGTGGTCTCGAGGAGGGCAAACAAGCCGACTTCCGCGGCAGAAAGATGGCGAGTGGCGATCGTCATCAGTAGACATCCTGTGCCGAGCTGCACCCAGCCCATGATGCACAGAACTGTGAGGTCATGCAGCGAGGCTGTGAGCGGCCAGGCAAGGGGGAGTGAGACCACAATCGAGAAAAGCCCGGCCAGCATGACTGCCGGAACCATGCTCACGCTGGTGTGAGCCTTGCGTAATATGATGATATTCAACGCAAATGCGGTGGGAACTCCAAGCGCCAGAAAGTTTCCAAGGCTCTGTCCCGAGTCTATCCCATCGGCGAACATGAGAATGATACCGGAAAGGGCCACGGCAATCGAGACCCAGGTTCGCAAAGAGACCAATTCGCCCAAAAAGATCCTGCCAAAGAACGCAACAAAAAAAGGCAGGGTGCTCATCAGAACCAGGGTATTGGCCACGGTGTTATGGGTTACCGAAAGAATGAAAAAAAAGAAGGTTGAAGCGAGAAATGCGCCCGCCAGAACGCCCTGAATTCCGATTTCACCAATTTTTTTAAAAACATCCGTCCGGTGCCAGAAAACGAGCACACCCACCATAAAAATCACCATAAAGGTGGAGCGCCAGAAGACTATCTCCCATGGATCGGCAAGATTTACGTTTCGGACCAGAATGCCGCCGGTACTCCAACACAAACCGGCCCCGATCATCAACAGCATGCCCCGGCGATGATAATGCTCATCTAGACCGCCGCGGCTCAAGGAAACAGTGGGTTCGGAAGACAGGGCAATTTTCCTGGGGTTTTGAATCATGGGAGGAATCTACGCCTTGCCAAAAGCCCTGTCAAATCAAATTGGAGTTTTTTCCAATATCAATTTATTGGCCCCACATGGTTTTCAGGATGTGGGAAATAAGAAATGAATTGACCTAAGTCCATAAGACTGGATACTATTAAAATTGCAAAATCAAAATTTCAGTGAAGGCCAACCTGTTGCGGGTGAGATTTTGCGAAGCCTCTAAAATACCAGCCCAACAAAAATCAAGGATTTAGTAATGTTAGGGGGCACACCACCGCAATATTACCAAGCTTCCTAGATCGGCCGGTGCGCAACAATGTCAATACACCAATCTCAGCCAAAAACCCTATTCCACAATGTCATGAGGCGTATTTGATTTTGTCCACAAGTCTGTTAAAGCATACATTCAATTACCAAATAAAACGGGTTCTTATCAATCTGTTATAAAGAGATGATCGAGCGTATGTCATCCAGATCTTAAAGGAGGATCATATGAACATTCTGGACGAGAAGTTCGCCGAATTTCAAAAACTTCCAACTGAGGAAAGAATAGAGTGTTTTGAAAAAGATAATCGCCTTTTTGACATGATAAGATCGCAGCAGCTGAATCGTCAAATCATAAACGATATTTTTGACATAACAAACCATCTCCGGAG
>SDBT01021253.1_pt1 | contig 10147 bp, 12 predicted proteins | sample 2277101 | NCBI WGS metagenome assembly SDBT01 (sample SAMN10404973, study PRJNA504765) | marine sediment metagenome | isolation source: marine sediment core GS10_PC15, 103 cmbsf | place: Arctic Ocean: Southern Knipovich Ridge | collected 2010
GATAAGAGGGGTATAATTAGTATGAAGTATAGTGATTGGCAGAAAAGACTTGACTGTTATATATCAGAGAATAGAAAAATCCCATTTGCCTGGGGAGAGAACGACTGCTTCTTTTTTGTAGCAGATGCAGTCAAGGCCATGAGTGGTATGGATATAGCGCACAACTTACGTGGGAAGTATTCAGACAAACGTGGGGCTATATTAAAGATGAGGATTAAACATTCATTTGAAGATTACATGGCGAGGATTTTTGATGAAGTTCTGGTTCGTAAGAACACTAAAGATGTTCGGTACGGAGATATTGTCATGGCTTATGTGCAAAACATTGATCCTGAAGCAAAAGGCAGGACAGCAGGCATCATCTCTGAAGACGGTGATTTTATGGGTCCTGGTAAAATAGGGACGCTGATTATTAAAGACGCCAAGATCGATTATGCATGGAGCGTACCAGAAGAAGCAACCGTACCTGTGATTAAGAATTGGCCTGTAGTTACAGGATGCTCCAGGGTATCAGAGGGTTGTTATAGCTGTCCCTCTTATTGGGAATCTGTTGAAAATGGTGAAGATTACAGCCCACAGGTTCACTATGAAATTCTCTGTGATCCTAAATTGAATGTGAAGCCAACTGTATATACGGTAGCTTTCGGGTCTGATTTATTTCATCCGTATGTCGGGGAAGCATTTATAAGAGACGCTTTCCGCGTCATGAATCAATGTACGTGGCATAATTTTGAAATTACCACAAAGAGGCCACATAGATCCTTGCATCTTGGTGGTATAATCAATTGGAGCGATAATATATCGCTAGGAGTTGCTGTAGAGCTTGAAGCGTATAATGATAGGATAAGTTCGCTTAGAGATACCCCGGCGAAAACTAAATTCATCTCTATGGTGCCGCTCCTTGGTCCTATGGGAGAGCTAAATTTATCGGGGATAAATCTCGTTGTAGCTACTGAGGAGACATGGGGTTACAAACGTCGAGCGAAAAAAGAATGGTTCGACGATATAGAGAGACAGTGCCAGGAACAGGGTGTTCTCTACAGTAATACCCACATAATTTATGAAAATAAGGAGATGCTAAAATGCCAGGAGCGTTAGGATCTGCAGCAATAGGTATAGGCGGAAGTATTCTTGCAGATGAACTACAGGACGATGGTTCACCGCAGCAGGTAGTTGATACAACTCCGTCTGAATTTCAAGCATTACGTGCGCCGACAAGTAACTCTTTGCAGAATATTATCGGTTCAATCCAGGGCAGCGGGCGGTTCGATCCGAATCAAGCTGATCTCAGTCGTTTGAGCGCACCATTATCTGGAACGGAGCAGGGACTTGTTGACCGTATTGGAGGACTTGCAGGAGGCCCCACGGCGCTGCAGGATCAAGGGCGTGGCTTGCTCAGTCAGACTCTCAGTGGTCAGTTCACAGATCCGGCGAGCAATCCATTTCTACAGTCAACTCTCGATACCGCGACACGCAGGATCAACGAGCAGAACCAGACTAACAACTCTGCCCTTATCGGGCAGTTTAAGAGGGCCGGGGCGACGCTCCGAAGTGACCCCAACCGTGTAGGCTCGTCTGCTTTCCTCAATCAGGCACGACTTGGTGAGCGTGACAGGCTGAACGCCATCGGTGACGTTACCGGTAATATTCTGAGCCAGAATTTCCAGCAGGAACGTAACCGGCAACAGCAGGGCATCCAGCAGGCCGAGCAGATATCCACTCAGGATATTGGTAACGCCATCGAGGGACTCAAAGCCACAGCGTTACCGCGCCTTATAGAAGATCTTGGCATCCAGCGTGGTATCGCGGAGTTTAACGAGCGCATCTCACGTCTGCTTCAGACGCTACAGCTCAGTGGTGGCTTGGCGAGCGGTGGTTCAACAACGCTTGATGCGGTTGCACCGTCAGACACGGCTGCAAGTTCTTTAGTTAGAGGGATTGGTGGATTTGCTAGCAGTGGTGGTTCTCAGCAAGGACTTAATCTATTAAACCAAAATGAACTTCGGCCTCAATTTGGTTAATAAGGAGGTAAGGTAAATGGCGACAGTAATAGCTACAGGTGGACGACTCCCGAAAGACAGGAGGCGAACTAATGCTCTTATTGATGCTCTGCCTGCAAAGAGAGCGGAGCAACGACAGACGGACGCCCTCCGACGAGCGCTCAGCGGTGGTGGGACGCGGCAGGAGCAGTTGCAACAACTGTTTTCCTCAAATGCAGGGGTGCGTGGGTTTCTTGGCAATGCTCCAGCGGTGGAGAAAGCATTTGGGTTGAGTGCGGATCCTGGGGCAGTTCCAAACGCAGAACTACTAGGATCAGTATCTACTAAAGGTGTTGGTAAGGTTGTCGAATCATTACAGACTGGTCGCACTGGAAAGGATGCATTCTCGGCATCACCGGCAGGCGAAGCAGCATTTCAAAAACAACAGAACGTGGAGCAGGTTTTCGATGAATTTGGACAGCCTTCATTCAAGGATGACCCTGATATCAAGGCCCAACTCGATGCTGACAAAGCTCGTGGCGGTAAAGCCCTTCTTGAAGAGGCTGAAGCGGAACTAAAAAGTATTGAAGATTTTAATAAAAAAGCAGGAGCAGCATTTAAGGAAGCCGTTAAAAAACCAACGATCTCCACAGAATCCATAATTAACCAGAAGGTTGCAGCGTTAAATAAGTCAAGGCAGGGTACGGCTAAAGAAGAAGCAATTTTAAGTAAAATTGCTAAGAGGATTGACGCTATAAATGATTTACCAGATCCCGAAGAAAGAGCCTTGTCTTTGAAGAATCTTGATAAAAGTCCTCTTGGACGCCAGTTAAAACAAACACAGAAGAGTCTGGATGAAAAAATAAAAAATAATCAGGCTTTGGATAAGTCTATTGCTGAAGCTCGTGCAAAAGCTATTGAAGAAGAAGAAGAGGGAGTTTCTGGAATCGAATTAAAGGATTTACCTGTCAAGCTGAAGGGCCTTATGCTTATGGATGGTATTAATTCTCTGGAGGAATGGGCGAACCAACCGTTGGAAAGTCGTAACAAATTAACTCAAAAATATAACAGAGAACTTAGCTCTGATAAAATAAACTCAAGTATCTCTGGAGTAAAAAACCTTGTTGGTAAAGATGGAAACACTGTGGGTTTTGGTGTGGTTATAACTACTTTTAATAAGGAAACTGGAGAATCTAAATCAAGGTTTGTACGAACAGATAACAGCGGGAACTATATGGTAGCTTCGGTAGTTGGGCAGAAAACTTCTGATATTGCGCCCACTGCTGCAATCAGGGCAAAGTTGCTTGACCGGAACTTAACATTCAGGGCTGGAAGAACTGCTGCTACAAATTTCTTTAATCGTCATATAAAAGACAGATCTGACGATGAACTAAATCAGTTGCTCGGTGCTGCTGGCGGAATAACGAAAGCCTTATCAAGAATCAAGGGTGCGTTCGTCGGTATGAATAAAACATTTGCTTTTGGGTCAATTGAAAGTTTTGAAAGTGCCTTGAGAACGCGTCCAGGTATGACTAAGGCAATGCAATCGGTAGCCGAGGATTCTGCGGGATTGTTCGCAGAGTACGCTTTCACCTTGTTCCAAGTTGCTGTAGCTGGATCAGGAGCTTCAGCGGGAAGATTATCTGATAGAGATATGGCAATATTGAAACAGATGCTTGAGGTTAGGGAAGGTGGACAGTTGAGACGCACCGTGAAAACATCGGTTCAACTAATGGACGATGGATTTAAAGACACAGCAAAGCTCCTTGCACAAAAAGACCTATTTGAGGCCCTTAACGATGATAGCTTCTCTATGATAGAATTAGACGAGGCGACTGGTACTATAACTGATGTTAGAAAACCAAATGAGAATAAAGACCAGGAAACTGACGCGGAAAGCGTAGACAGATTATTTTAAAGAGGTAAGACATGGCGACATTACCGGGCGAAAGAATAGAATCAACAATACCTGAACGATTGAGGGAGCAGTTACCCTTAGAGTCTGTAGCGAAGATACGAGACACTGTTCTAAAGGCCAGAAGCGGCGAAGGACCTGAGTTAAACGAGGAGCAGGTAAACGAGATAAGACGCTTGATTGCGAAGGGTGTTGTCAAGGAGACAGACGTGCTTCCGCCCCTAGGTGTGGCACAGGCAGGTATAGAAACAGCGAAGACTGCTGCTGGAGGAGCGTTAGAGACTGTAGGAGGACTTGGAAGTATGATCGCTTCTACGGATCCACAAAAAGATGCTCCAAACCTTTTGGGTACAGCGAGTAATTTTTTGCAAGAAACTGGAAAAGACTTAAAAGTTGACAGAAACACGCTGCCTAGAACTCAAGCCAACCTGTTCGCAGGAGTTGATCTTGCTGCCGCCGGGTTAATCCCGGCAAATATAATTATAAAGTCAGGCAAGATGGTTGCGGGTTCACTCAGCCCAGTGCAGATAAGAAGTCTTGGGAGTTTTAAAAGTATGCTGGTAGATGCTTCGCGTAATCCCAGGAGGTTCTTGGCTATAGAATCTGCGCTTGGAGGAGCTTCAGGCATAGGAGGAGAAGAAACTGTTCGCTTCGGTGGAGAAGATGCACGTATAGTAGGGGAGCTTCTTACTAACTTTGGGGCAGTGCTAACCGCAAGAATATTTAAATCAATATCAAACATATTTAAGTTAAAAGCAGGATCTAGAAAAGAAGCTGAAGAGACTATCGGGCGGTTCTTGTCCACTGAATTCGATGAGGATATCAGGCTCGAGCAAGCCTTGGATGAAACCTTGGAGCAACAAGTTCCAGGCGCTCGGTTTACGCTTGAGAAGGGGAGTCAATCTCCTAATCTCGCTGCTGCAACAAAAAAGCTAGGCATCCGAGGCGAAGAAGCATTGAAGATGGATGCTGACACAGTGGTGGCTATAGAAGATTATGCCAGAAAAATAAACCCAAAGGTGAATACTGCTACCGGAAGGAGAACACCGGGAGAGATAAGTGACTATCAGGATGCTGTTATAAAAGAAACTGACGGTATGATCAAGAGGTTTTCTCTAAGGACTGAGGAAATTCTTAACAATATGTCCGAGAAGATTTTTGGATCGAAGTCGCAGTTAGAGTCTAATGATATAGGCGACACGTTCAGGACAATGCTGGATCGAGAAAAAACCTCGATGGGTAACACTATCGGTCGTGGTTACAGCATGTTAGGACCGCTGCCAATACGCCCTGAAGATACCAAAGGTCTGTTCAAGGCAATGGCGAAAGCAAGTTTTACTCAAGCTAAAGGGACACCAATCCCCCCAAGTGTATCCTCCGTAATTTCACGTTTGAAAAAGTCTTTCACAACGGCTGGTTTTAAGGAAGTGACAGACGAAACTTTTGATGTTGCTCTAGGCAGAACAGTCAAGACGACCAGAAGGGTCAGGGCTGATCTGGCGGAGAGCAACCTCCTGGTTCTCAATGAAATACAAGGAGATATCAGTCAAGCTATAAGAACTGCTGTGAAAGAAGGCGATCTTAAGGAAGCGAGGCGACTTAAAATTCTTCAAGCAGGGACGTTCAGCGTTATAGACTCTCTTGCGAAAAGAACAGACATCGATGTGTCTGATGTAGTCTTGTTAAAACAAGTAAAACGAATGCGTATTGAAATGGGACGTCTGTTTGAAAACGCTGAAGTTGAGAGAATTTTTAAAAAAGACAAACAAGGGCTTTACACAACTTCTCCGGAAGACTTGATGGACGTGTTCATACGTTCAGGCAAAAAAGCATTTGCAAGCGCTAAACATTATAATCAGATTTTTAAGGATTCCCCCGAATCAAGAAGGCTTCTCAGGGATTCGTTTTCTTACAGGTTGAGAGCCTTTGCCACTAATCCAGACACAGGGCAGTTAGACATAAAGAAGATAAAAAGATTCCAGAGAAAGTATAGCGACGCTATCAAAGCGCATGGGTTGGAGGATGATTTTGCCGATATAACAACAGCTCGTGAATTCGCTGAAGAGTCTATTGACGGGATTGGTGATTCGACAAAAAGATTAAACAGAACTGCATTTAAAATGTTTGCCGACACAGGGGAGCCAGAGAACTTTGTGGACGGGCTGATAAAAAATCCGGATAAGTTGAGGCGGTTTTCAAGAGGCATGGATAGAGATAGCTCTGAGTTTGCAGGATTTAGAGATTTGGTTGTAGATAGGATTTTAGAGGGGTCCAACAAGGGTGTTAAGTTCGGAGAGTCACTTATAGGGGCTGAACAAAAGTTTGATCTGAATTTTCTTGAGACAGTCTTGGCCGATCCGAAGGGAATCCTTGAGGATGTTATCGGATCAGGTCATATTAAAGCATTGCAGCGGCTAGCTTTTAACATCGGTAGGTCACGTACAGTTACTTCTTCCGGCGCAAAGTCAACTGATCTTGCGAATGAGATACCCAACATAGCTGTAAGAAATATATTAGCCAGCACAAGAGCTATGTTGCGGGGATTTGTGCGAGCAGACTTCATACTTTTCCAAGCTGCGTTCCGTACAGCGGAGGCACTTGCAAGTAGAAAGCGCGTCGATATTTTAAAATTAGCATTGACTGACATACAGTTTGCAAGGGACTTGGTATTAATGTCAAGAAGCGCTCCTCTTATGGGTTCATTGAGGTCGTTGTTTTCACCGTCTACGGCCTCGGTACTGAAATCAACAGATGAGCAAAGGGATCAAGCAAGCGACAATCTTCAAGCAAATTTTAAGGGATTCAAGGGAGTTGCTAAAAATGCTGCCCTGGATGCAGGACAATCTATAACAGAATCCATAGCCGACGCTTTCCAAGGGTTAGGACCAGGACAATGATCCACGTCCCACACTTCAGGCAACTCATCATCCGCCCTGCCTTGCAGAGGATGACGTTGTACTCACCGGCTGCGGAGAACCTGCTCTTAGGCACGGCACTGTACGAGTCGCGGATTACCTACCTGAAACAGATCAACGGCCCTGCATTGGGCGTGTTCCAGATCGAACCGTTCACCCTGAACGATGTATATGAGAACTACTTGGAGTACAGGGAAGAGATGATGATGGTCATGGATGAACTTCAGGGGCACATGGAAGCGGAAGAGGCGGTGGTAGCTAACCTGATGTACGCTGCGGCAGTAGCAAGGTTGATCTACTACCGCTCCCCCATGCCGCTCCCTGATTCAGATGATATGGATGGACTGGCACACATGTATAAGGTTGTCTACAATACTGATTTAGGCAGAGGCACAGAAGCAGGTTTTATTGAAACTTATAATAAATATACAAAGGGAGAATAACAATGAAAGTGAAACCTGGATATCAAACTACTGAATTTTGGATGGCTATGCTAGGTATGGGTGGAGTAGCTTTTGGGGTTCCAGTAGACCCTGAAATTCTTGTTGCCGGTGGTGCATTCGTAACTGGGATGTATACATGGGGCAGGGCTATGGCTAAACGCGCTATAAAATGAAAGCCCTGGTAGATGCGGCGAAGGCTATCAACGCCAAGCGCTCCACGGAAGGGGCCGACGGTGTGCGCCAGTCAGACGGTTGTACCGGAGTCCCTGACTGGAACATACGCAAGTGCTGTGAGAAACATGATATGGACTATATGAATCCAGCGACTTCCAGGTGGGAGGATGATTGTAATTTACGCAAGTGCATGAGAGCCAAGATGTGTTGGTGGAATCCGCTCCCGATGATATATTTTATCGGAGTCAGGGTCTTTGGAGCCAGCCGTCACGCGGCATTTCAGGAATATAATTACGACGACGAAGGGGAATTAATAATGGATTGAGGGGACCGATGAGCACCTATTTACTTGCATTCATAATTGCTATTTATAATCCTGTATCTGAACCACCGCAGAGTATGCGTATTGGTTTCACTCTTGAGAAAGATGTTCCAGCTAACGCAGTAATTTATTACGATACTGACTCTCCCCCTGATGGTGAGTGGGACATAGCGTACAGTCATCCGATCATGCCGGGGACAATCACCAGAACATGCGGCGAGGTTGCAACGGAAGAACTCTACATGGTCCTCACAAACTGCCCCAGCTCAAACCCTCACAGTATAACGGTCTTGCGAGAACCCAACTTTGTGAGACGACCAAACGGAGACTGGATCTCTGTATATAAAGTCGCCTGTGGTAGACTTAGCTGTGAGATGAGGCTTTATGTTGTGCCTGACTAATAAACATGGCATTGTTTTCTGGTAACTCCCCCGATTCACTATAGATAATAAAACTGTCTGCCATAAAGTAAGCATCTTGTATCATAAATCTTGGGTTATCTGTATAATTTTTAGAAATACCGGCTGCTAAAAACATAGCAGCATAACGCTCTCGATTACTTTCTTTCTCTTCAATTATCATGGTTGTATCTCCTGTATGCATGAGTTCATATCATCCTTCTCGGCGTGCCACAAGTGAGCATAGTCACAGTTTTCATAATCCTCAAAGCAGGGTGTGCCGTTCGTCCAGTGATAGATCTTAGCCATCACGTTGTTAGCATACTCACCCACCAACCAGTTGTACTCCAGCGGCAACTCTCCTATCAGCTCATCACTGTCCAACCACTTGAACTGGTGCAGGTACAACCCGCTCTGCGTGTTGATCACATCCGTCGTCAACTCCCGGCACAGGTCGTTGCGGAACACCATGACACTCGACCAGTTCTTCTTCTCGTACCGCGACTGCTTCTGGTGCAGGAATTTCTCGACATTCTTAGGTGTGTAATTATGTTTCACGCACCAGACAGCTTTTGATGGATCCCTGATCGCATAGTCCACCAGCTCAAGCAGGTCACATGTCACCACGACGTCCGCGTCCATGAAGATCGAGATGCCCTCGTAGTCGGAGAGGCGTGGTACAAGGAACCGCGAGAATGCAAAGTCGGTGGATTGTAATGGATCACGGTCACGATTCATAAAACTGCTCAGGTTATGCTTGTAAAGAGGAGTGATTCGGATTGGTACAGAGCACTTCCTCATAGCAGAATGCGCGGCAACCCAGCCAGCGACGAATTCGTATCTGTCAACGCCCAAAAATAAGTTAATCATTTTCATATCCCCAGGAAGATGATAATGCTAACGCTGATATAAAGATAATCAGCGCATCGATTCCGTAAACTAAATTTTCAGAAGTTACAAACAAATACATGCACGCTATGAAAGCAATAATAGAAAATACGCTAAACGCCTTGAAGAAAATAATCATTTTATTCTCACCATTCCCTTTTCGTTTATATTAGCCATGTACCATCTTCCGCAATGGTAGCAATTAAAAACTACTATAAATTCGTCGTCGACGCTAAAGCGCCAAGAAAAATCATGACCAATTAACCAACACTTTATTATTCGGATCATGTTTTTATGTTCACTCCTTTAGGTTTGCCAAGTTTTGAGGTAGCAATATGTCCGCTAGCTACTTTCTCAGGTTTCCAGTCCAGGTGGATCCCCTTGCCCGTTGTCTTCTGTATGACTATTCCAAGCCAAACGGTAACCGTCTTGTTTGGTCTTGGTCGGGCCATCGTGTCGATTACTTTATCGTGCATGAACATATCCTTCAGTTGTCGTATCGTAAAACGCCAGTAGTCGTTAGGATAGTTGTGTCTTCTCTTGTTAGCTGTCGGCACAGTGATGAGCATGTGACCACCCGTCTTCAAGCAGCGGTACATGTTATACATGCACTTGTCCCATTTCTCCATGTGCTCCAGCGTGTTCATGCAGATCACATTATCAAAACTCTCCGAGCCAAATATCTCGATCATCTCGCAGGCATCCATGACTATGTTGACATCCTCGCCATCACGTATGTCGATACTTATAGCTACGTCAACGATATGATTGATCTTGCCGTTGACATCCAAACCGCCGACAACGATGTTCTTGCCTTGAAACAAGTGCTTATTCTTCGTTAAGAAATCCAGGTCTACTTGGTTCATTTCCTCACCTCAATTCGCATGTCTCTGAAGGGACGATGGTACAGCGGATCGCAGAACAGGATGGTAGTGAACCCTGCAGACTCCAGCACCTCGCGTATTTCCTGCGACGTGTAGCACCATTTGTGCTCATCGTTACGTTCGTTACGTTTCTGGACACCATACAGACCGTTCATCGCGTCGATATGTTTGTTGACTACTCGCCCATCTTTCAGTTTATGCCACACTGAGGGAAACTTATCCGGCGTGG
>SDBT01021254.1_pt1 | contig 10147 bp, 25 predicted proteins | sample 2277101 | NCBI WGS metagenome assembly SDBT01 (sample SAMN10404973, study PRJNA504765) | marine sediment metagenome | isolation source: marine sediment core GS10_PC15, 103 cmbsf | place: Arctic Ocean: Southern Knipovich Ridge | collected 2010
GATTTTCTGTTGCCATGTTTTCAGTCCAATCAGAAACTCTCACATCTGTGTTACAATGTCTACACCTCAACCACAACCACCCATCAATAAATCCCTGGACCGTATACGTCGGCATCGGCGTGCGGCAAGTGGGACAATGTTGTTCGATCAATTGAACGGTAGATTGGCGCATATTCCTAATCTCCCCTGTTTGAGCGTCGTCATAACATACTACATTTATCTACGTTTGTCAACCCCTTTATATAATTACGTAGGTTACGTTGATTACGTAGGGTTACGTTGATATAGGTTACGTTGGGGTGACGACGCTCTAGGTTACGTTCTAACAAGGTTACGTCATCATTACGTTAAGTTACTCGGTCGGATAAGTTTAATGGCTTAGGAGGGAAATGAGGCCAGCAGACGCCACTCTGCCGACCTCCAGGGAAAGTGTTATATGGAGCTTGGTGCTTTTGCTTTCTGGAGCATTACTCTGACTTCGGCCTTGTCGCGAAATACTACCAACTCATTGTACCCCCTCATGTCTGCATTGAAGATTGCGGTACCACCATCACCGAAACACTTGTCGAGGCCAGGATCTCCATAATGGTCAATATATCCTTCCAGATTGTCACCACAACGGATTATCCATGCTTCTTGTTCGTCAACGAAACGCTGCCACTTGGTGAAATCGCGCTGTAACCTTGTGGGATGCTCGTCAAGCAATAGCTTAGCTTCGTTGATAACTTTGTGACACTCGGTACCCTTGCCATAGTTATCCCCAAGAAGATCAAGCAACGCTTCGATGGTCATGATCATTCGATCTTTAATGCTTGGCATGTTTGTTGCTGACTATTAATATTACGTTAAGTTGCTCGGTCGATTAAGTTATTGGTTGAGCTAGATCCTAAGACCAATTTACTGCCGCCTTTTTAAGGGTAAAGGGAACCCGCAGTCCGTGTCTAGCCCAACCCTAAAGTTACCTCGGCCTCGTGTGCTGCGTCCGCATCGGCTACCGGACCCTCGCTCAATGCTTCCTCAACCGTCATGGTTACAGACTCGGCGGTAGGGTTGACCTTGCTGGAGCGCTTGCGGTCGTATTCAACTTCTCGGCGGTAGGATGCTGGCATTGTTCGTTCCCTGTTTTTAGTGTACCTCAATATACAACATGTTTCGAATTTGTCAAGGGCCGAATTCTTTCAAACACACAATACAGATTCTGTCATATTGGATACCACTAATAAACGCAACGCCCAATCCTCCAACCTCGCCCTCGTCTCTTCCACACTCCTCACACTCATCACCACCTAGTCGAGCACCATTAAGAGCGTCGGAGGCATCCCTGCGCATTTGATCAAGTTCGTTGGGCATCAATAGTTCCTTAGCTTTGCCTTGGTGAGTATGAGCTTAATCAATCGCTCTGCTTCAGGTTTATAGGCTGCATTGTCGTAGATGAGCGCACCTTCACAAAGCACGATCACCTGGATCAATTCTTCATAAGTTGGCTTTGGCTTTGACATTATAAAATCTCGCGGTCAAGGGTGGAATAATCTCTACGCATATCTTGTACGTTCGCATCGTCAACGGCATCTTCGGTTTCAAGGCGATCAAGAATACCACCAGAACGTTCCACAATCTCGTCCCAATGATTAAGTTCGGCAGGATCAAGCTTAGGTAGTAGTTGATTGGTTACTATGCAATAGCCTGAGTTTGCATAGGATATCACTTGACGGAGAATTTCAATCTCTTCGGGAGTTAGGTTAGGTTCCATTATCTGTTATCCGGAGCGTAGAGATCATTCAATCGCTTTGCTGCATCGTTGCCCCTCCCAAAAATACAATCACCACATACTCGATCACCAATCCTGCTCTTATCACTTGAGGATACTGTTACGCTGACTTGCTTCTTGCTTCCGCAGTATTGGCAGGTTGGCTTATTCTTCATTGTGTTTCCCTGTTAAGTGTAAATACAATATACACTCTATTTCTTATTTGTCAACCCCTGAACCACATCAAATGCATGTTCGGCTTGTGTTTGGGTAGTAACGATTCCTTCACGAGCTTGGGTGGCTATGATGACATCCACACACAGCCGCTTCCATAATATAGGATCGGCAATGATAGCTCGGATGTTGACACGTTTCATAATGCTCTGGCGTCCCATAGTGTGACTGGTACCCAAACCGGTCCCTTCTTGATCTTGATTAGTGCAATATCAAGCTCGTCAGGATCAAGTGATACAGCCTGCACCGTTTGGACTGCTTGCTCTGCTGTCATCTGAAAAGCATCATCTATGTTGGGAGTATATCGGTAATAACACTTTCCAGATTCGAAAGACATTACATCCTTCACATAAGCGCCGTCGCCGTCACCATGAATAGCTTGGAGCACGTATCGGTTGTTGTCAGATAGTATCTGGTCGATCATGATAGCGCCTTGAGAATGAGTACAAGGATAGTCAGTGTGAATCCTTGACCAACCTTAACTGCAAAACTCTTTTCTGTCAACTCCAAGTATATGAAGAGACGGTTGGCTTCTGGTCCGAAAAATATACGAGCGAATAACCAGACTGTGAGTGACGACAAAATGATAATGATCATCCGTAACGTTCCTTGACCTTGGCCAGCGTGGTCGGTGTGAAGTGAATGTCTCGCTCAATGAAGAGACTCGCAAACATTCCTGAACCGCGAATCTCTTCCAACTCGTTAAGATCGAAGTAGCCAAGCTCAGTCTCGTCACCCATCACCAAACCGTATGCGATATTGGTTTCTTGGTTAAGCTCGGTTGCAAAGAATCTCCAGTTATTCCAAGGGCAAAACCACTTGGCGTATACAATGGCCTCGTCACCCTTACCATCCTGTGCATAAAGAGCGGGGATTCTGTCGGTGATTGCTTTGGTGAGCATCTTCTGGCGTGGCATTTCGTTTCCCTGTTAAGTGTATTTCAATATACAACGTGTTTAGAATTTGTCAACCCCTAGAGTGATACCGACCGTGGAGGCAAACCATTCCGGCAAACATGCTCCGTCCACGTTGGATAGTTAGGAAGCTTCTCTACTTCCACCACACGGTGATCTGTCGGCACAAACCAGCGACTCAATAGGTCGCGACCAGCAGCATCAGCACTATCCCAATCTGGCCACACCTGAGCGTTCTTTGACCACGTTCCATCCACTTGTACCTCGGCTATGAATCCTGACATTGTTCGTTCCCTGTTGAATGTACTTCAATATATACTATGATCCTGATTTGTCAACCCCTAATATATTCTCCAGGATCAGAAAAACGACTGCGTACAATATCAGTCTTCAAATGGTATAATACTGCTCCGAAGGTTTGTACATAAAATTTCTTGGCTTGGTTTGAGTGTAAGAAACACCGCACCGTATTATACTTAGCTCGGCGTGTGGCTTTAAGAATAAGTGCTGTACCTATTCCCTTACGCCTGTGACATTTAGCTACGTACACGCCAACCTCAGTCGTTTTATTCTCTGCTATGGCATACGACCAACCAACCAATTTATTTCTATACCACGCAAAAGATACAAAAGTTCGTTTGGGATCGTTTACAATAATGTTGTCCAACATAAGACCGAAACCGGAATTGGCACCTAGTTTTAATGGAGCCATTCTTTCCCGATCTTGCTTTGTCAATCGGCCCCACAGCTTGGTAGTGTATTTCATAATGTCAATATACATGGTGACGTTCGTTTGTCAACCCCCAGATATGAGAAAGGCCCGCCTATCGCAGCTTCCGCTGGTCAACGTGGCGAGCCCCTCCTGCCTACCTTTTAATATATCTAATCTTACACGGCCACCCTATCCAACTTTAGGCTCCCTAAGGGGTTCATGGCTGGTCCCCTGTCGTGATTCCGTTATTTGCCGGTTGACTCGGATCGGTCGTGGAGCTTGTGAGGGCTCGGGCCGTCCCTCCTTACCTTCTCATCCACCTCTTCCGATCCGGCCAACGCACATAGTATACTACATGGTCACCTATTTGTCAACCCCCATTTAAGGGATCAGAACCAAGAGCATTGATCGCTTGAAGTACCAACATCGGATCAATATCATCAAGTATCAATCGAAGTTTGGCATCAAGTAAAATTACCCTGATAACTCGCTCAAGGGCAAGCTCTCGTGAAGTCTTAGCCATGATTCGATGCCTTACCTTTCCTCTCTTGCGTCGGTTGTGATTTCGAAGTTGTCAGGGTCAGCGATTGGACACGTTACATTAAACTCGTGTAACGCTGCATCAACTGCTTCATCAAATGTATCTGCACTGACGTTGATTTGATACGTGCCCTCAACATCTACATCGCGAGGATCAAGTTCAAACTCTTCCATCAATACACCCACAGTAACAAACACTAACCAATTTTTCATTTTACTCTCCGTTTGTAAGCACTTCAATATACATGATGATTCGAATTTGTCAAGCCCTATAATCTACAAGCTGATTTCGAGGCCAATTACCTTGTACCTGCCAAGTTTTCAACGTGGATAGTTTTAGAAATGTTCGGTTTCTTTCCCAATGATCCTTGGTAGCATCTTGTATTTTGAGAATCCTAACCTTAGGACCACCACAAAATTGTGATGCTGTTACATCCACCACATACCCATTTGAAATTATAAAGACATGGCCCCACGAATATATCAATTTGGCCTTGATCCCTTGCGCATTCAGTTCGGTAAAAATCATACCGGATGTAATAGCACACATTCCCATCAATCTCTTTGTGTGACCGAACCTAATGGTGTTTGCGTCGGCCCACTTCCGAACCTTAGTGGCAACCTTTCGGATTTTCTGTTCGGTTGTCATTTATGGAAGAGATCCTTTCTGGGGCCTTTCGGCCCCATTTTAAATGATTAGAGAGTTCCAAACTCTTCGTAGCGTTCCGCCGATACCCGTTCCCAATCCAACTGATCCTGAGAAGGGGCCAGGGAGTTAGTAACCTCGCCCTCGATATCATCCAACAAGCTCATCGCAGTGCCTTCACCCATCTCAGCTTCCAGGTCCATCGCGAGTACATCAGCGAAATCCGTGGCTTCAGCGGCTGCTTCGATGGCGTCGTCATAATGAAACATGTTAGATCCTTTTATTATGAGTTCGTATTGACAAAGACCAATCTAATGGGTGGTTCAAATTTGTCAACCCCCAGTTTCTCCCCAAAAACCAAAAAGAAAAAACCCTTGACATATCCGTTGCGTGGCATTACATTGCGTCATCGAATTCAACCGGAGTAAATAAAATGAGTGCAGCAGCCGAAGGATTGAAGCGTCGTCGGGTCAGCAAGATGAGCGACGAACAGAAAGCCGGTGCAAAATTGGCCAAGCAAACACACTTGCTCGATTGTTCTGTGTGTGCAGTTGAGAGTGGGATAGTTCCGGGTGATGTGGTCAAGTTCACCTGTGATCGCTGCACTCAACAGACCGTTCCGGGACCTGTTTTGGCCGAGAAGCAAACCAAAAAGAAGCTCAAGTATGATTTCGGACGTGGGTGGTGGAGGAAGATTCTGTTCACTGCGATGGTCGAGGGTGAGAAAGCTTGGTTCAGTCGTGGCGAGCGAATCACCGAAGCAGAATACTTGAAGGTTGAGGCTGAGCAGAATGCGCCCGACGATACCCCCAAGCGTGGACGAGGACGCCCCAGGAAGAACGGAAACGTACCCCGGAAGGTTAGGGTAGGGTTTGGTCGCGGATGGCACCTCAAGAAGGATTTCACCGCTCCCGATGGCACCAAGTACAAGTTCGGAATCAAGCAAGATTGACTCTTGACAAACCGATGTAAATGTAGTTATGTTGTAAAACGTTGAAGGGACGGTGGACAGATAACGGCCACCAGATTCGAGGGTGAGGTTCCCGCGCCGTCCCTTCACGGTTACGTTTAAGTGTCAGATAGTATTGGATTCGGAAGGCATAGGCATATGCTCCGATGTGGAAATACGCCACTTTCAATAGTGGATACGTGCCCGAAAGGGGTAGGTGATAGCCTACGGTTCGACTCCCACTCTGACACATGTTGCTCTTTGAAAATTGATGGTGGGAGTATGTCACACGTTCAATGTTTAATGTTCATACTCACTTTCTAATGCCTCTTGATTAACGAACAAACCTTAATCAGGTCCCTGTCTCCGATATCAATGCCCAATTAGATACACTATGAATCCACCTCTTGAGCAAAATTCATATTTTCACCATCAAAATTACGTGTCCAGTAGCTGAGTATCTAAGTGGTGCATAGGCATATGCAGCTTAGAGTGGAAACCAACCACATAGGCATATGTGACTTGGCAGCGCTCGCCTGAGAAGCGAGATAGACGCGGGTTAGAGTCCCGTCTGGGCCCAAGTTTTACCTCTTGACAAAATTGCAAATAGGTTGTATATTGTTAGTACATTCAAACAGGGATACAACATGAAGCCTGCACGAGCACTTTGCACTTGCAATCATTTAGGAGACGGCAAGCTCTCAGCACACGCACTGAAGAACGGTCATGGTCACTGCTTAGTTCCGGGTTGTGGTTGCAAGAAGTTCACCTGGGCAAGTTTCTCACCTTCGTTCTTGGCTCAGATGAATGCTAACGAATTGGACGAAAAGCGCTAACCTAAATGGGGAGGAGGTCTTAATGGCCGACTCCCCATTTTTAACCAACCGGGTAAATTAACGTAAATGTCTGAGAAAAATTTATATCATTTAGTTGAGCGAATATCCAACAAGGTAAGCCTCATACTCACTTTGGTTTGGTTGCATTTTATGTGGAATGCAGTCATTACCGTCATCAAAGAGTTATCACAATGAAACGAATAAACTATTTCGATTCTGTATCAGATGAATGGTTGTCGTTGTGTAATGAATGGGACCACGATCTGACCACATTGTATTGTCGTGGTTGGAGGTTCGTCATCACTGAAAGTAACCGGTGGAATTCAATTGATCCATATGGTAAGAAGAGAACACGATTCCATTCTCTCATGGATGCAGCAAAGGAACTCGATTCACAGGTACAGCCAGAATTTGCTGCACCTGTGTCTATCATTCCGGGTGGATAGGGTTACGTTAATTTACTCAATCGGAGAAATTTGAAAAATGGTTATTGTTATTTATGCGAATCGAGCAGATATCCAACCTCATGATCTTGAGATATATGGTCTTAAAGGTGAGGAGATTAAAGTTGTGTTTGTTCCTACTCGTGCAGATGTCGATGCTGAGGCACTTCCGGTCGAGCTAAGGAAAGACTTTCTTGCTCATTCCATTGACGTTCGTAAGGCAGTATATGAAGGATAACCGCATAGAATTCGCAGCGGGGCACCTCATAGCATTCCTGCTAATCGCAACAGGAATCCCTCTCATGTCCTATGGATTGTTCTTAATTCTTAGTAGTGAACCGATAATTCTTTGGTATCTCACATTGATATTCGGCGGATGTATACGTGGTGTGATAGCAAATGAACAAGGTTACGTTAATTTACTCAATCGGAGAAACTAAATGAAATTTAAAAATGGAGCATACCACAACGAGTGGTTCGATGATATTCGGGATTCTTATCAAGTCATATTGGGAGCCATTCTTTCAGCTTCCAGTTCGATTCATCATGGCTGCTGCTGGAACGTTGATCGGTTGTAAGTTCATTCTCATTCCAATATTGCTTTGGGTCTTATGAGTCTTGACGGAGAAACTCTTAATGCAATAGCAATGGTTATGGTTGCTGGATGTATAATTCCTATAACATTATTGATATTTGCGATTATATTGGCCGAACCAGTAATAAGTTGGTTTGTTGTATTGGCGGCAGTGGGGATTGGAAGAGGACTAAGAGCATACACGTTACGTTGATTTTCCCTATCGGCTAAATTAACGTAACGGAAAAAGGCATCGGTGGTCTGCCGATGCCTTTCCTTTCGAACGTACCAACCTCTCGCGGCATTGCGCGAGAACATCAGTCGGCGTTCAATCATTCTTTCATTAGTTCTTCTTAATATAACTTTTTTAAGTTCCAGTAAGTTAATCCATTGTGTGCCTCCATTACCTCTAATTTCTAGTTCGGGATGGTGGTTGGACACCATTTTTTCGATCTCGCAAATGAAATATTATTAAATTGGTTTTGCGGTCGATTCTGGTTCTTCTATTCCGCCTTTCACGGTCAACCAACTGCATCCACGCGATAATATAATATAGTACATTGACGGAGTTTTGTCAAGCCCTATTGAGAAATTTGAATGCATATCGGATCATCAATATACTAACAATGATGACCCCGATCTGATCTAATATTGTGAATGAACTAAAGAATGTTTCTATCATGATCTGTGCCTTTCTCCCCATCCATCATCGTAACCATTATCGTATCCACACTCCCACCCAACCATAAATGCAAAGGCAGCAACAACCAAAGCACCTAATAAGATCCATACTATTGTCATTACGTTAATTTACCCGGTTGGTTAAGTTAGTCCAAATATTAGAAAGGTAATGACAAAACCATCTATCAATATCATGACGACTCGCTCACCTATGTCATCAGCGTCAATTAGAATTCTCCCTAGATGCAAAAAAATAGCAACAGATTGAATAATTACTATGCCCCACCATAGCCAAGGATATATTGTATACATACCCTATCTCGGTTAAAATAGATGCTGAACAAGGAGAACTCCAAATAGAATACCAAGTACCCCCACCTAGAGTTACTGATATAATCGTCTCGGAGCGAATCTGACTCTTAGATTTTGCCATGATTTATATCCATTACGTTAATTTACCCTATCGGTTAAGTTATAGGTCGGTTGAGTCGGAGCCGAGACTGTCAAATAATAGTCCCGGATTGCCCCTGCAAGGCCGGATGATTTGTGGTGTTAGGTTGCAGCCTTACACGTTTTGTCATCCCTATAAATCTCCAGTTCAACCAGATAGCGAAGATGAGCCGTGACCCTTCAACGCTATCAAAATATAATAGATTTGTGAACAAAAGTCAAGGGGCAATTTGAGGAATTACTCTTTACGGGTACCTCGCATTACCCCTCAACCATGTGGCAAGTGGACCGAGTCGGGAAAACTCAGCCCTAGAACATCGAGCTTGCCGGTGGGAAACCTTACATTCCTTCTTGATCATTCATGTGTATACATATTCTACTTCAGTGAATTCGTTTTATGGTAATCTCAAACTCACCATCTGGACATCCAACAAGAATGCTTCTCTCATTTTCATTTTCAGTCTGTTCTTCTGAGATCATAATTTCACCATCGATCTCTACCTGAGGATTATATTTATATGCCAATTGATCATAAAATCCGTCAGAGACACATTCAGCAATCTGGTCAAGAACATAGCCCGGTTCATTTGATTTTTCCATGGTACAAATATACTCAAGGGTGACGCCAAAGTCAAGGATGGGCGGGTGGATAACTCTGGTTGGGAGCGAGGTACCTGTCGTCTCAATCTCAGGAGGTTATCCAAAGCCGCACCATCGGGAGTAATATACAATCATTTTCTAATAAAGTCAAGACCCACTTTAGGGCAGTTTGAGATCGCACTATCGGGAGTATAATACCACATTTTTTCGGAAATATCTGTGATGTAGGTCACATTGTTATCGAATTGTAATGTTGGATTTTGTCGTCACTTCTGCCGAGTTAAGCTCCCTCCGGTCGCTAAGTCGTCATTCTTTACGAAATACTATAGTACCGTATACTGTATAATAGTACTGTATACAAATGTTACTATTATGACACATCCACCCGATAAGGATCATAATAGTGCGATTTGATCTATGTACGGAACTAAACTTTTTGTTTACTTTCATCCAACATTACAATCAGATTACAGTTTTATGCATTTATTTTTAAGGGAGACTCGCATAAAATCGTTTCAATATGCTACGATTATGAGGCTTTATTCAGGCTTGTAAGTTGTTGAATTTATTAGGTTTACGAGGTGTGTATATTATGCATATTATTTTGTGCGTATAACGTCATCTTATGTCAAGCTATCAAATAAAAATACACCAAAATGCATAAATATGTGGCATAGATCTTGATGAGAATGATTATTATCCCCGAAATTTCAAGTAAAATTTTCAGTAAATATAAACACACGCTATGTATACGCGCCTAGTAGGCGCGTATACATAGCGTGTGTTGATATTTCATGAAAATTATACTTGAAATTTTGGAT
>SDBT01021255.1_pt1 | contig 10147 bp, 9 predicted proteins | sample 2277101 | NCBI WGS metagenome assembly SDBT01 (sample SAMN10404973, study PRJNA504765) | marine sediment metagenome | isolation source: marine sediment core GS10_PC15, 103 cmbsf | place: Arctic Ocean: Southern Knipovich Ridge | collected 2010
AGACACTACCGATACCCGCGGATCGAGCTTTCTCAATCGCCAGATTCATGGCGCGAGTTGCAACGACGGCTCCGACTCCGTACCCACCGTCGACTAATGCCATCCCTAGCTCGTCTCGAAGGATTTTAAAAGGAACTCCAAATCTCATTAGCCGTTCTTCTATCATCCAGACGGAGTAAGGTATCATGGCGGCTCCTTGAGTGTACATACCTCTGAGGTCCGCCCGCGCCATGCAGTGCGCAAACACCTCTGCTTCCTCTTGAGGGGCGCCAAGAGCCTCAGCAATCCTTATATAAAGAGAAGTCAACTCCTGTACTGTCACCACTTTCATATCCAATGCCTCCTAGCTGGTATATTGCCCCAGAGGCCTGGCAAGTTTCAGTAATTGATATGGGATTTGACGCCACGAGATTTTACGTCGGGGGCTTTAAGGTTGTGAGTTGTATCACCCCCCGAATTAGAGATTTGGCGGATAAGATTTGAACCCACAAGATGTTGCCACCGGAGGATTTTAAGTTGACAGGTTTTCTGTACCTATTATACAAATGGGCACACTGTGTCTTAAATTCCTATTTCTGGTGGTGATTCCGACCATCCCGTGGATTGCGAGTATTTTTTCCAAGGGAATTACAGCTGAATTGCACGCATATTATCATCAGCGCTAGCCATAGAGATTGGATTCCAGGCGTTTTGGGTGGTCCAGCTTGCCCAAAGTATAGGTTTTGTTCTTTATTACTAACTCGTCGTGGTTAATATCCATTTGAAAATCCTTCTTATCTATGATCTCCTAAAATTAATAGAGCACATTGTACGTATATAACCCAATCAGTCTAATGAGCGAGACTATTGGTAATATGTGTGCTCTGGATCTGATAACTCGGTGAATGCACAAATTGGTTTTTCGCTAAGTATTCTATCGCTCAATTGCTTAGGGTTTGTAATTCGGGTGCTTCAGCTCGCAGGACCATAGTGATTGCGTTCACCGGACAAACCTCGGGGCATAATCCGCAGCCATCACATTTGGCTAGATCGATGATTGCAAATTTATCAACGACTTCGATTGCCTGATAACCTCCCGAAGCGCATGCTTTTTCACAAATATCACAACCAATGCATCGATTATTGACCACGGCGACCAAATCTATGGATAAATCCAGCTCTGGAAACACGACGATATTGGGAAGTGCTTTGCCTATGATATCTGCTGGCGAATCAAACTTTTTCTTAATAAGATACGTTTCCAGGCCTTTATTTAACTTCTCAATGATTTGATGACCGCTCCACATTACCTCAGTGCATACCTGCACTGCAGATGCTCCGATTGCCAGATATTCTGCTGCATCCTGCCATTTTGATATTCCGCCGCAACCAAAGATGGGTAGAGGTAGGGATTTTGCTATGCTTGCCGTACACCGGAGCGTCACAGGTTTTAATCCTGGCCCACCGTAGCCACCGAAGATACTGCGTCCATCTACAGATGGTGACGGCGCAAAAGTATCCAGATCAATACCCCCTAAACCCAACAGGCTGTTACCCATTGTAACTGCGTCCGCGCCACTATCCATGGCGACCTGAGCAAATTCTACAATATCTGTTACGTTGGGAGTTAGCTTGACAATCACTGGGAGATTCGTAGCTTCCCTTACCCAGGTAACCACCATTTGCAAGGCTTTAGGATCCTGGCCTAATTTTGTGCCTTTTCCTTCAGCAAAATTAGGACAGCTGACGTTCAGTTCGAACCCGTCAACGCCATGAGGTTCAAGCTGTCGGACCACCTCTTGCCAATCGTAAGGGGCGCCACCTCCTGCAATGCTGGCAATAATTGGACGTTCAGGAAATTCGACTCGAATAAGGTCTAGATCAGCCTTCCATCGCTCAATGGTCAATTCGGTGAACAATTCAATATCCAACATCCCCCGTTTCTCTCTTCCTTTTTTAATCACATGTACTCTTGGACTTGGGGGAGGGGTTGGTTCCAAGCTAATGGTTTTCGTTACAGCTCCTCCCCATCCGGCTTTGAAAGCCTCGATGATCATCGAACCTGTGGCAGTAGGTGGACCTGAAGCCAGGATATATGGATTTGGGAATTTGATACCGAGTAGTTGGGTTTCTAAGCTTGACATTAAAATTACCTCATTCATTGCACTAATATCAATACGATTAATGTGTTTTTATTGATTTTTATCGTGATCAGTTACTCTCTGGGGTGTTCTAAAAAAATCGGAAACCATATCAGCGGCCAAATGAAGGTGTTTTCTCAGTGTCTGTATTCCAAGCTCTACTTCCTTATCACGGAGAGCGTCTAGAAGAGTTCGGTGGTCTGCAATCCCTGATGCCAAATCATTATAATTTTTGGTCTGCACGGCGATATACATTCTTATTTGAGTTGAAAGCTCTTCTAGCATATTTTGCAAACGATGGTGATCTGAGATCTCCCAGATCAGTCGATGAAATTCCATATCGAGTTCCAACACTTTTGCGTGGTCACCGTCTTGCGCTTCTTTAAACATGGTCTCTAGTGTTTGTTCTAAGCGTTCGATATTCTCGTCTGTATAATTTTTTACAGCAAGTCGAAAAGCCTCTTCTTCCAGTATGCATCGTAACGAGTAGATTTCACGAATATCGCGTTCTGAAGTTTGAGTTACAAAGCTTCCACGTCCGGGGCGACTCTGTATAAGTCCCTCGGTTTCTAATATGCGAAAAGCCTCCCTGACAGGTCCGCGGCTGACGCTGAGTTGTTTGGCAATTTCAGATTCGATGAGTCGTGAGCCGGAAGGGATTCTTCCGTTCACAATTGTTTCTCGTAACAGATCGGCTACGTTTACGGCTAGGTTTGACCTATTGAGTGTACCTATGTCTTGCATGTGACCACTCCTTTTTACATGTAATAACCACACATTGAATTATGAGTGATAGAAGTGCGCCTTAATTAGTTTGTGTATCCTGAATATAAGGTACAGCTAAAGGACCGCTTGGTAGTACTGCGATTCGTGCATTAGATGCACATTTCCGGAGAATTACTTCCATGGTATGTTCTAAATCCCTGGAAGGGATACCGAAGACTTGCCGTATTTCATCATCTGTAAGTCCATCGGAGTAGATATAGAGCGTGAACCTCTTGCATATTTGGGCGTGGATTTGGGCATCCCACTGATCCTGCATTGAAAAACCTGGAGTATGAACCGCAGTCAGTAAATCTTCTGGAGTCTCAGATAAGCGCATGATCTCACCGAATTCGCCATAATCGGGTAACCCCTCTAAACAGGCGCTGACTAGTAAAATCGTCCCTCCATCCCTCACAATATCAGATGCCACTTTTATACCCTTTACCGATTGATACAGACTAAGATCGAGAGGGTAACCGCCCGCAGTAGTGATGGCGATATCATATAAATCATCTACTTCTATCAAGGCTGAGTTCTTCAAAAACTTAACACCTTTTTGAAAAGTTTTTTGCATGTCCCCAGCGAAGACGCCGGATATGTGCCTGTCGCCAGTTAACGTAACATTTAAAATGAAAGTTGGTTTCGTTTTTAACGCCACTTCTTGCATTTCCTCCCAAATCGGATTGCCATTTGTGTGGGCGAAATTTGATCTTGGATCTGCGATCATGCTTGATCCATGGTTGGAAAATATCGTATCCGCTCCTGCTATACCGGGGAGAACCGCTTTAGGGCCTCCGCTGAAACCGGCGAATAAGTGAGGCTCAATGAGTCCTGTTAAAATTCGAATTGTGCTCTTCATATAGGTGCTGTTCACAAACACCTGGTTCCCCCTAGATGTTTTTCCCAAATTAGTTAAATTGTTCTCGTCGTAGCAGTCATGTTGAATAATCTGGTACTGCGAGACAATCTTTGGCCCTAGAAGATCTATGAGTTCATTCTGTGTATTAGCTCGATGGGTACCTAGGGCGTTGATAAGTACAATCTGGTCTTTCGGAACTTGATTGAGTTCATCTAGGAGAACCGGTAGAACACGGTCATTTGGCATGGGTCGTGTTATATCGCTGAATACAATTGCTACAGTGTCTTCCGGGTTGACTAATTCTCTCAACGGCGGGCTACAAATTGGGTTTCGTAGTGCTTGCTTGATAGCCGATTCTTCGGAAGGATAGGCAAACACATGTGGGGGATTTATGACCGTTGACCTATGATCAGGTAATTTGATCTCCTTATGTCCTTCGCCATAAAGCAGATTTACTTTCATGGTTTCACTCAGTAGGCGAACTCTAGAACTTACAGGCTCATTTTAAACATACCGACGAGTCAATTATGCATATCATAACCTTCTTCTATGTAGACGTCAATGGTGGTTAACAATAAGATTGTTGACAATCCTACGAATCGCTGATACAATGTTTCCCAATGTGCAGTTAAGCCATTCAGTTAATTACGTGCAAACTCAGTTTTGTTCTTGTACCTCATCAATTTGGATAGGAAGAGTGTTTAATATAATGGGTTATAAAATATCAGATATAAGAGCGAGAGAAATAATTGATTGTAGAGGTTTTCCTACGGTAGAAGTTGACATTTGGATTGATGGAGAATTAAGTGGAAGGGCTGATATGCCCGCTGGGAGGTCTACTGGTAAACGTGAAGCCATTGAATTGCGAGATGGGGGTGAACGATGGGGTGGGCAAGGCGTAAAGGAGGCTGTCAGGAATGTTTACGAAGAGATCCGACCGGCACTGCAAGGTTGTGATCCAAGAGACCAGCGTGCGATAGACGCTTTGTTGTGCGAATTAGATGGTACGCCAGATAAATCCAAATTAGGATCGAACGCCATTGCGGGTGTTTCTCTTGGTGTTGCTAAGGCAGGAGCAAACGTTTCGGGTTTGCCGCTCTACAAATACATCAACTCAAATGCGCATGTCATCCCCGTCCCATTAGTCAATTTGATCAATGGCGGCAGGCTCACTTCCAATGATCTCGAAATTCAAGAATTTATCGTTATGCCGGTCGGCGCAAAGGATTTACTGGAAGGGTTGCAGATTTGCTATGAGATCAATATGCTCTTGCATGATCTGATCATCGATAGGTTTGGAAAGATCGCGGCGAATGTGGGCGACGAGGGTGGCTATGCACCTCCATTGCGCGGTATCAAGGAGCCGATGGATTTACTGTCAAAGGCGGTTAATGCTTCAGGCTACTCGAGCAAGATCATCTATGGAATGGATGCAGCCGCGAGCCATTGGTACGATTGGGATAAGGAAGTTTACATAATAGATGGTGAGGAACTAACACGTGACGATGTCATTGAGATGTACGTTCAGCTTTGTCAGATGTATCCGTTTGGATCTATAGAAGATCCGCTGATGGAAGATGATTTTGAAGGGCACGCGATTTTGACAAGTAAACTAGATGGGGTCCAAATCGTAGGAGATGATCTTTTTACAACGAATTTAGCCTATATAAAGAAGGGGGTTGAAGCAGGCGCTGCAAATGCAATCTTATGGAAGTTCAATCAGGTTGGCACATTGACTGAGGCATTAGATGCCGCGGAATTTGCTTACCGTTCAGGTTACGGAGTTCAGGTATCTGAGCGATCTGGAGAGACCGAGGATACTTTAATAGCAGATCTAGCCGTGGCAATGAACACTGGACAGATCAAAACTGGCACAACTCGAAGTGAAAGAACAGCTAAATATAATCAATTACTTCGTATCGCCGAGGAGCTCGGAGAGCAGGCTTATTACCCCGGGCAGAACTTTCGTAGACCGATCTAAGGAGCAATGATCAATAAATCAAAGAAGTACATATCTAATCATGATGTGCTGGTTTCGCACGGGAACGTTAAGTTACGCAACAACGCTGTCGATATTATTGAACATGCTTTGGTAGCTGCTGACCCGTATTCGGCTGTGATGAATCTGATCCAATCTGATGGTGAGGTGTTAAAGATAGGGGATTTGCACTTGGATGTGAATGATTACGAGCATATTTTCATCCTCGGTGCAGGGAAGGCTTCCTTAGGTATCGCTCAGGCATTAGAAGAGATTTTAGGCGACCGAATCTCAGATGGATTATTCGTTCTAAAACATGGATATGAAGCTAGCCTTCAAAGGGCTAGGGTTGTGTATGCAAACCATCCATATCCCGATGAGAACAGCCACCTAGGGGGACAACTCATGATGGACTTGGCCAATACATTTACAGATAAAGACCTTGTCTTCGCGGGGATTACTGGGGGCAGTTCCGCCTTGCTGGTATTACCGGTAGAAGGGGTGACTTTTGATGATATTCGGAAGATCAATCATATCCTTATCTTAAGTGGTGCAGATATCATTGCGATCAATACCGTTCGAAAGCACCTGTCAAGGGTAAAAGGGGGTTGGCTGGCAGATCAAATTTTACCTGCTACGTTGGTAAATCTAACCGTTTCTGACGCAGTGGGCGATCAGTTGGACTATATCACTTGCCCAACAGTCCCCGATACTTCGACTTTTGACGATGCTCGACGAGTGATGGACACCTATAATCTGTGGGACAAATCTCCGTCTGCTGCCAGTGAATATATTCGTGCGGGAGACGAAGCAATGGAAACCCCGAAGGATTTTGGAGATTTGCCGTTATATTCATTTATTGTAGTTCCAGGTGATGCAGCTTGTGTAGGAGCTTATAAGCGAGCAAAAGAGTTGGGGTACAACGCGATGATTATTACTTCCATGCTGACCGGTGAAGCGAAAGATGCAGGCGCAATGCTCGCCTCGATTGGCAAAGAGGTTTTAATGTATGAACGACCAATGAAGTCTCCTTGCGCAATCATCGCTGGGGGTGAGAACGTAGTTACGATCGGGGATGGGAATCACGGACGAGGTGGGCCAAACCAAGAGTTTGCCCTATCGGCTGGGCTTGAAATTGCTGACCTTGAGGGCATAGTGATATCTTCGATTGATACTGACGGGCTGGATGGCGTGACCGAAGCTGCCGGTGGTATGGTTGACTGCAGCACGCTGGCCATAGCGGAGGCTCAAGATTTGGATCTCATGGCAGCTCTAAGAGCACATGATACCGAGGAGGTTATTTGTCAGGTTGGCGACGCGGTGGTAACGGGGCTTACGGGAACGAACGTAAATGATTTAAAGTTAATGCTCGTTGAGTAAGCCGGAATGTATAGACCGGGAATCTACCGACTAATTTTGTGCTACGAAAAGATATACCGTCATTAATTTTCTTAAAATAAATTAAACCCACTTGACATTTGTGAAAAAATAAACTATCTTATATGTGTATAATAAATACCGATTGCTCATTTTCGTTCTTGGAGTAAGATAATGAGTACAAAGAAAAAGGCGGATCAAATAGTAGGCGGGGATTACCTTCAAATTCGCGCCAACACAAAACTGCCGGATCATAAGGTGGCAGCTTCACTGGATGATCTCGATAGAGAGATCATAGAAATGCACCAGAAGGATGTGTTCTTTTCATATTCAGATCTGGCTGAACGATGGGGTGTGACCGTCGCCACCGTCCGCAACCGGATTAAGCGTCTAAAAAGTTTGGGGGTGATGGATATGATTTTGGTTTTGAACCCCTTTAAGATTGGTTACAACACTTTCGCCGTTATTGGAATAAAGCTTGAAATTGGAGCAGACCCTGACAAGGCGGCATCGACCTTACATTCGATTCCGGGCGTTACAAACGTGATCATGGTCGCCGGTCGCTATGACATATTCATTCATTACGTGTGTCAGAATATGGAGGAATACCGGCTTTTCGTGTCTAATACTCTCAGGAAAGTCCCAGGAATAGCTAATGTAGAGAGCTTCCTGGGACTTGATTTATACACACGTAAGTTTGAGTTGGGAGTGGTTGGTTAAAGGTTTGGCATCATGTTTTATGCACGTTTCTGAGAAGAAATTCGTTTGGGGACCAAGAAAGGAGGTTTTTTGGACAGAATTTGCTATAGCAATGCTTTCGTTGGCGACAAGGTATTTTCTGATGAGCATCTAGGAGATAGAAACAATGACTGAAGAGGTTAAAAATAAAGACCAAAAGACTTTAGTAAATTCATGGAACGAGTGGGATCCCCTCAAACATGTGATTGTGGGTGTTGCAGATGGTTGTTTCATTCCCCCGTCCGAACCCGCCAGCGAATGTAAAATTCCGATCGATAGTGATATGAAAGGTAAATGGGGGCCGCGCCCGCAAGAGACTGTTGAGAAAGCCAATATCCAATTGGATAATTTCGCTGACATTATGCTCAAGCGCGGGATACGCGTCGATAGACCTACTCCCATGGATTTTTCCCAACCAGTTGAGACACCAGATTTTGAACAACTAAGTATGTTTGGCTGCATGCCTCCTCGCGATGTTATTGTCACGGTGGGTAATGAAATGCTGGAGGCGACCATGTCATACCGCTCGCGGTGGTTCGAGTATTTATGTTATCGGCCGTTGATTGAACAATATTATAAAGAAGACCCAAATATGCGCTGGGAAGCGGCTCCAAAACCGAGGCTGACGGATGAATCGTATAAACCTGGGTATCTCCAGCGAGTGATGACGATCGAAGAGAGGTTGAAACTTACCGCAGCCAAGGATTTTATTACCACTGAAAAGGAACCGCTCTTCGATGCTGCTGAGTTCGCTCGATTTGGCAAGGATATTGTTATTCAACACGGTTTCACTGCAAATTTATCCGGAATCGATTGGGTTCAACGTCATTTCCCGGATTTGAGAATCCATGGGATGAACTTTCCGGGAGATCCATACCCGATTCATATCGATTGCACTTTCATCCCTCTGCGACCTGGCCTGGTACTTAACAACCCCATCCGCAATGTCCTCCCGGAACCCAGGCAGTTCTTTGAGATAAACAACTGGGAGATTGTAGAAGCAGCTCAACCAGCTCATGAAAAGCCGCCTCCGTTGTGCTATTCGAGTGTTTGGTTGTCAATGAATGTATTGATGTTGGATCCAAACACAGTCTGTGTCGAGGCCAGTGAAATTGCTACCATGGAACAGCTGGACAAACTAGGTTTTGAGGTGGTTCCTGTTCCATTTCGTGATGCGTATCCTTTTGGTGGTGGCTTACATTGTGCCACAACAGATGTTTATAGAGAAGGTACATGTGAGGATTATTTCCCCAAACAGATGGCAGGATTCTAACGAAATTGGATTCTTAATCCTTGAATTCAAATCAATATTAATAGAGGAGGTGTTGAAGTGCGAGTTGAAGAAATGACCTGGGAAGAGTATCGTGATGAGGTGACCCGGAGGATTATTATCCTCCCAGTGGGTTCATTAGAACAGCACGGCCCCCATCTACCGTTAAATGTTGATGTCATCATCCCGACAAATTTTGCTGATATTGTCGCCGATGATCTGAATGCCATGGTTCTGCCAACGATTTCATATGGGTACAAATCCCACCCAACAAGTGGGGGAGGACAATTGTTTCCAGGAACTACAAGCCTGGATGGGAACACACTGAACAATTTAATACTTGACATTCTCCGTGAGACTTACCGTCATGGTGGGAGAAAGTTTCTTGTGCTCAACGGGCATTTTGAAAATGTTGCCTTTATTACTGAAGCGATTGATCTATTTCTCAGAAATAGTACGGAAGCAAAAGTTGTGCTACTGTCTTGGTGGGATCAGGTAACTGATGAGGTAGTTGATGAACTATTTGCAGAAGCAGGATTTCCTGGTTGGGACACAGAGCATGCTGGGATTACGGAAACTTCTCTGATGCAATATTTTGCACCTCAACTTGTTCGAGAGGACGCAATTATTGATGATCAGAGTGAAAGAATACCAACATATTCAATATTCCCACCGCCGGAGGACATCATCCCAAAATCTGGTGTCCTCTATAAGGCGACCTATGCTTCGCGCCAGAAAGGGGAGAAGCTGGCAAAACAGGTAGCGGAGACCATAGTGCAGATAGCGCGTCAAGAGCTCGGATCGTGACAAGAACTGTGCAGCATCTCCGAGCATAGAGAAGAAGGAGGTGATTGATCTGAACGAAATTTGCTTAATGATTTTGAATCCTAGCGTACAGAAGTCAGTTATTAAGAATGATGAAGAATAAGGAGAAGAGAAAATGTATAAGCACCTAAAGATTTTGTTCTGGATGGCTGTTGTGTTGGCTTTGCTCCTCTCAGCGTGCACTCCAGCGGCGACGGAAGCTCCAACCGAAGAAC
>SDBT01021256.1_pt1 | contig 10147 bp, 8 predicted proteins | sample 2277101 | NCBI WGS metagenome assembly SDBT01 (sample SAMN10404973, study PRJNA504765) | marine sediment metagenome | isolation source: marine sediment core GS10_PC15, 103 cmbsf | place: Arctic Ocean: Southern Knipovich Ridge | collected 2010
CGAGTTTGGCGAAGCCAAGCCGAGTGAAACGAGTTTGACGAAGTCAAAGCTTAATACTTCCATTTGGATGGTCTTCGTCTTCTCCACCAGTGCCAAGGTCTTGATCTCCAGCGCCGCCGAGGATAGATAGATGGTGAGGAAATGGTACTATGGATGCTACTATAAGGATAATAACTTTTTCCATAACGCCAGTACACACAATCATTTCGAAAGTATGGGCCATCTGGTCCACCGGGAACACATTCAGAATATCCATTAGGGGTAATACATATACCACAATTTGTACATCCCAAACACGAACGTTTATTTAAATAACCACATTCAGGACAATAACTTGTATAAGGTTCATTGCCGGTTATATAGAATCCTTCCTTTTGCACGTTTTTAATATTACATTTTGTTAAAGCAGATAAAAATACGACTACACATATAAATATCAGTATCAGGATCATCTTATTTTTCATTATTATAATATTATTATCATAGATAATAATATTATAAATCTATTTATATAATTATATTTATCTAATATATTATATAAATTAGGCGATTTAATATACAATATTATTATCTATGATAACAATATTATAATTGATTATTTAATGAATAATAAATATTTTCAACAAACAGGAAAAAATATTGATATAGGTGCTGATAAACTAATAGCTCACATGTATGCTCAATTAAGGCTCTATGATAATGATATAAATTATAATAAAGTACTTGAATACAATCCATATAAAGATCCAGTAATATATCGAACAAAAGATAATAAAATTGTAGAAGTACCTCAAAATATAAAAAAAATAGCCATAAAACAGTGGATATTAATGAAACAGAAATCACAACCTCCAATATCTAAAAAAATATTGAGTAAGCCTCATAAAAAAAAGAGAAATACATGGATTAATTACATTTGGATAATAATAATTCTTGTCATAACATTTTATGTAGGAGCAAAACGATGATTTTATTAGACTTCGCCATTTGTAAAACTAGTCGAATTTTTGAATAATACATGTTTGAAACTCATGAGTTACTCTTCCATTTTCCATAATTGCTCTACATATAGGACATGTTCCACCTTCTCTTCGCCATTTATCATGACACCGTCCACACAACAAAAAATGATTACATTTTTCTAGAATTTCTCTAGGTCGATCCATACAAACAATACATATCTTAGGAAGGAATGAAATAGGGACCCCGAAATTAAGAATAAACCTTTCTGTGCGACTAAAAACAAGAGGTTTCCGATTACGTGGAATGCTATGTTCCAGTGGTTTATTTTCACTTCGTCGCATTGTTTTGATTCCTATAAAAGACCCAGGATCAATCACAATAACACGATTTGGTTGAACAAATACAACAGCATGAACTCTAGAACTATTGTGATTCTTTTGAGGAATAATAATATCACATTCTTTGTAGCGACCTATAATGATTACTGATTTTGTCAGTTCATAAGTTTTTCCATCCATACTAATACTGTATGGAGAACAAGTTAAAGATTCCTCATCAACCATCATATCATCCTCTAACTTGTTCTTGATTTTTTCCCCAAGTTTATTAAAAAAATCCTTCCAATTTGGTTCTTCAATATTCTTGAGATATATAGCGCGCATGTTCTCAACTATTTTATCAGGAATTGTATTTCCTGTAACAATTGACAATGAATATATTTGTGTTAAGTGCTCAATAACACGCTCTTCATCATCATCATCATAATTATCATCATCATGGTCAATTTTATTTGGAATGGGTTCATCCTCATCAATCCAAATATTATCCTCTGCATCTTCCATAATAATATCATCTTCCATGACATTATCATCCATATTATCAATATTTGTGGTATTTTGTTGATTAGACATATTGGTTTTATTGTAATATACATTATAATAAAACTAACAAGCATTTAATTTTTCAATTTTTTTTAGACCTTTTCTTAGACCTCTTTTTAGATCTTTTTTTAGATCTCTTCTTGGATCTCTTCTTGGATCTCTTCTTGGATCTCTTCATAGATCTTTTCTTGGATCTCTTCTTGGATCTCTTCTTGGATCTCTTCTTGGATCTTTTCTTGGATCTCTTCTTGGATCTTTTCTTGGATCTCTTCTTGGATCTCTTCTTGGATCTCTTCTTGGATCTCTTCTTGGATTTCTTTTTAGACCGTTTCTTGGATCTTTTTTTGGATCTCTTCTTGGCTCTCTTCTGGGATCTTTTCTTGGATTTCTTTTTAGATCTCTTTTTAGATCTCTTTTTGGATCTCTTTTTAGATCTCTTTTTAGATCTTGATTGTCTTCGAATGCCATGTTTCTTTTTATATCTTGCATAGTATCCTTGCATATATTTTACATCATCACTCATTATATTTTTTATTTGATTTCCTTTAAAATCATCTGCTTGATAGTTTCTTATTAGATTGAGTCTACGCAAAACTTTCAATGGATTAAAAGCAGCAGATGCTTTTCTGAGAGCTAATCGTCTATATCTAGTAGATTTTGATGTACTATAACCAAATCTTGACAATTCGAGTTCCCTATCCAATTGTGGTAAAGTTTTTGGTCCCTTCCCTGGTTTACCTCTGTCTAATACACACGCTGGGCCAACTTTGGTTCTGTTAACATATGAACCTCTAACTTTTGTGCCATCTTTTCTTTTATGTGCTTCACGTACATGTGCTTTTTTGGTATAACTAGATCTTTTGATCTGCCCGCGCTTACATTTAACCGGCATTATAATATAATATTATATCATATAATAATTATTATTATAAAATATGTGACTATATATATAAGTGTATATGTATATAAATAATATTTATCAAAGTAAATTTCTAAAATATCCACTTACCGATAATGAATATAAAAATATAAACAATGTGTGGAAATTTTTAAAAATATTCAAAAAAAAATATCTATTTTTAGCTAACTATCGTAAATATGTTATTAATAACATACGAAACACTTACACAATAGATGAGTTTTATATGTATGAATCAATCTTAAATAAAATATTCTGGAACTTAAGATGGTTAGTATTTCCCTTAGTACATAATATTAATTTATCAGAATCAGAATATCAAAAGATAATAATGAATAATTATGATAATGCAACATCTATACCCCAATCATTATTACTATGTAAGTTTGAAAAATATAAGAATGACGATGATTTAGAAAATAAATTATATTCAAATGATGTATATACTAGCGGGAACTATTATAGGAGTTTCATAAATAAACTTATTATTATAGATAAAAAGAATAAAATTCTGATATCCAAACCACTGGAAGGATCATCAAATATATTCGCGAAAAACTATTTTAATCTATTAACAATAACAATACTATTTAACAAAAAACTATATAAAAAGATAATGACCGGACCATATTTGTTGCGATATCGCAAATTTATTAATAAACTATTCGATGGATACTATTACCAATTCGATTATGGATTCCCTAACTTGAACTATTGTGTTTATACTTTTGGTACAAAAGAAGATAGAATAAACAGAATAAGAAAAATGTATTATAATTACCACCCAAATGTACAATCTAGGATGTGGAGCAGATTAATTAAATAATTATTTTTAATTTACATAAATAATTAATTTATTTATATAAGTTAATTATGGACAATGATATAGATTTATTGGATATATTTGATTATCAATATGCTAAATACAAACATAAATTTTTGCATAGACCAGTTGATATATCACACTATAATAAAAGAATTAACCAATATAATATATTAATAAATATACCCATAACCAAAATGAAACATTATAAAAAAGAGTATGTTGCTAAAGGAGGGCAGGGTACAATATATTTTATGTATGTGACCTATAAAGAGCATATATTTAAGATATCTATAAAGTTTGTTAGATTGGAAGATTATCTGATGAAAAAAAATAATTACAAGAATACATATTATAAAAAATGGAGAGAATTAGATATATTACAAAAATGTACAAAATATGTTAAAAACAAAATAACTCAGAACCTACCCCTTAACTACCATAGTAGAGTATACAAAGACTCATCCAATAAAAATCCATATAATAAATTGGCCACATATAATGAAGCTGCTGATGGAAACATGTTACACTGGTTAGAGAAACCACATAATTCGATGGAATGGAAAAGTTTTTTATTTCAGATATGGCATGCAGTATATGTCCTACAAAAGAAACTCAAATTGGCGCATAATGATCTTAGACTACCAAACATATTATATTTTGATGTCAAACAAGGAGGATATTGGAAATACATTATGGAAAATACTGCATATTATGTACCCAACGAGGGTTCTGTATTTATTATATGGGATTTTGGTAGTGCTGAATCAACTATGTATCCGACAAAACATGACCAAAAATATATAGTAACCACAAAATTAAAATCTAATCGGGATCTGCATTTTATACATGACCTTTATAACAGAGTTAGGATACTAGTCATGTTGAACAAATATACTATGGATGAGTTAGTAGATATATTAAGTAAAACAAAAGAAGATAGAGAGATCATAGATAAAGAAAGAGAGATAAATAAAAAAAGGTATAGACAATATCCACATCGATTCGAGGAAAAATTTAAGATAGCAATGATATATTATATCATTGAAACAAACAGATATGACGAACTATATCAAAATAGAATAGATAAAGAAATAGATCCAGACAAAATATATCATCTACCACCAGATGATATTATGAAAATATTAAAAGATCTAAGTGAAAATTATAATTGTAGTTACAAAGATGCTATAACTAAAGGCGTGCCGAAAGAGTGTAAAGTAATACCATCACCGTTAATATTGATAAATAAATTTTTACCAGAGTTCCAGAAAGAACATTCCACATTAATAGAATTTCGCATATGAGAGATTTTATGTAACTATTTTATGATATATCATATATAAAATATGATATATCATAAAATTTTATTGGCTAAACGCTGAGAACTTTACCGAGGATTCACTACTGGTATAATCTAATGACATTACAATATCCATATATGTATCATTATCTGGATATTTTTCTGTCATATATTTTTTTATCAATTCTATAAATTTTTTTTTAGTATATTTTTCTGGTACAGGTGGATAGTCTATTTCTAGATTAGTGGTATGTTCTATCTGTATAAGATCACCATAGTCATGATAATTTTTTCTGATCATATTTTTCATAGCATTGTTTTTTAGTGTCAATAATTTCAGTCCATTATAATAATAATAATTTTTTGGATCATATATCATTTCATCTCTATCTTCTATTTTCATTAATTTAAACCATGCTTTGTCTTTTTGATCCCATTTAATATCCCAAGCTTTTGTTCCTTTCATACCCAAATCTGCAAAGAAAAATTTTGTTTTTCGGTTATAAAAATATTTTACAATTTCCCCAGCAAGATAATCTGTTTTACTCTTAATTGGTATATGACCAACTAGTCCATCTACATCTCTACATACTCTAATACCATATGTGTACAATATAGTACTACCAAAGAATAGAAATCTTTCCATATCTATTGGGTGAACATTTTCTACTATCCACTTCTTTATGGTATTGATATATATTCTACATTTTTCCATACTCTTATCTAAATGTTTTTCTAGATTTTGAAAATTTAATGCCATTAGACTATTTCTGACTAAAAACAATTGACAATATTCAACAGTTTGGTAGTAATTATCATTAACATGTACAAAATCATCTCCCCGCATATCCTTGGAACCAAGTACCCATATATTTCTAATTTGTGTTTTAAGTGGAGATTTACTACCAGATATTTTAACATTACTATCATGATGGTCATATATAACTATCTTAAAACTCTTAATTTCATCCTTTTTCCATCCTAGATATTCTACTTTTTCCTCTATTTTGTCTACAGTAGATAGTCTATTTATATCACCATACATTTGATAAATCAGGTTCTTCGCCGCATTATAACTAAGATTAAATTTTCTGACATAATATACATGACCATGTTTAGCCAATAATTCTTTTAGTTCAGTTAGTTTACCCTGGGCATTTGGCCATAATGTAATGACATATGTATTTGGTCTGAATTTAATATAGTTTAGTATGATATGATCCAATGTCTGATTTGGTTTGATATCCAATATATCTTCTCCCAAATTAATAGATGCATCATATAATTTTGTATAATAGTCACATTTGATATCTTTATAATAGTCATTAAGAATACTTATTGCTTTATTAAATTCATAAGGATCCACATTATCGATGGGTATTCTGTTATATTTACAACATAATTCTGGTTGTTTAGTGTGGTAGTATTTAAGAGTATGTTTATTTATTTTCCATTTTTTGACTCCAAGTTTCTGGGATAATATATTTATTTTATTCATAATTATACAATATATATGTATTTTATATAATATATTGTTATATAAAATTATCAAAAAATTTGATAATTTCATATAATATGACATATCGGTATATATGCATAGTTATTAAAAAAATTGATTAAAATATCAAATACATTTATAACTATACATATAAGCATATAATATATAAAAATTAACTAACATGAAGAAAACTACAACATCATCATCCTCATCATCATCTATTGACGAAGGTTTATATTCTCGACAACTTTATGTCTATGGGCACGAGGTTATGGAAAATATGAATAATACATCTGTTCTCATTTCTGGTTGTGGGGGTTTAGGAGTAGAAATTGCTAAAAATGTTATCTTGAGTGGTATAAAGAGTGTCACTATACATGATACAAAATTTACACAACAACGTGATCTGTCCACACAATATTATCTAACATCAGATGATATTGGAAAAAATAGAGCAGAAGCGTGTTACCGTAAATTAGCAGAACTTAATAGTTATGTAGATGTCACGGTATGTACCAAACCATTAACTAAAACTATTATTAAAAAATATAATATTATTGTTTTAACAGAGGCATTATTAGAAGAACAATTACGTATTAACAATTATACTCACAGTCATAATATCAAATTTATCAACGGAACTACATGGGGGCTTTTTGGCCAAATATTTTGTGATTTTGGAGAAGGATTTGTAGTTAAGGATGTTAATGGAGAGAGATTAAATACAGGTGTTATTCAGCATATTTCTAATGAAAAAAATGCACTAGTAACAACTACTAAACCACATCATCTGACAACAGACAATCTAATAAAAATGACCAATATTAAAGGATTAGATGAACTCAATAATAAGGAATTTCTGATTAAATATATATCCCCGACTAGTTTTACAATAGAACATGATACAAGAAAACTCCAATCATATGATAATAGTAGTAATGCAGAATTAACTCAAGTTAAAGTTTCTAAAACTATTAATTTCGAGCCATTGGAAAAGTCAATAAAAAACCCAGAATTTTTGCATGTCAACTTTCTGGATTATGATCGACCCAACTTACTGCATGCACTATATCAAGCATATTTTGAATGGATATATAATAAACCCAATCCAACAATGTATGACATTGATGAATTCATAATAATAGTACAAAAATATAAGGATAAAATAAATAAGGATAAAATAAATAAGGAGATAATAAAGAAATTTATTCATTGTCTTGAAGGTAATATCTGTCCAATGCAAAGTATTATTGGTGGTACAATTGCACAAGAAGTTGTGAAAGCATGTAGTGGGAAATTTCATCCTATTAATCAATGGATGTATTTTGATGCATATGAATGTATTCCTAATGATTATGAGAAAAAAAATTACCAATTATCTAACAATTATCGTATGAATGGTATAGAGTCTTTATTTGGTGTAGAGTTTGCGAAAAAAATAGCAGAATATAAATGTTTCATTGTGGGTGCTGGGGCGATCGGGTGTGAATTACTTAAGAACTTTGTTATGAGTGGGGTTGGAAATATTGATATCACTGATATGGATATCATAGAAAAATCTAATCTTAATCGACAATTTCTTTTTAGAAATACTGACATTGGTAAATCAAAATCTATTGCGGCAAAAAATGCTGTATTAAAAATGAATAAAAATCCAACAATCAATGCAATGGAGGATCGTGTAGGACCAGAAACAGAGCATATTTTTAATAGAGCATATTTTGAGAATTTGGACGTAGTTGTCAATGCTCTAGATAATGTTCAAGCGAGACTATATATGGACAGTCAATGTTTATTTCACAAGAAACCATTGCTTGAATCTGGAACATTAGGTACAAAAGGTAATATACAAGTTATTTTGCCACATTTGTCAGAATCGTATGGTTCATCACAGGATCCACCAGAAAAATCTATTCCCATATGCACTATAAAGAACTTTCCATACAAAATAGAGCATTGTTGTGGATGGACAAAAGAATATTTTGATGAAGTTTTCTATCATGCGCCAAAACATACATTGGATTACATCAAGAATCCAAATAAGATTAAAAAAGCACTCTCCGGCGATGCTATGACAATGGCGACTAATATTAAATTAATACTTACAAACATACCATCAACATTTGATGATTGTATAGCAATGGCATACAAAATATGGCATGAACAATACAGAGATGATATTAAGAATTTGCTCAAAAAGTTTCCCGCTGATGCAACTACAGATAATGGTGGTCCATTTTGGTCAGGAGAAAAAAAATGTCCACATTCATTAACATTTGATTTGAACAATGACTCGCATGTAGACTATATCACATCCTTTGCTAATTTATGGGCATATGTATATGGACTTAATAGTAATACAGATAAATCGCATATTAAAGCTGTATTGAGTACTTTTAAACCACCAATATATAAATATCAGGATATTGTTATAAGTGATAACAAAAAAGAAGGAGAAGAAGAAGAAGAAAAAGAAGAAGGAACAGACAATAAATTAGACATAGATACACATTCAGTTGAGAGTATGATAGCATCTCTACCTAATTCAGAAAAATATAGAGAAATCAGACTTTTTCCGATTAAATTTGAAAAAGATGATGATACCAATTTCCATATTGATTTCATGACAGGATGTTCCAATATGAGAGCACTCAATTATAATATTACTCCAGCCAGTAGACATCAAATCAAAGGAATTATTGGCAAAATTGTACCTGCTCTTGTAACTACTACATCTATTGTGGGGGGTTTGGTAACAATTGAGTTATTCAAATTAATTCATGGTTATAACAAAAGAAAATATTATCATGATACATTCATGAATTTAGCTCTACCATACATGGCATTTAGCAAACCCAAAAAAGCAAAGAAAACAAAATATAAAGGTAGAACATTTACAATATGGGATCATTATGAAGTTCATGGAGATAGTGTAATAACAATACAGGATTTTATGAATTATTTCAAAAAGGAATATGATTATGATCTAGATTTTATAATATATGGCAAAGCAATGATATATTCTTCATTTTTTTCTCCATCAAATAGAAGCAAAAAAAAAATCAAGAATGTAATAGAAGAAATATTAGAAACAACATTAAATAAAGACACGATCATGTTAACTATTGGTGTTGATGATGAGGAAGAAGATAATTTTGGCTATGGAATTGACTTACCAGATGTAAAATATTATTTGAACTGAATAGTTTGTTTATTATTTTCATATATATATATGAAAATAATAAATAAAATAATTACTTGAATTGTTTAGCAAGACTTAGCTTCGCTAAACAAAGAATTTAATTTTTAAGCGAACGGAGTGAGCCGAGCGAAGCGAGTATTGCGAATGAAATGAGCCGAGCGAAGCGAGTATGCCGAAGGCATGGCTTAGTAAACAAGATCTACAACTTCACAACTATTTCCACTACATGCAAATGATTGTGATCCAATTGTATTATCAGTCTTTTCATATTTTTTTAGATCTACCCAATTTAGTTCTTTTGGCATTTTTTGTAACAATTGTTCATATTCTTCCTTTGTACATTCTTGGTATGGTGCTTGTTTATATATGTGATCGCTATGTGGTAAAAATGATACACCCGAAAGATTATCAAAATGGTTATATACCCATGCACCGACATCAAACCATTCATGTTCTTTGACATTAATGGTAACGCTAACTTTGTGATCGCACCAATACTTATTATATATGTCACAAAATTCTAGCTGTTCTATGGCTGTCATATCATTTCTCATAACA
>SDBT01021257.1_pt1 | contig 10147 bp, 10 predicted proteins | sample 2277101 | NCBI WGS metagenome assembly SDBT01 (sample SAMN10404973, study PRJNA504765) | marine sediment metagenome | isolation source: marine sediment core GS10_PC15, 103 cmbsf | place: Arctic Ocean: Southern Knipovich Ridge | collected 2010
ATTCCCTTGGTGGATAGATGGGAAACACCCTTAGGCGTGAATACCCGTTGTTTCTCTTCGTCCAGATAGATGTCCCCATACTGGAGACATCGCTTCTTGTCCATCGGAGAATAGAGCTCTACCCTGTTGACAAGCTTCCTGATTGTACTTCCCGGAGGGAGCAGCACATCAGCCTGTACCGGCTTCTTTTGATCGGAGTAGATCAATATTGGATAGCCCGGAGCTGCTTGTTTTAGAGCAGCGCAGGTCCTTGCTCCGTTAGTCCGCATGGAAATAGCGTTGAGAATAATTGCGTGGGTTATCTTGTGCAGCTTTAGAGCCTCCAGGGCCGCTGTACCTGTCGCAACAAGGCAAACTGAATATCCTTCTGCGCTAAGACGGCTCGCAAGCATGTCTCTTGTATTTCTTTCAATAATTAGCAGGTCTTTTTTCATCTATCCTTTGGGTTATTCTCAGACGCCGACTAACTGTATTGTCTAGAACCAATTTTCTGGCCAATCAGATCCAAACGCTAAAATCTTGGCCATTTGCTCATCTGACAATCGATATACCATACTTCTTTTGTTTGGATAAATCTCCGCTGCTTGCCACTCGTGTTTACGGACACTTGAGGCAACTCCTACTTTCACTCCCCGGGCATTAAGCTCAATAACGAGCTCAGCAGCATTAAACAAAAAAACATGGTTGATTAACCATGGGCGAGTTTTTCCCCGGGAGCTTACTGCCTGCCCCTTAGGTCCAGTCATGACTAAATAATAATCAGGAAGAGTTTGAGGTGTGATATCAAGCAAATATTCCAGCTTGCTGTACCATTTAATATTGACGGATTTCCCAGCGAGCTGCCCGGATCTGAAGTGACCATCTATTCCTTTTGCAGCGGCCGACTCTTCCAGTTCAATATCGAAGATCGTGCTGGCGATATATTCCCCGGTATGTCCAATGGTTGCCGGCCGCTGAGTAATCTCTGAGATCCTGTTCCCGATAGAATTCATCTCTGTAAGTAGGGTTGCTAGTCGGTCCAGGTTGTTAGTCATTGCTCACTCCGCAGATCTAAATAATCCCATCTTCAATTATGGCCCTCTTCTTCAATTCCATTATATACAGTTTGTTTCCGGGTTTTCAGATATCCCCTCACCAATAGCCATAATTTAAAGCGGTATTCTTTAGTAGACGAAGTGAATTCCGGACTTGGTCAAGGAGTTTTGGTTTATTAGACATGGTTTTCCCCCGAAATAAGTCTAAAGTTTTGATACTTGTATTGTTATTATATAATACAGATAAGCAGGTAACAGGTAGATATGCCCGATTATTACCGTTATTCGGGCATTATTGCTCAATAACAACAGGTTTTGTGGTTTTAATCAATGATTATTGAAAACACATATGAATAACAGCCTCTTTGACAATTTTGACCGGGATTATCTAGGTCCGTCATCTTTGCTTGAACCGACCTATAATTTTTTAAATAGATCAGCTCGTCCATCAATTGAGAGAATACGTCAACTCCTTCAATCATGGTTTGATGGGTACCCAGATGACGAGAAACAGGAATTTGCTTCCAGGTTTAGAATGGGTAGCGATGGTGATATAGATTCTCCTTTCTTCGAGCTTTATATACACGAATTTTTGTTACGAAATAATTATTACCCGACAGTTCATCCCGATAAAAAAGACTCATTAAAAAAACCGGATTTTTTGGTTCTTCAAGACGGCGAGCAAAAAGCATATATTGAAGCAGTGCTTATTACCGGTGAGTCCGATCAGGAACAAAAAGAGCAAAAACGGAGAGATCAATTACTTGATATTATCAATCGAGCTGGAGCAAACGATTTTTTCTTCAGTATAAGCTTCATTAAAACAAAAGAACAACAATTATCTGCCAACAGGGTTATTGCTTTCCTTAAAAGGAAATGTTCAGAAATTAATCCTGATGAATTGGCTGAAAAAGTTTCTAAAGAAGGTATAGATGTATTACCAACCTGGATTTTCGAGGATAACGGGTGGGAAATAGAATTTTCACCTTTGCCTATTAAACCAGAATCGCGTGGCAAGAAAAACATTAGACCCATTGGATTGAGTACTTCTGATTTCAAATTCATCGATTCCCAAAAATCCATAATAAATTCCTTAAGTAAAAAAGCTAATAAATATGGTTCCTTTCAGGAGCCTTATGTAATTGCCGTAAATATCACAGATCCATTTGCTGAACTTATTGATGTAATCCAAGCATTATATGGAGATCTAAAAGTTTCTGATAGTAGTGAAATTACACTTCTAGGCACAGATAGTGGATTTTGGGGAGATTGGAACCACGCCAATAATCAAGGTGTTAGTGCTATCTTATTGACACTTAGATTAAATCCGTTGAGTATCTGTAAAACGAACTTAAATCTCTTCATAAATCCTTGGGCACGGTATCCCATTAAAGATATATTCAATAATATCAATAGATATGAATTAGTTCCTTCTCTTCAATTATCAAAACAAGTTGAAAATAATTGCATAACATTTGATTTACCTGAAAATTGGCCAAAACAAGATAGATAATCACCACATAACCCCCGCTCCACCCGACACCTCGTCTCCGCTTCGCTCCGCTCGGTACGGGTGAGCTCATCCGTTAGGGAAATACTTCATATGTTTCTAGGAGGTTATATTGCCTTCATTTATTGAATCAGTAATTGTTTATACAACTAAACCATTAAGAGGTTCATTTTCACATGCAAATCTATTTTTATTACCATCTAGTCTAAAAGACGGGGCACCTCGTCCATACCCCATGCGTATGCAATTTCGTATTGAATCTGATGAGCCATATTACCGGTTTTCATCCAACAATAGTGATTTATTGTCGAAGAAAATAATTGAATATCAGTATCTGCTTTCTTTATTTAGTCAGTTCCATTTTTTTGATTTTCGCAAAAGATCTAAACCACTAAAAAAGTTTTCAGAAAATAAATTTGAACCGATTAAACGTGGAAAAATAAATTGGTATCAGGATAAAAGTTTAGATGATCGCAATATAGATGCTATTATTTTTCCAGAATATATTGAACTTCTTTTTGACTCATATTCCGATATTCGGGACAGCGTTAAAACTAGTTTTAGAAAGGCGCTATATTTATTCAATACTGCCATTAACCTAAAATCTATCTATCCAAGCATCTCATTTATCTGTATGGTTTCGGCCGTTGAAACTCTTTGCCAAATTGAGTTTAAAAGCGATAACGATTTGATTGAAGAATGTGGAAGTTGTCATTCTTTGAAGTCTTCACCCTGGACATGCGACACTTGCTCTGCTCCTTTATGGGGGATCAGTAAAAAATATAAACTATTTTTCGCAAAATATTGTTTTGAAAATGAGCCAACTGATCTAGATAATCGATTCCTCAATAAAGTGTACAGCACAAGGTCAAAGATCGTACATACAGGTAATGTTTTGACTGTTGATGATTTTTGGGGTGATGAAAGAATTAATTGGGATCAGTCCTTTTTACATAAAGATTTACTAAAATTTACAAGAATAAGTTTAAATAATTGGTTAATAAATAATACAGCTACAAATTCCTAACCATCCATGGATTTGAACTCGAACCAAATATCATCTGATCTTTAATCAGACGCCAGGCCGGCTATGAAAGTTTTTTCGGTTGTTTAGGGGTGAAATTTCGTCTTAAAACAAAAAATCCCGGTGTTTTAGACCCAGATATCATCTATATCAAATTAATTGCACCAAAATTGCACCAAGATCTAGGAAATCCAACATTAACTAAAGGCAAAAAAAATTTGTCATATTCAGATAAGAGCCCCCTTTGGTAGCGGGGCTCTTATCTTGTCTCTTATTGTGTAGCCGGCACTGCCAAGGATTCCTCTCCCTCACTTTCCTCGCCTATCATTCCTACTACTACATCCGCTTCTTCTTCCTGGAGGATCTCTGCTGCCAATTCCTGCAGCACCTTTACGTCTTCTTCCGGCACATGACTTGCCTGCCAGAATTTTTCAAGCAGCTCTGCTGGGGTCAGGTCTACTACAGTTTGATCATGGGGAAGACGGATCCGCTCGTCCATCTGCGGGCGTTTGACAAAATGGAATTCAAAGGCGCCTGAAGCATAGTCCTGGATAGCTCCATCATCTATCAAAGGAGCCCAGGCCCGGGGATATTCCATTACCAGGCGGACAACTGCATCTTCCATGATGTCTGGTGCAGGCAAGGCACTGATAACCTGATCGGTAATATCCTTCTGGGATGACAGCTTCAAATAGCGGTCATGAAAAGGTCTGATTTCCTCCAGTTTGCGCCAGTCCATTTTAGTCTTGCCTTTTTCCACATCCGCCACTACAAAGAACTTATCATCCTTCACTTCCCCAAAATCTACTCGTTCTATAGATCCGGAATAGATCACCGGGGGGGTGATTACCCCCGTTCAGGTTTTGAGCTTTATGGATGTGGCCCAGGGCAACGTAATCCAGGCGGGGGTCAGAAAGAGAATTCGTTTCATTATTGGGTGTCCTTGAGAATGTTAATCCAAAGTATAGCCCAAATATGAAAAACCGCTGCAGGAAAACCTCCGGCGGTTGGTTATCTATAGAATAGAGTACTCAAGCGTTCAATTCAACTACAACTAGATATTAATTATCTATCTGGTCCCAAAATAAATCCGTTGAACCATTATTTCCCGATTCCCAAATAGACAACTCTCTCCCAATTACACCATCTCCATTCACTAGAACATCTCTAACGTTGCTCCAGCCAGCATCATGTTGGCCCTCCGAGCCCTCCGAACCATAATTAGTTTTTGGAGTTAAATAAAAGGGCACACCTTCTAGAGAACCCAACACTAAATCTGCAATTATTGCACGAGAAACAGGCTTCCCCAATGATTCCATAGTCACATAATCCTTCTCTTTTTCAGGAATGATGCCTGATTCAAACACAAATGAAGTAGCAGATAGATCAAAATCACTCTTGACAGCTCGAGGAAATATAATAATACATAAGCAAGTATTTATGTATTAGGAGTAAATCATGGCGAAACCCAGCTACTGCACAGATCCACATGATTCTGAAAAGTTACTAGAAGCTGTTAAAGATTCCTTATTATCCACACAAACTGCTGCGTTGATTGCGGAAACTTTGTCTGCCCTCTCAGATCCCACCCGTATCCGGATCATTGCGCTGTTAGCTGATAGTGAGATGTGTGTGGGGGATTTATGCCTTGTGTTGGAAATGACCCAACCTGCCATATCCCACCATCTCAGGATCCTGCGCAATCTAAAGATCGTTGAAGCCAGAAAATCCGGGCGGCATGTGTTTTATACCCTGGTTGATCAACATATTCATGAAGTATTTAAGCAAAGCCTGGAACATGCCCGCCATAGTTAGGATGTAAAAAATATTGGAAGGGATTTTATGGGACACAACCACAACCATTCCAGCACTTCTAAGAATATCAAAGTTGCCTTTGCCCTGAACCTGGGTTTTGCAGTTCTGGAATTAATTGGAGGGCTTGCCATCAATAGCGTTGCCATCCTGTCAGATGCCCTGCATGACCTGGGAGACAGTATCTCCCTGGGATTGGCCTGGTTTTTTGAAAACTACTCAAATCGGGAGTCGGATGAAAAATACCCCTATGGGTATGGACGATTTTCGCTTCTAAGCGCGCTAATCAATGCTATTGTGCTCGTTTTAGGATCTTATATTATCCTCAGCGAATCGATTAAACGTTTACTGGAGCCGGAAACGACCAATCCGCTCGGCATGATCGGGTTTGCCCTGCTGGGAATCCTGGTAAATGGAGCAGCTGTGCTCCGTTTGAGAAATGAAGAATCTCAAAACGCCAAAATTGTTGGTTGGCATATGATGGAGGATGTCGTGGGCTGGGTTGTGGTCCTGATCGGCGGTATTCTTCTGCTCTTTTTTGATCTGCCATTTATTGACCCTCTTCTGGCAATCCTGCTCTCGATTTATGTTTTATATAATGTCATTAAAAATTTAAAAGAAACCCTGGGTTTATTTTTACAGAGGATACCCAAAAACATTGATTTGGAGCAAATTAAAGATGAACTTTGCAAGTGCAGTAAGGTAACTTCTGCTCACGATACCAGGATCTGGTCGCTGGATGGTGATCGGCATGTTCTTTCCACTCACCTGGTAATTGACGAAGACGCAACCAAGGAAGATATTATCAAGATCAAAAAGGATTGTAAAAAATCGCTGTACGCCAGTGCAAACCTATCCCATATCACTATCGAGGTCGAATATCCAGGTGAAGCTTGTCCAGAATGCGCTTAGGATTATTGATTTCACTATTGACATGCCCCCATTATTTGTACCACGTCAGCTATTTGCGGGTCAGTAGCGAAAAACAGGATTTGCATCAACAGGAGCCTTTGCTATAGAAGTACGCCCAACAGCAAGAGATCTACGTTGACGAGTTCATCAAGGTCGAAATTTCATCGCGGAGAAAAACGGAGGAGCGCCGCATCAATGAACTGCTGAAACGACTTGGCGAGGGGTATGTCCTGCTGGTAACTGAACAGTTACTTTGCAGAAAATAGAACGCGACTTCATCTCCAAGCGCACGAAGCAAGGGCTGGCTGCCGCGAGAGCACGCGGCCAGAAGATTGGGCGCCCCAAAGGAAGCCGAGACAAAAAAAGAGCCCTTGATCCGTACCGTGAATAGATCGGAGAATACTTACAAATGAATATTACGCTGCGGTGGATTCGCGCGCTTATTAACCCCCGACTGAACAAGCCACTCGTCTACAATTCCTATCAGTATTTTGTCCGACAGGACACAGAATTACTGGCCCTTTGGCAAGCTCAAAGACAGAAATAACAGCTCTCCCCTCGATCCTTAGCGGATATTTACGCGCGAAAATGGGAGGTACCCAATATAGGAAGCAGAACTTTTTGTATTGTTATTAGTTATTTTCTCCGGTGTAAAGTCTACTTACTAATCTTATTCACTTTCGTTTTGTGGTTAAGGTATGAATGATATATGTTAGTAATTTAATTTTGTTTTTATGGTTTATGTGTTATTGCCTATGCGAAATACCTTTAGGGAAATTCCAAATCTGATTCCGTGGGATCTATAGAGTTCTTCCTGCTTTCTATTGCATTTGGTCTGCCAGTCTCCCCGCCTCGATGGTATATTTTCAAGAGCCTGGTCATTACATCACCAAATCTCGTATTTAAAAGGTGACTATGACCCGTTAAACGAGGTCGTTTGTGCGGTCAAAGTCTTTCATAATATCCAACATTATAACTTCCACATACCATAAATTATCAGCAAGTGGATTTATGTCGCCTAACATTCATCCTCGGCTCATAACAAGTTTATACAATTGATATCTCGGGTTCCACATGGACTGTTACATCCGCGTCTGTCAATAATTGTTGAACGAGTTCTTCTACTATTGTTGTTTTTGCGTGACTCTCTTCCAGATCTACATTTCCATTCATCTCTATATGCAAATCCACGAACCAAGAAGCTCCTGAAGAACGTACCCGAACAAATTGACATCGATTGATGTCGTCCAGCTGCTCAACTAGTTCAATGATCTGCTCTTTAATGCCCTCTGGAGCTTTATCCAATAAAGCCTGAACTGCTCTCCAGCCCATCTCACCACTGACAAATAGCACAATCAGAGCTACTGCTAACGCAGCCACCGCGTCAGCATGAATCATCAACTGAAGACCATCGTATTTTTCTGCTAACTGGATACCAAATAGCCCTACCAAAACTACAGCAGAAGACCAGATATCTGTCCTGAAATGCAAAGCGTCAGCTTCCAGAGCCTGGCTGTTGTATTTTTCTGCAACCCGATACAACATTCGAGACCGGTTAATGTCGACAATGATTGAAACACCCATAACAACAAAGGCCCAGATAGATACCTGTACTGTTTCAGATTTATAGAATAGGCGGTGAACCGCTTCATAAATAATCCAGGCTGCTGTTGCTAGAAGCAGCAGTGTTTCAATCAGTGCAGAAATATTTTCAACTTTCCCATGACCGAATTGGTGTTCTTTGTCTGGTGGTTGATCGGAAATATGAACGGCAATTGTAGTTACAGCCGCGGCTATCATGTCCAATCCCGAATGGGCAGCTTCGGCCAATATTCCCAGCGAATTGGTCATTAATCCAACTATCAGTTTGAAAACTGTTAATCCAACAGCAGCCAGCACCGACTGAATTGCGGCGGATATTTTTTCATTGACTGGCTTATTTTCTTTCATAGTATTCATTGACATTCGGGTCCTTTACTGATTTCAATAATAATGTATTGACATATTGTCTAATATTAGATATTATATATATTTATGATCGCATTGTAAATATATTTGCTTAGGGAATTTTCAATCCTCATCATTATTAGACAGGTGTCAAATGATTGACAACAACAAAAACAAAAAGTCCCGCTTTGAACGCCGCCGGCAACAGACCCACTCCCGTATAAAAGAGGCCGCTATTGAACTTATCCTCGAAAAAGGCTATCAAGAGGTGACCATCCAGGACATAACTGACCGAGCAGATTACGCTCGGGCAACGTTTTACCTCCATTTCCATGATATTGAAGAATTGGTCTTGGAATACTTCAACGAGGGCTGGCAAGATCATTCCAGCACGGCTCAAGAACTACAGCTTACTGCCGGGGGCGAATTACCTCTTCTGTATTATGAAATTCTCGTTGATTTCCTGCTTGCGGATCAGAACAAAGATTTCTACAGAACCATTTTCAACAGGTTGGGGCCCGTGTCAATAATCGAACAAATAAAGAAACATCTTATTGTGGATATTGAAAAACGGATCCGCAACAATTCTGAGCTGGCTGACGACAACATCCCTCCATTTCTCAAGGCTAATTTTTACTTCGGCGCTATGATCCAGTCCATCATCTGGTGGTTGGAAGAGCCCAACCCATATACTCCTCAACAAATGGCTGACGCGGTTTACCAACTTATGATTAGCAATTTATAAGATATCAAGCAGGCTTTGTCTGCATTCTCAAATTCTCACAAGCTAAAATAGTCTGCAAAATCAATTACAAAGCCTTGGGTCTATTATTCGTCAGTATGCTGGTCTTTGTGGTATTTCCCCTTATATTCTCCTGCTAATCTGATTCCGCGGTTTAACAAGCAAATTAACATAAGCTTCATTGCTGTAACAACCATAATTGGCCCCCTAAATCGAAGGCAACAGCACGATAAATACTTTGGGAGGTTGTCGGCAGTCAGCGGGATAACAACTGGTCAATTTGATCCATCTCTTTCCTGCTCAGTGGTCCATGGACCAGAGCACCAATATTTTCTTCTAACTGCCAAATATTTCTGAATCCAGGAATCGGGATTGTGGCATCGCTGTAAGCCCAAATCCAACGTAAAGCCCCCTGCGCCAGAGTGCAGCCTCCACTGGTGAGCACCTCCCGCACAGCTTCTAGATTTTCTAAGATAGGCTTGGCCCATTGATCTGTAAAACTATCCCCACTGCGAATGTCATTGTCAGGGAAAGTGGATGCAGCGGTATATTTCCCAGTGAGCAGGCCGCGCCCTAACGGGCTGCGGTTAATGCTGGCTAATTGTTTTTCCTCACAAAGCCTGGTCATCTCAGGCGCATCTGTGACAACAGTCAGATTGTGCTGGACGGCAATGCAATGCTCCCCTTCGCTGAACACAAGGGCTCCGTCAGGATTATCTGTGCTCCAGCCATAAGCGCGGATTTTTCCTTCCGCGACCAGTCCTTTCAGGTAAGTAGTAAGCAACATGAAATTGATAGAGATCGATCACATCTGTCCCCAACCGACGCAGACTGTCTTCATGACCTGCCTCCTGTGTGTACTGATCCTAACATAACTTCTGGATCAGTTTTTTTGGGGCAGGTCATGGTGATGCTTCTCGCTGCAGTCTCGTAAATTAGGGAAATGAAATCGAGCATCATCAACGGCACGATGATAATCTGGATCCCAATACTTGCGGTCCTTATTTTGGGAGGGAATATCAGTGGAAAAGAGTTAATCGGGTTGATCGGTGCGGGTCTGGTACCTTCATAGTTCAACTTAAGGTAATTCCGAAATTTATGAAGGATTAACACTAAAGTCCACTGTCAAGATTGCTGCAAAAACAAAGCAATAAAGAAATAACAGC